>JAEEGL015680651.1_pt1 | contig 20611 bp, 24 predicted proteins | sample 9134231 | NCBI WGS metagenome assembly JAEEGL01 (sample SAMN16246548, study PRJNA631951) | gut metagenome | biome: gut microbiome; feature: rumen; material: fiber-attached | host: Bos | place: Iran: Karaj | collected 2018-10
CGTTTTAGGAAACATCTTGTTATTTATTCCATTTGGATTTTTCCTATCAGATACCATAAAAGCTAAAAAAGGCACAGAAATTCTTATTTGTACAGTCATCATAAGTTTGACAGCTGAAATAATTCAGTATAGAATAGGTCGTGCTTTTGATGTGGATGATATTATTCTAAATACCTTTGGATCAGTTTTAGGTTTTTGGGCTTATTCAAGTTTAAAATATATAGAACAAAAGCTACCAAAAGTATTACAAAATGTCATTTTTTACAACATTATAGCAACAATTGTACTAATTATAATAGCACTTATACTAGCTGAAGCACTAGTTGGAATAGGATGGTTCTAGTGGAAAAAAATTATAGCATAATAGATAATGAACTATATAAAGATTATGACTTTTTACCAAGTGTTATAGATAGCACTTTAAAGCATGAAAAAGCAGAAGGTAGTATTTTTTCTATTATCTTCGTTGGTGATGACGAAATACATAACATAAATCGTGATTATCGAGGGGTAGATAGAGTTACTGATGTTATTTCATTCGCGTTTGAAGACGATGGCGAAAAATTATATAATGATATAAGAGTACTTGGTGATATATATATTTGCATTCCTCAAATGCAAAGACAAGCCAAAGAATATGGTCATAGTGAAAAAAGAGAATTATCTTTTTTAACAGTACATGGATTACTTCATTTACTAGGTTATGATCATATGAATGAAAAAGATGAAAAAATAATGTTCGGATTACAGGAGTTGATTTTAGATGAGCAAAATATCAAGAGATGAAATTAAAAAACACGGGTTTGGCCGTTTTCTAAAAAGCTTTAAATATTCTATAGAAGGTTTAGCATACGCTTATAGATATGAGCAAAGTATGTTAATTCATGTTATAGCTACAATTGGTGTAGTTGGAGCAAATATAATATTTAAAATAAGTAGTTTTGAGTGGTTAGTAACTTTATTAGCTATCGGTATGGTTTTATCTGCTGAATTAATAAATACAGCAATCGAAGCAGTAGTTGACTTAGTTACTTTGGAAATTCATCCATTAGCTAAAATTGCCAAAGATTGTGGTAGTGCTGCTACATTCGTACTAGCTATGATGGCCGCAGCTATTGGATGTGTTGTTTATTTACCATACATAATACCACTAATTAAAGGAATTTTTAGTTAGTATGAAGAGTGGTTTCGTCAGTTTAATAGGTCGCCCTAACGTTGGAAAAAGCACCTTATTAAACTCTATAATTAATCAAAAAATAGCAATAACTTCCAACAAACCACAAACAACAAGAAACATCATTCAAGGAATATACAATGAAGAAGGATACCAAATTGTCTTTATAGATACTCCTGGAATACATAAACCGGTAAATAAATTAGGAAAAATATTAAATAAAGAAGCTCAAAGTTTAACAAAAGACATTGATTGTATATTATTTGTTGTAGATGCCGAAGACGGAATAGGGCCTGGCGATAAAAAAATAATCGATCAACTAAAAAATTCAGAAAGTCCTGTAATACTAGTATTAAATAAAATAGATAAAATGAATAAAGATCAAATTATCGAAAGCATTAATACCTACAAGGATTTAATGGAATTTGCTGAAATTGTTCCTGTATCAGCTTTAAAACAAGATAATATTAATGAATTAATTTCAACTATAAAAAAATATCTAACAGATAACATGCGTTATTTTGATGATGATATGATTACAAGTAGTAGTGTAAGTTTCATGTCTTCAGAATTAGTAAGAGAAAAACTATTAAGAATGACCGAAGAAGAAATACCCCATAGTTTAACTTGTATAACATCTAAATTTGAAGAAAAGAAAGATATCATAAATATAACAGTAGATATTATCGTAGATAGAGATCCAATTAAAAAGATCGTAATTGGTAAACAAGGAGCTTTATTAAAAGCTGTAGGTATCGAAGCTAGAAAAGATATTGAAGAACTATTAGGCAAACAAGTTTATCTAGAATTATATGTTAAAACAATCAAAAATTGGCGTGATAAAGAAAAATACTTCAAAGAATTAGGTTTTAACGAAATTAATGATTAACAACCATTATCAAATGGTTGTTTTTTTAGTATAATAAAAACGGATGTGATAATATGATTCAAAAAGTCGAAGGTATTATTATTTCAGAAACACCATACGGCGATTCATCTAAAATCGTTAATGTTATAACAAAAGAATATGGTGTAATAGGAATCATGTGTAAGGGTGTTAAAAGTTTGAAAAGTCCTTTAAGAACTAAAACCCTTAGATTTACTTATGGAACATTTCACATCTCTTATAAAGAAAATAAATTATCAACTCTAATAGATGTTGATATAATCGATAGTCTAAGAAACATCAAAGAAGATATCGAATTAATTAGTTATCTTACCTACATAACTGATTTAACTTATCAAGTAACAAAACAAAATAATGATAGTGAGATCTTTGAAATATATAAAAATATTGTCTTAAAACTAAACGAAAAACAAGATCCACTTATTCTAACAAATATTTTGGAATTAAAATACCTTGACTATTTAGGTGTTGGTTTAAATTTAAATTCATGCATTAAATGTGGAAGTAAAAAGAACATAGTAACTTTAGACCCAGATGAGGGCGGTTATATTTGTAGAGATTGTTATAGAAATGAAAAAATATTAAGTCCTAAAAGTATCAAACTAATTAGAATGTATTATTTAATTGATATCCCATCAATATCCAAGATAGATATTAAAAAAGATGTAGCAAGTGAAATAAACTATTTTCTTGATAAATACTATGAAAGATATACTGGCTTATATCTACAAAGCAAAGACTTTTTAAAAAGGATTAACAAGTTAAATATTTAACTTGTTTTTTTAATTATAAAAAGGTAAAATATTTCTACCAGAGGTGGAAGAATTATATGAATAAAATACAAACAATCATGAATGATTTAAGTATTCCAGATAAAAAGAAAGCTCTTATGGAAAGAAAACAGCTAACTTCCGATATTAAACATGTAATGTCTGAGTTGAGTTTCAATAGACCAGTAGCAGTATATGCTTACAATCTTGATCTTATAGAATATGCCGAAGATGAAGAAACAGTAGAAGATGCTATATTAGAAAATGTTATGTTAGTTCATACTGACCCAAATGTTGAAAAATATGATTCATTAAGAAGAGAATTAGACAGATTTAATGCTGAAGCATATGACTATTATAGATGCCTTCAAACAGATTTAAGAGATGCTCTATTGGAGATAAATCTACCAGAAATCTATGTTTATCAAGGTTTGATTGGTAAAGGTGAACTTAAATCGTGTAGACACTTAATAATACCTGGTACCTTTCAAGTAATAAGAAACGATTCTGATGTAGAAAGAGTAATATATCCAGATAAACCAACAGAATCAAGAAGAAAACTGAATAGTTTTTATAATAGAACAAGTCTTAGATATCTTGATGGTATGACGGAAGATTATTCATTCTCATTAGAAGGTAAAAATTTAGGAAGAGTTAAATAAGAATTGACTTAAATATTTTTTTTGTTATAATTAATGCATACAAGCGATGAAGGGCTTGGCAACCTGGAGCTATATAAATTAAGGTGATTTCTTCTAGAAATAAGTAGGATGGAACCGCGGATTAGACAATTCGTTCCTACATATTTCTAGAAGTTTTTTCATTTAAAGAAAGAGGGAATAAAAATGGCTAAAGAAATCAAAATGGAAGAAATTGTAAATTATTGTAAGCAATATGGTTTTGTCTTCCAAGGAAGCGAAATTTACGGAGGATTATCTAACACTTGGGATTATGGCCCTTTAGGTCGTGAATTAAAAGAAAACATTAAAAGAGCATGGTGGAAGAAATTCATTCAAGAAAATCCATATAACTACGGACTAGATTCTGCTATTTTAATGAATCCAGAAGTATGGGTAGCATCTGGTCATGTTACAAACTTCAATGATCCTTTAATGGATTGCAAAAAATGTAAGTCACGTCATAGAGCAGATAAACTTATTGAGGATTTTACAAAAGGAAAAGAAACTGCTGACGGATGGGACAATGAAAAGATTGAAAAATTCGTTGCTGATAATAAAATAGCATGTCCTAAATGCGGATCAACTGATTTTACACCAATTAGAAAATTCAATTTGTTATTTGAAACTCATCAAGGTGTTACTGAAGATTCTAAATCAAAAGTATACTTAAGAGGTGAAACAGCACAAGGTATCTTTGTTAACTTCTTAAACGTTCAAAGAACTATGCGCGCTAAATTACCATTTGGTATTGGTCAAATAGGTAAGAGTTTCCGTAATGAGATAACTCCTGGTAACTTTATCTTTAGAGTTCGTGAATTTGAACAAATGGAATTAGAATTCTTCTGCAAACCAAATACAGATCTAGAATGGTTCGGTTATTGGAAAAACTATTGCATTGATTGGTTAAAATCACTAGGTATCAAAAATGATAATCTAAGATATAGAGATCACGCTAAAGAAGAATTATCATTCTATAGTAAAGCAACAACTGATATTGAATTCTTATTCCCAATGGGATGGGGAGAATTATGGGGTATTGCTGATCGTACAGATTATGACTTAGGTGTTCATATGGAGCACTCTAAAGAAGATTTAAGATACTTAGATCCAGAAACAAACGAAAAATATATTCCATATGTAATTGAACCATCATTAGGACTAGATAGAGCCTTCTTAGCATTATTATGTAATGCTTATGAAGTAGAAGAACTAGAAAACGGTGATGAAAGAGAAGTATTAAAGATTCATCCAGCACTAGCTCCAGTAAAAGCCACTATTTTACCATTAATTAAAAAAGTTCATGGTGAAAAAGCAATGGAAATCTATGCTGAATTATGCAAATACTTCAATGTATCTTATGATGAATCAGGTTCAATTGGAAAAAGATATCGTCGTAATGATGCTGTAGGTACTCCATTCTCAATAACTGTTGATGATGAAACAATTGAAAAAGGAACAGTAACAATTAGAGATAGAGATACAATGGAACAAATAAAATTACCAACAGATGAAATTAAAAAGTATATTGAAGAAAAAATCGAATTCTAATGTACAAATAGCGTAAAGACTGTAAAAAAACAGTCTTTTAATTTGAAGATAAACAAATATTATTATAGAATAAAGGCTAGTTTATTAAAGAGGAGGAGAAAAAATGAACTACAAAAAAGAATTAACTAAATTCATTGAGCAAAGAATAGCAGATTTATCATCTTATATATCAAATATAAATCATAGAATGAATCATATTAATTCAGAATATCCAAGAGAAGAATTAATTGCTGAAATCAAAAGTAGCACTCATTCATTAAACGGCGTGTTCATAAACCTATTCGGAGATAACTACCTTAAGAGACAATATCTTAAAGTAAAAAGAAAACAAATGGGGGAAAATTTAAAAGAAAAGAATATTATAAGAGAAGAATATAGAAGATTAATAGAATGCATCGATAGAAATCTTATGATAAGAAAGAATGATATAACTATAGATATCATAATTGAATTTGCCGAGGTAAATAATTTGGGTTATAAAGAATTTATGGCTTTATTAGAAGAATTAGGTATTACTCTTTCAGAAGTAGATGAAATAATATCACTAGACGAAAATAACTTCCAAGATAAAGTAATATTATATATTAAAGGAATTATAAACGAATATGGAATAAAAAATCAAAATAATAATAGAGAAAGCTTAGAAGCCGAAAAAGCTATTATAGAAGAATTATCAACTCATTTTAGCCATGGTTTTGTAATTAAACCAACTAGTAGCATCGAAGAATTAAAAACATTATTAGCTGGTGTAAATATTCCTGAAGAAGCCAAAAACAGAATGATTAGACAAATGGAATTATCTTTGGAATTAGAACAAGATAAAGAAAATGCTAAAATAGCTAGAGTTGTAATAAATAACTACTATTCAGGGAATAGCATAGCCATATTTGAAACAGCCGAAAAAATCATAAACGGAGTATTTAATAATCCATTATATAATCTAATGAAGAAATCATATAAAAACATATTATCTTTATGTAAGTATTTAAGTATTCTACCAGAAGGTCATGATGAATGGATAAATGTATTACATATGATTGATGCCGAAATTTCAAATCTTGGAAATATTATTGAAATATCTGAAGAACAAAGTTTACCAAGTAAAATGAGATATAATTATTTACTAAAAAATGATAGTTCATTACAAATAAAAGAAGATATCGATTTAGTAGATGTAACCTATTATACTCAAATAGAATCAGAAATAAATAATCTTCAAAATGGAATCTTAAATGATGTAGAAGAACTAGATATAAACGGAGTTAAAGTAAAAATAACTACTGGATCTATAAAAATAGCTTATGTAGAAATAGAAGGCATAAGAATGATTATTGCAGTATCAGGGACTTCAATAAAAGACCTAGTTAATCAACGTTTAAATAGTAAGCAATTCGTATCTAATCTATACCAACAAATTAGGACGTTATTAGACTCTCCAGAAGAGGAAATAAAAGCTAGATTATACCATGAAGTAATAATGAGGAATTTAGATATCTATAGAACTCCAGGAGTGCATATATCATAAAAATTGGTTTTTAAGCCAATTTTTTTTATTGTTTTATGTAAAATTATTGAATATTTCAAAATAATTGGTTATAATTATAGAGTAAATATAGTATAGGAGGCTTACCAAATGGCAAAATTTACGGATAAAATAAAAGGAATTTTTACTAGTACTGATGATCCAGATATAATAGATGATATTGATGAACAAGGTTATGTAGAACCTGAAGATGGTGACACAGGCAATAAGATGATTTTACTTGAGCCACGTGCATATTCTGAATCCCAACAAATCGCTGATCATTTAAAACATCGTAATAGTGTAGTAGTTAACTTAAAAAGAGTAACTTCTGATCAAGCGAAAAGAATTATTGATTTCTTAAGCGGTTGCATTTATGCAATTGGTGGAACAATGCAAAAAGTTGGAGTTGGTATTTATTTATGTGCACCTAAAAACGTAAATGTTCAAGGTAAAATAAGTGAAGACAACAAGGATAAAGAAAAAGAGCCAGCTGAAGAAGAAATTGAATGGTAATTAAAATACTCTTATAGTTGGGTAGGTGAGTTATGAATAAATTTAACACAAGTATTAATGGTTACAATAAAGAACAAGTTAATGCTTTTGTTAATCATTTTGTTGAGGAATACGAATCTATGTTGCAAAAACTAAAAGATCGTGATGAAAAAATTAGAAAACTAGTAGCACGATTAGAAAACATTGAAAACATGGAAACAACTTTAAACAAAGCTATTTTAGTAGCAGAAGACTCATCTAATCAAATTAGAAAGCTAGCTAAAGACGAAGCTAATTTAATAATTGAAAACGCTAAAAAGAATGCATCTAGAATAGTAAATGACTCATTAATAAAAGCCGAAAAAGTCGATTTAGAAGTAGACCAACTAAAAAGAAGATTAAAAATATATAAGTCTCGTATAAGACAAGCAGTCGAAGAACAACTTGAAATGGTAAAAGACGTAGATGATATAGAATTTTAGACAGTTTAACTGTCTTTTTTATTTAAAGAACAACTAAAATATGATAATATAAAAGAGATAAAAAACAGGTGGTTTAATGAAAAAGAAAATAATAATATTAGTAATCCTTCTGATGTCTTTATTACTATTTGGTTGTGGTAAAAAAGAAGGATACAAACTCCAAGAATTAGTAGGACCAGAATTAAGTGAATCATTAGGTAAAAATGAAAAAATAATCTACGCAACTATAAATCTTGAAACTAAAGAAGGCGAAAACTTTAAAAGAGATTTAGAGAGAGTTGCCAAAGAATTTCACTTAGATATTTATTATGTAGATAGTAGTAAATTAAACTTTTGGGTAGATGAAACTCTCTATGCTAAAACAAACATAGATACCAGAAAAAATTACTATTATTACATATCAGATAAGCTACAAGCATTTGCTTATAAAGATTATAAAGATATACATGATAATTTGAATGGAATAAAAGCAAATAAGATAACAACAGAGATTTCAGATAAAGAAAAAGAAAAAGATCTACAAAAAGCCAAAGAAGCATACAACGAAGGGAAACTATCTGATTCATATAATTATTTAACTAACTGCTGGACTTTACCAGAAGCTAAAGAATTTTATAAAAATAGTAAATATTTTAAACTATTAAATGAATGGGAATATAGATCTCAAAACAATAAAGACTTAACAATCAAAAAAATAGCAATATTTGACGTAACTAGTTTAATATTTACTTATGAATATAAAGGAAAAGTAGATGAGTATCAAGAACCAAAAGCTAAAGATTATAATGATACAAACTATTATGTAAAAGATGATATAATATATGTAGAAGATAATAATGAATATAAAGCTAAATACAAAATTATTTCTTTAGAAGAAGATGAAATGATTCTAGAGGAAAATAAAGTCCAAACAGTATATAAAGCGGATAAAAAGGAGAATTAAAATGAAAAAAATAAAAATACTTATAATATTAGTAATCGCCTTAGCACTAACTGGCTGTGGTAAGAACTATGTGGGATATTGGTGTAACTATGAAGAAACATCAAATATTGAAATTCAGTTAGAGCACGATATTACCGAAGCACAAAAAGAAAATATCGAAAATGTATTCAATAAATATGAAAATTTAAAAAAAGTTGATAATATAACACGTGAAGAATTTGCAAGAAACTTAGGTGTTGATCCTACAAATATTGATATTTATGAAGCATATGTTTTAACATTTGATTCAAACGATTCTATCGGTACATATATCGAAGAATTATCAGCAATAGCTGGGGTTCATCAAGCAAATCAATATAGCGCCAAAACAGTAATGTCCCTTTATAATATTCAAAAACATAAAAAATACACATTCACTGATTCAGATGAACCAAATAACGAAGATATTGAAACAGGGAAATACAAAATTAAAAAAGGTGTAATAACATTTACTAATAAAGACAAAACTAAGACAAGAATGTTATATATTAAAAATGATCACTTGTGTGGCGATGCTGAATGTAATAAAATCTATGCCTCAAGTGATGAAAACTGTGGTCAAAGTAAATAAAAAAGTACTCAAAAGAGTGCTTTTTAATTGTATTTAAGTTATAATATAAAAGGAGGTCGATTACCATGAAAGAATTGCTTAAACCAGATATCTATCAAAGAAATATCTATAATATCAATTATAAAAAAGTAAAAAAATCTGGCATAAAATGTATAGCATTTGATCTTGATAATACAATTACGGAACCTCACTCATATGAAATTACAAAAGAAGCAAAAAATCTAATTAAAGAATTACAAAAAGATTTTATCGTTGTAATGATTTCTAATAGTCTTCCTCATCGCGTAAAAAAGATATGTAAGAAATTAGATATACCTCATTACTATTTTGCAGCTAAACCAATGAAAAGAAGATATAAAGAAATAATAAGAGATTATAATTTAAAACCAAAAGAAATCTTAGGTATTGGCGACCAACTTTTTACTGATGTATTAGGAGCTAAAAGATTAGGTATCAAAGTAGCTTTAGTAAAACCAATGTGTAATAGCGAATTCTTTATAACTAGATTCAATCGTCAATTAGAAAAACTGGTTTTCAGAAAATTAGCTAAAAAATATAACATCAAAGAAGGTGAATATTACGAATGAAAAAATGTTCAGGATGTGGTGTAACACTACAATATACAGATAAAGATAAACTTGGATATATACCAGAGCACAAATATAAAGAAGCGGCCTATTGTGAAAGATGTTTCAAACTAACTCATTACAATAATTCAGTTGTAATTCCTTTAAAAGATATTAATGATAAGATAATTAAAGAAATAAACAAAAATAACAAATCCGTCTTTTATTTATTAGATTTTTTAAATATTAATAATGAAACTATCGAGACATTTAAAAAGCTTAATACGAATAAGGCACTAGTCATAAATAAACTTGATATCATCCCTCGTAGTATTAAACTTAATAAAATAAAAGAATGGTTAAAAAAAGAATATGATATTGAAGAAAATATTATATTCACTAGTTCAAACAAAGATATAAATACAACAACTATAACTAATATTATGGAGAAAGAACATATAAAAGAGAGTTATATAGTTGGTTATACAAACTCTGGTAAATCAACACTTATTAATAATTTGTGTAATAAATTTAACCCTATGAATAATCACATTACAACAAGTCTATTGCCAAACACAACATTAGATTTTATAAAAATAAAGCTAACTAAAGATATCACAATTATTGATTCACCAGGATTCACTTTAAAAGAAACATTCTATAAAGATAATGAATTAGATTTAATAAAAAGAATTAATCCAAAGAAGTTTATTAAACCAATAACTTATCAAACTAAACCACTTACATCACTAGTAATTGAAGATAAAATTAGAATTAAATTTACTAATGAAAATAGTGTTACAAGTTATTTTTCAAACGATCTATTAGTAGATAAAATATTTGATAAAAACGAGAAATTATTAGACAAAAAACTAACTGAATACAATATAGGAGATAATTCAGATATAGTAATAAAAGGTATAGGTTTTATTAATGTTAAAAAAGCTTGTACAATAAAAATATATAATGAAAATAATAAATTAATTGAAATAAGAAAATCAATGTTCTAAGGAGGTTTAAAATGGGCAAAATCAAAGTAATGAATGAAAACCTAGCCAATAAAATAGCAGCTGGAGAAGTAGTTGAAAAATGTGCCTCTGTAGTAAAAGAATTAGTTGAAAATAGTATTGATGCTGAAGCAACAAAAATAAAAATTGAACTACAAAATGGTGGTTTAAAACTAATAAAAATTACTGATAATGGTATCGGAATGGATGAAAAAGATGCCTTATTAGCTTTTGAACGCCATGCAACAAGTAAATTACTACATGAAGACGATTTATTCTTCATTAATACTTTAGGTTTTAGAGGTGAAGCATTACCATCAATTGCTTCTGTATCCGAAGTAGAATTATTTACTTGCAACAAAGATGTCGGAACACATATTCTAATTAAAGGTGGTAAATTAATCACTAACGAACCTGCTGATGCTAGAATTGGTACCATTATTTCAGTATCAAATCTATTCTATAACACTCCAGCAAGATTAAAATACTTAAAAAGTGAACAAAGTGAATTAGCTAATTCAGTTGCTTTCATTGAAAAACTTTCATTCGCTCACCCAGAGATTTCCTTTGAATTAATAAATAATGATAAAACTATAGTTAAAACAAGCGGATCTAACAATCTCCTTAAAACTATCCATGAAATATATGGTTTAAATGTTTCCAGCAAAATGATGGAAATAAAAGGTGAAAATGATGACTATGAGGTTGAAGGATATATTTGCAAACCTGAGATTTTAAAATCAAATAAAAACCACATAACAACAATTGTTAATGGCCGTATTGTCAAAAACTTTGAATTAAATAAAGCTATTAATGAAGCTTACTTCCGTTATAAACCAGATATTAAGTTTCCTGTAGCAATTATTAAAATAGAAGCAGATCCAACATTAATAGATGTTAATATTCATCCTACAAAACAAGATATCAAAATGAGTAAGCAAGATGAATTAAATAATTTAATAATTAATTTAATAAAAGAAAAATTGCAACAAGAATTATTAATACCAAATGCTTTGAAATCAGAAGCAGTTATGAAACCAATTGAAGAAAAATTTGAAAAGAAAGATAATTTAAACAAAATATTAGAAGCATCACTACCAAAGAACATGGTAGAAGACGTTCAAATAGAATTAAATTTGAATCTAAACGAAACTGAAGAAGAATATAAACCAACTATAGAAGAAACAATAATTACTAATCCAGAATTTAAAAAATTAAAATTAAAGCCAATTGGTCAAGCATTAGGTACTTATATAGTAGCTCAAAATGAAGAAGGATTATACCTAATCGATCAGCACGCAGCAGAAGAAAGAATCAACTATGAAAAAGTAATGAAAGAATTTACTAACGCTACAATTGAAACTCAAGAAACCTTAATCCCTATAACAATTGAACTAAGTACAAGTGACTTTATTAAGATAAAAAGACATTTAAATATTTTAGAAGATTTAGGTTTCAAGGTTGAAGAATTTGGTTTAAACACGTATAATATAAAAGAACATCCATCATGGTTAAAAGAAGGACATGAACAAGAAATAATAAATAATATCTTCGAATCAATAATTGAAGTTGGAGATAAATTTGATAGAGTAAAATTTAACAATTATTGTATAGCTACTATCGCCTGTAAGATGAGCGTTAGAGCAAATACAAGAATAAGTATGGAAGCAATGGAAAATATACTAAATGAACTTGTTGAATGTGAAAATCCATACAACTGTGCTCATGGAAGACCTACAATTGTTAAATTTAGCAATTATGATTTAGAAAAAATGTTTAAAAGAGTAATGAATTAGGAGTGAAAATATGGTATTAACTGGAGCAGAAAAAAGTCGTATGATAGCATTTTTAAAAGAAAATACAACATACACTGACGAACAAATACCAAGGAAAAAAGATGAACAATTATTCCGTATGTATTCTAGAATAATGGAAGCTATTCCTCAATACATTGAAGAAATATTTAAGGCAACTAATGATCCATCATATATAGGTATGAGATATAGAAGAGAAGAGTTACAAAAACTCAAATATAATGAATTAGCAGCAATCAGAAAAAATCTAGGAATTCGTAAGACAAGAAAGAAAGTAATTAGTAGAGAAGCTGCGTTTGAAAAGACTGTTAATGAAGGTAGAGAAATCATTAAGCAAATGTCTTTAAGCGATTTAGTAGCAAAAGTATCAGAAGATACAGAAGAACGCGAACACGAAGACTTCCTTACTGAAGAGGAAATTCAAGCTGCTTATGGTGACGAGCGACCAAGCGACGAAGAACTAAGAGAAAAAGGTATAATAAATTTAGACCATAACGAAAAAGAATATAAAGATTTATTCTTTAAACAATTAGCAATTAAAAACGCTATCTTAAGAGTGCTTAGAGAAATCAATAGAAAAATGCCAATATTCATTCCAATGACTATGGAAGAATTAAAGCAGTTAGACTATGAAAGACTAGTAAAAGTATATACTGATATAAGTAAAATAGTACCAGAAATACCAAAACTAGAAACAATCGAAGACGAATCAGAAAATAAGCTAGGATTAAACTAGCTTTTTTTTGACAAAAAATCAAAAATATATATAATATTTCAAGTCAAAAAGGGGAGATAAATATGGTTAAAAAACCATCTATGCAATCATTAATTGACAAATTAAATGACGAAAATGCTTATGAAATTCTTTCTAACTTGAAAGATTTATATAATTCAGAAGGAAAAAATGCTGTATTAGCAGCACTAGACCAAAAAAGATATAATAAAGTAAGAATAATGCTAAGTCCAGTTAAAAAACCAGACAAAGAAGAATATGTATTATTCTTTAATCCATTCAAAAATGCTGTAGTAAGTGGAAACGAACCATTAAGATGGCCATCTATTCCTGCTAAAATGCAATACTTAGGAGATTACACTGGCTACTTAAATACAAAAGATACTTTCTATGATTTCTATTCAGTATATTCTTATATTGAATGTATGGAAGAAGGAAAAGTAAAAAGATTTCTTGAAGAACTAGCTACTAATATTCCAACTGAATTATTTGATAAAATCTATTTAACAGATTTACCAGCTGCAATTTCAAATAGAGAAGCAACAGTATATAGTGAAGAAGATATTGTAAAATATTACCCGTTACCTTACATAAGTTTTGTTCAAGATTTATATAACAAAGGTATCGATGCTAAAAGTGAATTCGAAAATGATCGTTTCGGGTCAATAATAATTAATTTAGCATCACTATCTCCTCAGAATAAAGTTGTAGCAAGATCATTAATGAATAGCGGAATAGCAAGTGAACAAAATGGTCAATTAATAATTGGAATGCGCCTTAATAGTAATATTAGAGTATCCGATATAAAAGAATACTTAGAAAGACTAAGCGTTTTATTTAAAGAACAAAAACCAAAATATCAAAAAATAGACATTGACCAATATTATAATTTTGTTAGAGTTATTTTAAGTAGAGTTGGTGTAAAATTACCTTCAGATCCAGATCAAGACGAAAAAATTATGTATTGTAAAAAATATAATCAAAAATTAACTTTAAGCGAAGATCATTCTTTCTTCTATATTCACCCAGGAGTAAAAGAAAGAATAGAACAAGCAAACGGAATCAAGTTATAATACTTGATTTTTTTTTGCTAAAATATGATATAATTTTCAAGAAAGAAGTGATTCTATGATAGTAGCTATTGTAGGTCCAACAGGAGTAGGAAAAACCAAATTATCAATTGAATTAGCTAAAAGATATAATGCAATTATAATTAATGCTGATTCAATGCAAATATACAAAGGTTTAGATATAGGAACAGCAAAGATTACTCCAGAGGAAAAAGAGGGAATAAAACACTATTTATTTGATATCAAAGATGTAACTGAAGATTATAGTGTCTATGATTATCAAGCTGATGCCAGAACCCTAATTGAACAAAATAAAGATAAAAATATAATCTTTGTCGGAGGAACAGGCCTATACTTAAAAGCAGCATTATATGATTATCGTTTCGCTACTGAAGAAGAAAAAAAAGACTATTCAAAATATACAGACGAGGAATTATATCAAATGGTATTAGAAAAAAATCCTAATACTTTAATCCATCCCAACAATCGTGTTCGTTTAGAAAGATACTTGAATAAAGTATTAATTGAAATACCAGAACCAATTAAACTATATGATCACGAACTGATTGGTTTAACAACTAATCGAGATAATTTATATGAAATAATTAATAATAGAGTAGATATAATGGTAAATAATGGTTTACTAGAAGAAGTAAAATCATTCTATGATAAAGGCATCAAAACTAAACCCCTTACTGGTGGAATTGGTTATAAAGAATTGTATGAATACTTTGATGGAAAAATTACTTTAGATGAAGCAATAGATAAAATAAAACGAAACTCAAGACACTATGCTAAAAGACAATATACATTCTTTAATAATCAATTAAAAGTTAAATGGTTTAATACAGATTATGATAATTTTAATAATACAATTAATGAAGTAATAGATTATATAGAAAGGGATAAAAAATGATAGAAGTAAAAAACGTAACAAAACAATTCATAATAAAAGAAAAGAAGAAAAAAGAAAGAATTCTAATTGCTGATGATAATATTTCTCTAAAAGTAAATGATGGAGAAATATTAGGTATCTTAGGACCTAATGGTGCTGGTAAAACAACACTTTTAAGAATCTTAGCAGGTATAATGGAACCAACAGAAGGAACCGTAACTATTGATAAAAAAAGCTACAAAACATCTGAACAAGAAATCAAAAGAACTATAGCATTCCTTTCAGGAAATACTAAATTATATAAGGATATAACACCTAAGGAATTGCTTAAAATGTTTGGTCAGTATTACAAAGTAGATGAGAAAACATTAGATGAAAGAATAGAAAATGTATCCAAAAGATTTGATTTAGAAAGCTTTATAAATCAAAAAATAGAGAATCTATCTACTGGTCAAACACAAAGAGTAGGTATAGCAAGATGCACATTATCAGATCCAAAAACATATATCTTTGATGAGGCAACCAGTGGTTTAGATGTAATATCTTCCAAAGTAATTCTAGACTTTATTAAAGAAGAAAGAAGTAAAGGTAAAAGTATAGTTTATTCAACACATTATATGGAAGAAGCAGAAAACATCTGTGATAGAGTAGTATTAATCCATAAAGGTCGTATTGTCAAAGAAGGAACTCCAGAAGATATAATTAAGGAAACAAAAACAACCAACCTAAGAGATGCCTTCTTTGTAGTTATAGGAGGTGTTGAAAATGAATAATATTAAGATTACAGCAAAAAAAGAACTTAGAAGTATCTTTAGAGATAAAAAAACACTAATCCTATTATTTACTTTACCAATAATGATACCGATACTTATCTTCTTCTATGGTTATATGTTTGATAATATGGAAGACGATATGAGTGGTGACATTACAATGGGTGTTACATACGAAGTATCACAAAAAGAAGAAGAAATAATAAAAGAGATAAATCTTAAATATAAGACATACGAGTCTTACGAAAAAGTAAAAGAAGCTTATGAAAATAAAGAAATAGATGTCTATATTACCAAAAAAGATAATTTTTATAGAATATATGCCAACGAAGGTAATCAAAATGGCCAAATAGCAATCGCCATGACAAGCGCATATATCGAAGAATATAGTAGAAAATTAGGAGAAGAATATATAATAGAAAATGGTCTAGACCCTCAAATAGCTTTCAACAGTTTATCATATGAAGTAAAAAATACGACAGATACTGATTATATCCTAAGTTTAATATATGATATAGCATTTACCTATACAATTATGGCAATAGTCTTAGCAGCAGGTAACATGGCTATGAGTGCAACAGCCACAGAAAAAGAAAATGGTACTCTAGAAACTATTTTAACGCTTCCTATTACTACAAAAGAGTTAATAATAGGTAAACATGTCGGAGCAACAATAATGAGTATTCTAGTGTCTTCATTTAGCTTACTAGTAACTATTCTAAGTTTATTAATAGGAAATAAAATGTTTGAATCATTTAAAACATTTAATATAAATATTTCATTTACAACTATAGCTCTAGCGTTCCTAGTAGTATTATCAGCATCAATACTAATATCTGGTATAGCTCTAGCACTAACTGCTATGTGTAAAACTACAAAAGAAGCACAATCAAAAACTCAAGTACTAAACTTTATATGTTTAGCACCAATGTTCATTTCACTATCTGGAATGGAAGCAGGAAAGTATTTCTATATGATACCTATATGTAATTACATACAAACATTATTAGATTTATTCAATAACAATGTAAATCTATTAAATGTCTTTATAGTATTTGCATCATCTATTATTTATATAGTAATAATTATTCATATAATCATTAAACTATATAAGAGCGAAAAAGTATTATTTGCAAATTAAAAAGTCCAATAAGGACTTTTTTAATTGATAAAATAATAATTATTATCAAAATCATGATCTTGCGTTTTTAGGTCTTCTTTTAATAAAGCTTCACTATTGATCAAGAAGAAATTATATACCAAAGAATCATTTCCATTCTTTGAAACCGGGTCATCCCAAGTAAGATCTAAATGGTACCATTTATCATCAAGATTAACAGCATTCCATACATGATTTTCACTAGATATCTTATAATTATTTATATTCATCTTGTCTAAGAAAACAGCCATTGTATCAGTATACCCGCTACAAATACCATAACCTTGGAATAAAACACCTTTTATAGTAGAAGAATCATAACTGCTAGTTCCATTATCTCTTCTAACAATATCATATTTAGTATTATTTATAACATAATCGTGAATAGTTTTAATTTTAGTTCTATCATCCATAGAAGAATTTAATTTTTCTGCCATAATTCTATCTACTTCTTCATTAATGGTTTTAATATCTTCTTTAGAATAAATATGTGTTACATATATAGTAATAACACCAGTATCATCATAAACTACCTTAACTTCAGAATATGAATTAAATGGATGAACATAATTATTAATAGCAGATAACAAAGTTTGATCTTTACTTATATGATCTAAATCAGTTAAACAAGCTGCATAATTATCAGCACAATAGAATGTAAATTCGTCCCAACCTTTATCAAATACAGTATAGAATATATTAATTAGTTGATTATAATTTTCTGGAACAAAATTATCAGTAATTTGAACAAATTGATAATCTTTATTTCTAGAATATTCATTACCATCTTTAACTACTATTTCAGGTTTCTTTATAGCAAAATCTTTAATATAAGATCCAATTTTAGTTGATATTTTATTAAAATTCAAACCTATCATTACGATAACAACAATAACGACAAGAAAGGATAAAACGTTTTTAATTTTAGTCATATCATCACCATAAAATAATTATAACACAAGGCCAAAAAAAATGAAGTATATTACTTCATATCTTTTACTTTTTTATTTAATCTTGATTTTTGTCTGCTAGCAGTATTTTTCTTAACTAAACCTTTGCTTACAGCTTTATCAATGTTCTTTTGTACTTTTTTTAATTCTTCAGTAGCAGCGGCTACATCTTTAGCTTCGATAGCTTTTTCACAATTCTTAATAGAATTCTTTACTCTTGCTTTATATTCATGATTAGCATCAGTTTTCTTAGCTATTACTTTAATTGCCTTTTTAGAACTCTTAATATTTGCCATACATGTCGCTCCTTCCTTAAATACAAGTAGAATTATACTAAAAAAAACATGTAAATGCAAGTATAAATAGCATATTTATGTATTATCATAAGTGATTGACAACATATTTTAAATGTGATATATTAACTTCTCTTCAAAGGAGTGGTAAGTGTGAAAGAGCAGAAGAAATACGCATTAGCAATAAAACAAGGCAACAAAAGTTACCTTCCTTTAGAGTTGCGACTTGCGGATACATACAAAGGTGAAGATATTACAACTTTAGAAGGTATTGATAAATTTACATTAAATACAGATATTCCAACTTTATTTACTGATATGATAAATAAAGGAATAATAGATAAAGACGATAAAATAGAAACATTATCAATAATATTTCATGAAAAAGGAAATATTAGAGAAATTCAGTATGGTCCAATATTTAATGATTATGAAAACTTAGTTACACCAGAAGCTATTAAAAATTTTATTATGAGTAATTATCATAATAAACAAATAATGAATAAGTTGTTCAATCATTTAAATAAAAATGCTGGAACTAAAGAAATAGATGAATTAAGACTAATTCTTAATAATATTGTGTTATTCATAGCAAAGGGTGAAAAATATCTTGAAGTAGCCCTAAATGTAATTTATAAAATAGATTATGAAGTAATGAGAAGTTTAGCATTATACATTGAGTTAGTCATTAAACCTAAATTAAAAGAAGAAGATACAAGTAAAAAGTTGAATATGAATAATAGTGAAAAGAAAGCTGCATAAATAGAAATATTTATGCTTTTTTGTTATAATGAAAGTGGTGATAACAATGGATACAAATTTAGAAGTTTATGAAGAAATAATAAATGAGATAAATAAAAATACAGAAGAATTAGCTAAAGTAAATGAAAAAATAGCTACAATTACACTAAATAAAGAGGAAGAAAAATTATTAGAAGAATTAATTGCAGGATATAAAGAAGAGGGTTTATATAGTGAATATATTCAAAATCGCATGGAAGAATATAAGAATCATAAAAACCTATACAAATATCTAAAACTATTTAAAAAAGGCCTAGAAACTAATGAAACAATCAATATATTATTAAGTGCTATGACAGACGAAGTGGTAGAAGATGAGTAAAAAGATTAGTGGTTTTACAAAATATTTAGCAAATGAAAGAAGATATCCAGAAACTACAATAAAAAGCTATGAAAGAGACTTGGAACAATATTATGAATACTTAGAAGAAAATAAAATAGAAGATACTTCTATAACTAATGATGAAATAAGACAATATCTTAAGTCATTAGATGAAAAAAAATATTCAAAAAGCACCATTTCAAGAATTTTGAGTGCCTTAAGACATTACTACAATTATTTAATGATTAAAGATAATTTAAAAAATAATCCGTTTAAGCAAATAAGAAATCCCAAAAAAGATAAAAAAATGCCGAATTTCTTACAATATAATGAATTAGAAGATATTATTAATAGTATTCCTCTAGATGATCCATTACATGTTAGAAATCGTCTTATAATTGAATTATTATACGCTACAGGATTAAGAGTTTCTGAACTAACTAGCCTTAAAGTAGGACAAATTAACTACGGTAATAGAGAAATAAGAGTAGTAGGTAAAGGAAATAAAGAAAGAATTGTTTATTTTGGTGAATATTGTGAAGAAATATTAAAACTATATATTCATAAATATCGTAATGAATTATTAAAAGATAAAGATAATGATTGGTTACTATTAAATAAAGACGGTGATGGTCTATCTAGTAGAGGAGTAGAATTAATAATTGAAAATATCATCAAAGAATTAGCTTTAAAACATAATGTATCTCCTCATACTCTCAGACATACGTTTGCAACAGATTTATTAAACAATGGAGCAGACCTAAAAAGTGTCCAAGAATTACTAGGGCATTCATCACTTAGCACAACCCAAATATATACGCATATAACAAACGAAAGATTAAGAAGTGTATATCTCAAATCATTCCCAAGAAATAAAGAAAAATAGGCTATAAATAAAAGTAATATGTATATTATTACTTTTTATATGTAAAAAAGCCAAAATAATTAAAAATATGAAACAAAAAATCCCATACTTATGGTAAAATATTGTGTGTGTCATAAAAAGGAGGAATATTAATGCACAAATATGTATACCTTTTTAAAGAAGGTAATGCTGATATGCGTGAACTTCTTGGTGGTAAAGGCGCTAACTTAGCCGA
>JAEEGL010771962.1_pt1 | contig 20610 bp, 11 predicted proteins | sample 9134231 | NCBI WGS metagenome assembly JAEEGL01 (sample SAMN16246548, study PRJNA631951) | gut metagenome | biome: gut microbiome; feature: rumen; material: fiber-attached | host: Bos | place: Iran: Karaj | collected 2018-10
CAAGCCGGTAGATGATGATCACTTTACTGCAACAGTAACTGTTGCGATAAGCCGTCAATTTCTCGGTTGGGTGTTTGCCATTGGGGATGGACTACGAATAATTGCTCCTGAAAACGTGGTCGAAATGATGAGAATTGAAGCAAATCAGCTTACAGAGATGTATTCCTGACAATTAAGAGGGAAGACAAACGGACTCGTCACTTGATAGAAAAATATGGGTGAAAAAGGGTTGGAGGGAAAAGGAATGCAATTAAGCAGCATACAAAAACAAACCAATACAAATATTCAAGAAAAAGCAAATCTGATTTGGGAAAGCGCTACGCACCTTGTGGGACTTTTCAAACCACATGAATATGGGAAGGTCATTCTGCCTATGACCGTTCTCAAACGGTTTGATGATGCGCTTGCTCCTACAAAGCAAGCTGTTCTCGATATGAAAAAGAAGCTGGATGCCGCAAAAGCGAACGACAAGCTTGTTGAAGGCACGTTGACTCGAACATCTGGCTATGCGTTCTATAATACTAGCAAGTTCGACTTTCAAAAGCTCCTTGCTGATCCGGATAATATAGCAGAAAACTTCGACGATTACCTCAAAGGCTTCTCGGCAAACGTAGCCGATATTATCTCCCGCTTTGAGTTTGCCAACACGGTCAACACGATGGTCACAGGCGGCGTTCTCTTCGTGATCATACAGGAATTCAACTCTGCGAAGGCAGATATGTCCCCGAAGAAGATCACTTCCGCCGACATGGGCTATATCTTTGAGGAGCTGATTCGGAAGTTCTCTGAGTCTTACGATGAGCAAGCCGGAGCGCACTTCACCAGCCGTGATGTCATCTATCTGATGACTGAACTGTTGGTTTCTCCTGAAAAGGAAGAAATCAAAGAAAACGGCTGCACAAAGACTGCATATGATATGGCAATGGGTACGTCTCAGATGCTGGGGTGCCTGACGGAACGGCTGCAAAGTATCAGCGAAGACGCTGTGCTGACTTGCTTTGGGCAGGAGTTTAACCCTGAAACCTATGCTATCGCCAAGTCTGATATGCTCATCAAGGGCGGTAACGCCTCTGGTATGATGTATGGTGATACGCTTTTGCTCAAGGATGCAGACCCGAAAGTCCCGGGAGACCAGTTCGCCGGCTATGAGTTCGACTACATTATTTCCAACCCACCGTTCGGTATTGACTGGAAAAGAGAGAGAACCTCTGTTGAGAAAGAAGCAAAGATGGGATATGATGGGCGTTTTGGACCTGGTATTCCTGCGATCTCGGATGGACAGATGCTTTTTATGCTCAACGGAGTGAAGAAGCTCAAGGAAGGCTCCGGACGTATGGCAATCATTCAGAACGGGTCGTCGCTCTTTACTGGCGATGCTGGTAGTGGCGCCTCTGAGATTCGCAGATATGTGATAAGTGAAGACCTTGTAGAAGCTATTATTCAGCTTCCTGCTGATTTGTTTTACAATACTGGTATCTCAACATATATTTGGATTTTGACTAAGGGAAAAGAGATGCGTCGCGCTGGAAAGATACAACTCATTAATGCCGCAAATTGTTTTGTCAAACGAAGAAAAAATATAGGGGACAAGCGCGTAGACCTTGATGATAAGTGTATTGCGTTGGTTTTAAGGGCATATGAGCAATTTGAAGATGGAGTCTTCAAGGACCGTGAGTTAACCGTGGAGTCTAAGGTCTTTGATAATGACTATTTCGGTTATACGAAGGTTTCGGTTGAAACTGCCATGTGTGATGCAGAGGGACAACCAGTTTTGAAGAAGGGAAAAATGCAACCTATCAAAGGTGCTTCAGATAGTGAGATTGTACCGCTTGTAGAAGATGTTGATTCATATTTGGAAAAGAATGTCTTGCCATATAATCCCAATGCGTTTCTTGACCGCACAAAGGATAAGATCGGATATGAAATACCATTTACGAGATTGTTTTATAAGTTCATCCAACCTACACCTTCAGCAGCTATATTCAGCGAGATCAAGGCTTTGGAGGAAGATGAAACCAAACTAATGGGGGAGTTGTTTGGTGATGAGTGAGATGAGAAAAACTAATATTCCTTGGCTTCCTGAATTGTCAAAAGATTTTTCTATTGGGACTGTGAAGCGGTTGTTTTTCGTAAGTAAAGATCTTTCTAATGACGGGGAACCCGATCATGTCTTAAAGCTTGCACGATCTGGCATCGTTGAAAAAGATGTGACTATTAACGAGGGGCAGATGGCAGCATCATATGCAGGATATAATAAAGTTCAAAAGGGTGACCTGTTGCTAAACCCAATGGACTTGTACAGTGGAGCTAATTGCAATGTATCTGAGATAAATGGAGTAATTAGTCCTGCGTACACAAATCTACGCGCAATAGTGCCAGGTTCAGTTGTGCCAAAGTATTATGACTATTACTTCAAATGCCAGTATTGGCTTATGGCTATGTTCGCACATGGAAAAGGAGTGTCTTTTGATAATAGGTGGACTATCAATAGCGACACTTTACGAGCGTATGAAGTACCATTACTCCCACTTGAACGTCAGCAACGAATTGTTGATTGTATCCAAGTAAAAGAGAAAAAGGTTGACGCTCTTGTAGCCAACCAGCAATCGCAGATAGAAAAGCTTAAGCAATATAAGCAGTCTCTTATCATGGAGATTGTAACAACAGGCATATACACTAATACAGTTTTTAAGGATTCTCAAGTTGAATGGATAGACCGTATTCCAAGTCATTGGGAAGAGTGTCGTATCAAAGATGTGATTGTCCCTCAAGAAAAGCCTGTGTTCCAAGATGACGACATCATTACTTGTTTTAGAGATGGCGAGGTAACCTTAAGAAAAAATCGGCGTGAAGATGGATATACCCTTTCAGATACGGAACACGGATATCAAGGTGTAGATATTGGTGATCTTGTAATTCATGGCATGGATGCATTTGCAGGTGCAATTGGTTGTTCAGACAGTCGTGGAAAAACAACACCAGTAGTTCATGTTTGCATTACAAAAGGAAACAATAGATATTTCATGTACTATCTAAGATGTATGGCTTATGGTAATATCCTAATGGATTTGTCCAATGGAGTCCGCCAACGTTCAAGCGATTATAGAAACTTTGCACGACTTGGGATATTTAAGATCATAGTTCCTCCTCGCAAAGAGCAAGATGAAATAGTCAATTATCTCGATAAAAAATGTGGACAAATTGATGCTATTATTAAGATCAAACAGTCGAAGCTTGAGAAGCTACAGGCATATAAGCAGTCCCTGATTTACGAGTATGTAACCGGCAAGAAGGAGGTTGTTTAATGACAGAAATACCTCTAACTATTCATTCTGATGAGAACGGTTATTTCGATAGGGAATGTCCTAACGAGAATTGTTTATATCGTTTCAAAATAATGCTGGAAGACTGGCAGGATAAGGTTTCTGATGAAGAAGTGCACTGTCCGATGTGCGGGCACATTGACACTTCTGATAAATGGTGGACGCAAGAGCAACTAGGTCAGATTCAAGAGATCGTTGGCAGCTATTTCATGTCTTATGCACAAAGAGAACTTGACAAAGCATGGATAAAGGTTGCGCAATCCACACGGCACAACAAGTTTATGAAGATCACATACAAGCCCGGGAAGAGGATTGATTTTATCAATAATCCCATTGGGCAGAGTGAGGAATGGGCGCAGGAAATAACCTGTGAAAAGTGTGGCACTCGATACAGTGTGATTGGATCAGCTTATTTCTGCCCTTGCTGTGGGTATAATTCCGCAAGTAAAGCTTTTGATGAATCACTTGACTCGATAACGAAAATGTTGTCCTCACTTCCTCAGATGGAGCAACTATTTTCCGAATCATATGGAGACGACAAAGCAAATACGATGTGTCGCGGTATGCTGGAAGGTACACTTGGGGATTGTATATCTGCTTTTCAGAAATTTGCAGAATGTAGGTATTCTGAGATAACTGGAAAAGAGGCAAGAGCCAATGATTTTCAAATCGTGAGCAAAGGCAGCGAACTATTCAAAGCTGCTACTGGAAAGGGATACGACTTTTGGCTGTCCCAAGATGAGATAGATGATCTAAATATACTGTTTCAGAGGAGACATTTATTTGAACACAACAACGGAATGGTTGATCAGCAGTACTTGGGTAAAACTGGAGATACCGAATATGTCCTGGGTCAACGAATTGTAATGCGGGAGGCTGATGCGCAGGAACTGATTCGCCTCTTGAAGAAACTTAGTAAGGGTTTATTATCTCTTGCTTAATGTCGCCCACGAAACGACCAAGTGACTCATAATAGTCATTACAATATATCCATCATATTATAGGGAAGGTGCAACAATGGATACCAGCGAGAAGAGATTTGAAAGGGATATTGAATCCTACCTGATTTCTGAGAAAGGAGGCTACCAGCAGTTTGTTGGGCAGGATGCTGACGGGAATTGGGTACATAACCGGCAACACGACGTTGCGCGCTGTATCTACATGGATGTGCTTTGCGAGTTCATCGCTAAGACGCAGCCGAAGGAATGGGCGAAGTATACCAAATACTACGGGGACAAAGCACCAGACAAGCTCTATACTCGTCTGGAACAGACGATCACCAATCAGGGATTGATCTATGTTCTCCGAAATGGCATCACGGATATGGGTGTCAAGCTGAAGGTCTGCTACTTCAAGCCGGAATCCGCGCTGAATGAGACGCTCGTTGAACTGTACCAGTCCAACATTCTTGGTTGCACCCGTCAGTTCCAGTATTCTACCGGTAGCACAAACACCATTGATATGGTGCTTTCCGTTAATGGTATCCCCGTCGTGGCCATTGAGCTGAAAAACCAATTCAAGGGTCAAGACGTTTGGTGTGCCATGAAGCAGTTTAAGAAGGATCGTAGCTCCAAGGAGTTTGCCTTCCGTTTGGATCACCGCTTCCTGGTCTACTTCGCTGTTGATCTGAACGAGGCATGGATGACAACCCAGCTCAAAGATGACGCGACCTACTTCATGCCCTTCAACATGGGCTCCAACGGTGCAGGCGTGACTGGCGGCGCTGGCAACCCCAATAACGAGAACGGCTATGATACCTACTACGTTTGGGAAGAGGTTCTGCAGCGTCACTCTTTGTTGGATATTCTTCACCGCTTTATTTCCCATGTGAAGGAAAAGGAAGAAGTAACAAAAAATGGTGTTACAAAGACGATCACTAAGGAAAAGCTGATCTTCCCACGCTACCATCAGTACGATGTGGTTCGGAAGGTAATTGCTGATGTGCGTGAGAAAGGTGCAGGCACAAACTATCTGATCGAACATTCTGCTGGATCTGGCAAGTCCAATTCCATTGCGTGGATTGCTTATCGTTTAGCATCTCTTCATAACGATAAGGACGAGAGCGTCTTCGATTCCGTTATAGTCGTGACTAACCGTGTTGTGCTCGATAGCCAGCTCCAAGATACCATCAATAGCTTTGAGCACGTTCCTGGCTTGTTGGAATGCATCGACGACAAGAAACATTCCCGCGACCTTGCGGAAGCTTTGAACGACAAGAAGCGAATCATCATCTGCACTATTCAGAAGTTCCTATTTGCATATAAGGACATTGAGAAGTTCTCCGGCAGGAAGTTCGCTGTCATCATAGACGAGGCACACCAGGGACAAAGCGGTGAGTCTGCGAAGACGTTGCGTCGCAGTCTGATTGATATTGGTGTTGCCGTCAAAAAATATGCCGAGGAAGAAGGCATTGATGAATCCGACGTAGATCTCACCGATGATTTTATCAACGCTGTGATTGGACAGGGCAAGCACGAAAACCAGTCCTTCTTCGCCTTTACCGCGACGCCGAAGGGTGAATCTCTGGAGCTGTTCGGCGTTCACGAGCAGAGCTTGGACGGGCCGATTATTCACCGTCCTTTCCACGTTTACTCCATGCGGCAAGCCATAGAGGAGGGCTTTATCCTTGATGTGCTAAATAACTACACGACTATCAAAGAAGCCTTCAAACTTATCAAAGTATCGGATGATAACCCGGAACTGATCGAGGGCCCGACAGCCAAGGCACTGTTTAAATATTACAAAAAGCATGGCTATACCATTACTCAGAAAACCGAGATGATCATGACCAACTTCCTTGACAACTGCCGTTATCAGATCGGCGGCAAAGGCAAGGCGATGGTTGTTGCCGACAGTCGGGCAAATGCAGTGCGCTATTATTTCGCTATCAAGCAATATCTGAAGGATCACCCGGATGAGACCAAGGGAACTGATGTGATGATTGCTTTCTCCGGCGAAATCTCTCTTGAGGATCTACCTTCCGAGAAGCCCTACACTGAAGCAACTATGAATGTTGACGAGGATGGCAAGTACATCACCACCGATAAGAAGTTTCGCAAGGCTTTCCACTCGAGTCAGTATAACATCCTTGTAGTGGCAAACAAATACCAAACAGGATTTGATGAGCCGTTGCTTCATACTATGTATGTGGATAAGAAACTGAAGGATATTACTGCTGTTCAAACTCTTTCTCGCTTGAATAGGACGACTAGTGGTAAAAATAGCACTTTCGTTTTGGACTTTGAGAATTCTGAAGAGGATATAAAGAAAGCGTTTTTGCCTTACTATGAGGCAACAACCATGCTGGGCGATTCGGATATCAATTACGTTTATGATCTTCGCTCCAAGATCGCAGAGTTTATGCTCTACAATTTTGAGGACGTTCAGACATTCATCGACTTCATGGCAAAGCATGGCGGGGCAGCGCAAAGCGAGGCATCCATTGGACGACTGGCTGGGCTGCTACGTCCCGTTGTGGAACGTTATAAGGCGTTGAGCGAGGACGATCAGTACACGGTGCGGGATTACATTCGCAAGTTCAACGGTGCATATTCTTACATCACGCAACTTGTGAGACTGCATGACAAGGAGCTTTTCAACGAGTTCCAGTACGCGAACAATCTGATCCGGCTCTTGCCACGTGGTCGTGTTGAGATTGTTGATATTGAGGACAAAATCAGATTGGAATATGCCTCTTTGACTGAGACCTTCAATGGTGCAATCGTTCTGGATGAAAAGCCTCCTGTATATGTTCCCAGTGGCTCCCTTACACCGAAGAAACCTAACAAGAAACAGGATACCTTGCAGAACATCATTGATAAGGTAAACGAGCGGTTTGAGGGTGAGTTTACTGATGCCGATAGGGTTATTATCGAGGGCATCTATCAGATGTTCATGAAAGACTCTGACGTTAAAAAGTTCAAGAAATACGCTAAAGACAATTCAACGGAAATGTTCGTGGAATCTCTGTTCCCGGATAAGTTCAAGGAAATTGTCACTCAGTGCTTCCTGGATAACAACGAGGCGTTCCAAAAGCTGTTTAACGATCCAGACTTCTATCAGAAGGTCCAAGACGAGATGGCTAAGGAACTCTATAAGAGCTTGAGGAAAAGCTGAGAAATGAGTAAACATATGCGCATAGGTTGAAATTGAAAGAACAGAGGTGCCATTATGAATAAGATTGATAAAACTGATACCCTAACAAAGATACTTTCCCATCGACGCTTTACTGTTGATGTTTTTCAACGCGAGTATAGGTGGGGCAGGAAACAGATTGAGCAGATGATTTCTGACTTTCAAGATACTTTTGAGGAGTTTTATGACCCTGACAATCATGATACACCATTGGAGGTTATGAACTATGGTTATTACTATATGGGGTGTATTATTTGTACGGGCGGATCTCCGAACAAAATCATTGACGGTCAACAGCGGCTCACTTCGCTAACGTTGTTGTTAATATACTTGAATAATCTTCAAAAAGAGCAAGCAGCAAAAGGCTTTCGTTGTGTTCAGTTCGACGATATGATCTTTGACGATCACTTTGGGACAAAAAGCTTCAACATTGATGTGGACGACCGACAGCTCTGTTTACATGCCTTAATTGGGAATGACCTGACCTATCAGCCGGACAACGAGAGTGCTCAGAATATGATGGATCGGTATCGGGATATTGCTGATCTATTTCCGGATGAACTTAAAGGTGAGGCATTGGAGTATTTCATATATTGGTTGAAAGAAAAAGTGCTTTTACTTGAAATAGACACACCTTCTGAGGATGAAGCACACACGATCTTCCTGACCATGAATGATCGCGGTTTGAGCCTTAATAGTGCTGAAATGATGAAGGCATACATCATGCAGCAGATTGTTGAAATGGATCGCTACATGGTCAACCACAGGTGGCAAGACAATATCAATCAAATTAAGAGCGCATCTTCTTATGATACTAGTGGTGTGGTAAACACAGAAGATGTCGAATTCATCTCCACTTGGCTCCGTGCGAATTATGCTGATACTCTCCGTGAAGGCAAACGCGGTGCAAATGACGAAGACTTTGAGTTGCTTGGTGAAAAGTTCCATACTTGGGTACGCAGCAATGCGAAAGCCAAGATGGGTTTGAACAAGTCAAGCGATTACAAAACGCTTGTGATGACCGAAATGACAAAGGTGACAGAGCTGTACCTGAAACTCAAGGAGTATAGTACATCCTTGACGCCTGGTTATGAAGAGGTGTTCTACAATGCCAATCGGGATCTGAACTATCAGACGATGCTCATAATCTCGGCTGTTCGTAAAGATGATTCCGAAGAAGATATTGAACGAAAGATTCAGATGGTGTCGAAGTTCGTAGATATCTTTGCTACCGTTCGTATTTTCAATTTCAGGAAAGTCAATTGGAATACGAACAAGTATCTTCTGTTCCGAGTGATGAAGGACATTCGGAATCAGGATTGCAAAACGGTCGGGATGGTGCTTGTGAGAGCTCTGCGAAAGATGGATGCCAGCATAGATGCTATCACAAAGTTTAGCCTTAACCAGTTCTCCGGGAGATATATGCTACACTTGCTAGCTCGGTTCACATCTTATGTAAATGTACGAATGGGGAATCCATCCCAGTTTGACGTGTATGTTGATCGAACACGCAAAGGGAACACTTATGATATCGAACATATTCTACCAGACGATTATGATAGTTATTCAGATGAGTTTGACAGTGCTGATGATTTCCAAAACAGCAGGCAGATGCTTGGAAACCTGATAATCCTGACACGGGATAAAAATCGGAGTTATCAGGCTATGAAATATGAAGAGAAAGTTGGCAAATATATTGGCGACAATGTATTAGCGCAAGCACTGAACAGCACGGCATATCAGAACAATCCTCAGTTTATTACTGTTGCAAAAGAATATGGCTTTGTGCCAATTCCAAAGTTTACAAAATGTAGTATTGCCGATCGAGCCAAAATCTATCTTCAGATGGCAATAGATATTTGGGATTCCGATGCAATCAAACAGATTGCAGGCGGATGGGAAGACGATGTAGCAAAAGAGTTTTTCAAGAGCGAAAAAGCCAACGAGTTTACGGTAGAATACTATGATAAAAGTTGGTCTGATGCGTTGAAGTATGGCTTTTTGTCTTCAACAAATGCTGGTGCAGGTAAACAATTACAGAATATCCAAGAAGGCGACATCGTGTACTGCCATATCGCCGGATGTGGATTTGTCGGAATCGGCGAATGTACCGCATCTGCCGTGTTTATGAAAGATTTTATTGTGACGGTTGATGGTGAAGAGAAACCGGTGGCATCCGTTCCTTGGCTAGAGCCAACATACAAGGCAAAACTGGATGTCAACAAAGAGCTGTTTATTCGGGTTGATTGGAAGAACTATGTTGAAGATAAAATAGATGGGTATTGGGAAAAAGGGATGACATCCATTCCTTTGGTTGCTTATCAACTTAACGATCAAACAACGCACAAAAAGGTTAGGCAGCATTTCGGATACAAGGACTAATTGATTTGAACAGGGATGCTTCTTTCCTATGAGAATGTATTGAAAAGGAGGATGGAACATGATTATTTCAGCGAGCAAAGTTATTGAATCGCAACTTGCTCGAAGTCTTGGACTTGACCGTTATGCTGAAATCATGCACGGTGATCCATCCTCGATTGAATTTCAGAAACTGTTCAATGGATATTACCGTGTTCGCAGAAATGAAGAATGGCGTAAGACTTATTATGCCCTGTTCACGGAGGCGAAGAATCACCATTTTTCTTTTGAGCAGATAATATCAACGCTTTATGATGAAACCGGCGATGTTGAAGCATCATTTAGTTCTAAGATGCTTGCAACGATCAATCCATCTATGCCCATTTGGGATCAATATGTTCTTCAGAACCTTGGCCTTGAGCTGACGGGAAAGACGCAAAAAGAAAGACTACATCATGCTGTGATGTTGTATTCTGAGATAGTTCGTTGGTATGTAGAGTATCTCGGAACGGATGAAGCAAAGCAGAACATTCATGAATTCGATCGCTTGCTTCCGGGTTACACATGGATAAGCAGCGTGAAGAAAATCGACTGCCTATTGTGGAGCATGAGATAGAGATATTTCCGGCTCACAGATACAATAAAGAGAATTTAGCGAAAAAGAGGATGATGATAATGAATTCAGATTCTGGTTTGACACTCTTGCATGATAGCCAAGTGAAGATGAGAGTTTCGTGTCTGCCAGTCATAAATTTTGCGCTTCAGCAAAACGGCTTACCTTCTATTCGTTCAATAGAGATTACTAATGGCTCAGAGCGGGATATTCGAGACGTTCAAATTCACATCTCCTCTCAGCCTGCTTTTTGTAATGAATACTTGAAAACAATTAGCATTATCCCTGCAGGAACTGTAGTCGAACTCAAGGATATTGACATTGTCCTTAACGCTGAGTATCTCGCGGCACTCACAGAAAAAGAAGTAGGAGCGTTATCAATTGAGTTATTGCTCAACGACACATTACTGTGCGCGGAAACAGTTGGTATCACCGTGCTAGCTTTTGATCAGTGGCATGGGTATCAATTGCTACCCGAATTGCTCGCGGCATTTGTAACTCCGAATCATCCAGCACTTAATACAGTAAAGGCGAGAATTGCTACCTTTTTAGAGGAATGGACTCGTGATCCGTCTCTTGATGGATACCAGTCAAAAGATCCTAACAGGGTAATGCAATATGCTGCAGCCTTATATAAAGCATTACAAGAGCTTAATATTGTTTACGTAATGCCGCCCGCAAGTTTTGAACACACAGGACAAAGGATAAGACTTTGCGATGAAGTTCTATCACAGAAAATGGGCACTTGCCTTGACCTTTCTCTGCTTTATGCAAGTTGTCTTGAGGCAATTGGACTTCATCCATTACTAGTTTTAGAAAAGGGACATATATTCGCTGGATTATGGCTTGAGGAATCAACCTTTCCTGAATGTGTCCAAGATGATCCTTCGCTGTTACGAAAACGGCTTGCTGAAGGCTCTCAAGTATTGGCTGTGGTAGAATGCACTTTGTTCACTGCCGGAAAAAATACTGCTTTTGATGAAGCACGCATTGCTGCTGAGACACAACTGATGAAGGATGATAACGTTGAGTGCTTCATCGATATACATCGCGCACGGTTAAGTCACATCTCGCCTTTACCAGTGAGAATTCGAACTGCAAATGGATGGCGAATTGAAAGACCGACAGTGGATAAAGAAAAGCTGACAAACGCTCCCCAAAACGTGTCAGCATGTGTTGATGTGTCGCAGGTTCAGCAACAGGAGTTCTCAAAGAAGATCCTTTGGGAACGGAAGTTGCTTGATTTGGGTATGAGGAATTCATTACTTAATCTCCGACTTACAAGAACGATAGTGCCAATTCTATCTGCATCACTCGATGATTTGGAAGACGCTCTTGCCGTTGGCGGAGATTTCTCAATTAAGCCAAGACCGGCGGATTGGATTCCAACAAATGGAAGAGCCGATTTTGAAAATCTCCATATTATTGATGGTTACTCCGATTTGCTTCAATCAGAATTTAAGAATGGACGTCTACGCTCAGCTTTAACAGAATCTGACCTTAATAGTGCGTTGAAGCACCTTTATAGAGCTGCAAAAGTAGATATGGAGGAAAACGGTGCTAATACGTTGTATCTTGCTCTGGGCTTTTTGAAATGGTATGAAACCAACAGAAGCACACAGTCTCGTTATGCTCCTTTGCTTCTTGTTCCCATCGAGATGGTTAGAAAGAGTGCCGCCGAAGGATACGTCATCAGGCTTCGCGATGATGAAGTGATGATGAACATCACCTTGCTTGAAAAACTGCGTCAGGACTTCTCTATCGAGATCCGCGGACTAGATCCGTTACCGCAAGATAATAACGGCGTCGATACGCGGAAGGTGTTCGCCATTATTCGTCATGCTATCTTGGAACAAAAACGATGGGATGTGCTTGAATCGGCAGCTCTTGGAATCTTCTCATTCTCACAGTTTGTCATGTGGAATGATATCCATAATCGCGCAGAAGACCTTGCAAGAAGCAAAGTCGTACGCAGCCTTATGGAAGGTCATCTGACGTGGCAAGCTGAAGATATGCATATCGAAGGGCAAGTTCCAGAGGATGAAGTCTTGCTCCCGATTCCTGCGGATGCTTCACAGCTATTTGCTATTGAATCCGCAGCGGAAGGTAAGAGCTTTGTACTGCATGGACCTCCGGGCACAGGTAAGTCACAAACGATTACTGCACTTATTGCAAATGTGTTATCAAAAGGGAAAACAGTGCTCTTTGTCGCAGAGAAAATGGCGGCATTGGAAGTTGTTCAAAAAAGATTGGCAAACATTGGACTTGCGCCATTTTGCCTTGAGTTGCATTCAAATAAGGCAAAAAAGAAGGATGTGTTAGAACAGCTTCGTCAAGCATCGGAAGTCACCAAGTATCATTCTTCTGGTGAATATGAGGCGTCCCTTAAGCGTATTATCTCTATCCGAAAAGAACTTAATCAATATGCCAGCGCTCTACACAAAATTCAGAAGTGTGGAAAATCGCTTTATACGCTGATAAATCAGTACCAATCACACCAAGATGCTCCTGATATAAATGGTTTCACTTCGGAATTCTTTGACAGCTTAACAAAGGAAAAGCTCTATGACCACGCAATGCTTGTAGACAGTTTAGTTGTTGCTGGAAAAGAAGCTGACCATCCGCATGATCATCCGTTGACGAGCATTCACACAAAAGTGTATTCGCAACAGTTAAGACGTTCCGCTATAGACAGGGCTGAAAGCTATAAGGAATCTCTGAATGCACTTGAAACAGAAAGTGCTGCTTTTGCGGATATAATTAACAAACCTCGTGCCAAGTCTTTTGACGATGTTGGAACTCTATCTTATAGTGCTCAGTACTTGAAAGATTTTGAATCCTATCCGCACGCATGGGTCTGTGCAGATAATGCAGAGAATTATCTGGACAGAGTTAAATCGCTAGCAGATCATAAGTTAAGCGAGGCTCATTATAAATCGCTGCTTACCGAACGTTGGACTGATTCTTTCTTCGATATGAACGGGCAAGCACTACTTGAGGACTATCATCAACAGTCTTCAAAATGGTTTGTGGGGAAGTTCTTTGGCTTGCGGCAATTGAGGCAGCAGCTTGCATCCGCTGCAAAAGGCGATGTAAGCAAAGAAAACCTTGGTCAAGATCTCGCTAATCTGGCAGCTTTTCAGAGCGAAAAGAGAGCGGCGGATCAATTGTTCTCAGAACTCGGGAGGGATTTGGAATCCCTTGATCAGGGAGATAATACCGATTGGACTCATGTCGCGAGCCTTGCAAATGATGCTAAAGAAACCGCAAAGAAAGCACGGCTCATTAGTGGCAGCGATGATTTACGCATTCGATATGGAACAGACCCAAAGGCAATTGCGGTAGCTAAACGTCTTATTCCACGATGGGATGAGATGATTAGTAAAAAGAAAGAGTTGTATTCGTTACTTGAATTATCGCCGAGTACAGGAGATGACTGGATTGCGGATGAAAGAGCTTGCTGCAATTGTGTAATTGATAATGCGGATAAACTTAGAGAATGGGTTCTTTGGAACAAGGCGGCCAATGATGCTGAACAAGCCGGTTTAGCACCTGTAGTAAATGCTTACGCCTCAGGTTTGAGCCATGAGTTAATAGTGCCTGCTTATCAGAAAGCAATTTGCAAAGGATTAGCAATACGCGCCATTGAAGCCGATGAAGCGTTGAATCTGTTCTCAGGGAACGACTTTAATCGGAAGATTGAGCAATTCGGAAAAATAGACCGGGATCTCACCGAACTCGCAAAGAGTGAGATCTATTGTAGACTTGCGTCACAGGTTCCGAATTTTACGACAGCATCTATCGGTAGTTCTGAAACAGGCATTCTTCAAAGGGCTATTCGAAGCGGTGGCAGAGGTATAAGCATACGTAAGCTGTTTGAACAGATCCCGAATTTACTTCCGAAGTTATGTCCGTGTATGTTGATGAGCCCGATTTCAGTTGCACAGTATTTAGATCCAAACAGAAAACCGTTTGACCTAATTGTGTTCGATGAAGCATCGCAGCTTCCAACCAGCAAAGCTATCGGTGCTCTTGCTCGCGGTGAGAATGCAATTATAGTTGGTGATCCTAAACAGATGCCACCGACTTCGTTCTTTGCATCCAACACGACGGACGATGACCATCTGGATGAAGAAGACTTGGAAAGTATCCTTGATGATTGTCTGGCGCTTAATATGCCGCAGACACATCTGCTTTGGCATTATCGTAGTAGACATGAGAGTTTAATTGCGTTTAGCAACAGTCAATTTTATCAAAATCAGCTTTATACCTTCCCCTCGGTCAATGACAGAGAGTCCCGAGTGCATCTTGTACATGTAGACGGCATATTTGAACGCGGAGGAAAACGTGTTAACCAGGCCGAGGCTGAAGCTGTTGTTGCGGAGTTAAAACGGCGGTGCCATGATCAGACATGCGCCGATAAGAGCGTTGGCGTAGTTACCTTCAATATTTCCCAACAGAACTTGATTGACGATTTGCTTACAGAGGCTTGTAAAGATGATCTGCAGCTTGAAGAATGGGCATACAATTCAAAGGAACCTATCTTTATCAAGAATCTTGAAAACGTACAAGGTGATGAACGAGATGTAATCCTGTTTTCTATTGGATACGGTCCGGATCAAACAGGCAAAGTTTCGATGAACTTCGGTCCACTAAACCGTGAAGGCGGATGGCGCAGACTGAATGTTGCCGTGTCTCGTGCAAGATATGAAATGATTGTTTTCGCCACGCTCTCTCCGGATCAGATTGATCTGTCCAGAACAAGTGCCGAAGGAGTCGCCGCGCTCAAAGAGTTTATGGAGTTTGCAGAAGGTAAGCACCTTGCTGAAACGGAGAACTCAGTGGAAACAAAGGAGAAAAATGATAACGGAATATCGGATGCGATTTGTCAGGCCCTCAAGCAGCATGGCTATGAGACGGATCAATCTATTGGCGAATCCGCGTATAAGGTGGATATTGGCGTCGTTGACCCGACAGATCCAGAAAAGTATTTAATCGGTATATTGCTGGATGGTATTAGCTATGAAGCAGCAAAAACAACGAGAGATAGAGAATTGGCTCAGATAAATGTGCTGACAGGTCTTGGCTGGCGCATTGTACGCGTTTGGGCTATGGATTGGTGGGATAACAGCAAGAAAGAGGTTAACAGACTGTTGTCTGAAATCAAACGCGCGGAAGAAGATTCATCTTCTCAAAGAGGTAAGAAACAGCAGGACGAAGAGACAAGAATCGAAGACAAAGACACAAAAACAGCTGTGTTTGGAAATGGAGTAGTCAAAAAACAGAATGACGCAACAGAACTCACGACACCTAAGGCTGAAAATGGGATGTTGTTGAAAGGCGTTGTTATTGATGCGCCAACCACAAAGAAGAAGATTCCGACATATTCAGCAACCGTGTTGCCTGTTTCGAGCATGAGTCCTGATGAATTTATTGTTCCCACATATCAACATCGAAATAATGTCGCGGGAAGAGTGATGAAGGTTATTGAGAAAGAAGGACCTATAAGTGCAAGCCTCTTAACAAGAAGAGTGGTTCAAAGCTACTCTATTTCAAGAGCCGGCAGCCGAATTCAGCAATTCATGGATGGTCTCTATAGAGCCATGGGCCTTGTCAGCACTACACAAGGAGGCGACATATTCTACTGGAAATCGACGCAGAATCCAAGCACATATAGAGAGTTTCGTGCAAATGGTGAGGATGATAATAAACGAGATGCTCGAGATATCCCGATTCAAGAAGCTGCAAACGCTGTTTGTCGTGCATTAGAAGAACACTTTAGTTTGCCGAAAGATGACTTAATCCGTGCTGCTGCTAATCAAATGGGAATAAGTAGAATTGGAACGACAGTTAGTGCATTGTTTATTGGGGGAATTGCTTTAGCAGAAAAAGAAGGTCGTATTGTAGCCGCAGATAATGGAAACTGGATGATAAAGGAATAAAAACTGAGGACATAAGCTTTTGATGATGATGTGCATCACCCTCATATAATCATGAGGGTGATTTTCCATTGACAATTGTATACGTTTGTAGTATATTATAGTCGAAAAGTTATATATGGAGGGAAGTATATGAGTAAGGATCGTTTAGTGATTTCTTCCCGAAAATACTCCGGAGACACATCAGTTATTTCTTCGCGGTTACCATCGGATATGATTAAGCAACTCGATAGAATTGCCGAAAAGACAAAGCGCAACAGAAACGAAATTGTTACGCTTTGCCTTGAGTATGCACTTGAGAATCTGACAATAAGCGAACAAGGAAATACATCAACCAACTAACGGGAGGGATAGTATATGGGTATTCTTGTAAAAGTTTTTAAGGGCATTGTTGAAGCCACTTTTGCTGACCAGTGGAAAGAAATAATCACAGCCGGACCATTCGATGAACACACTTTAGTAACGCCGGGAGTTCTGAAAACCAGAGACAAAGGCAGAGGCGTAAACAATCCGGGTTCAGAAGGCGTCATTTCCAATGGCTCTAAAATCTTTGTCCCGAATAATACTGCGGCTTTTATCTTTAATCAATCAGCTATTGAGAACTTCATTCTTGAGCCGGGTGGATATGAGTATCAAGACGGTGACAAAAGCGTTTTTAATGGCGACGGTCTACTAAAGCCTTTCACCTCACAGATAAAGCAACGCTTTGGCTTCGGTGGCATCACTCCTGATACCAAGCGCGTAGCATATGTTAACCTGCGTGAAATAAGAGACATCAAATTCGGCACTCCTGGCCCGCAAGTTTTTACAGATCCATCCTATGGAATTGATCTGGAAGTTCATGCCCGTGGGAATTTCTCAATCAGAGTAGTTAATCCAGAATTGTTTATCACCGCTTTTGTTCCTCCGCATACTACACAGTACTCTGTTGATGATCCTACAGCGGTAGCACAAATCGAATCTGAGTTTCTGCAATCTTTTGCAGTTGCAATGAATTCTTTTTCAAACAAAGTTCGTGTATCTCAATTACCTTCCATGGCAAATGAAATCTCAGATCAGATTTCAAAAGATCCTATCAACGCTGGCACTTGGAAGAACCGCTTTGGCTTCGAGCTTGTTAAAGCTACAGTTGAAAGCATTGAATTGTCAGACACCTCCAAGGAACTGTTGAAACAGTATGCGGCAAAGAAGATTGATCTTAGTGCATATTCTGATATTTCGCAAAAGACATCTGACATCTCTGCACAGCAGAAGATTGCTCAGGGAATACAGGATCATGGTCTAGGCAACATGGGCGGAATGATCTTTGGAATGAATTTAGCACAAGGTTTAGGAATGAACGGGCGTGAAAAAGACACAAGCACAGTTGATCAGCAACTTATCACATTACAAAAGCTTAAAGAAGCTTTGGACGCTGGCATCTTGACTCCGGAAGAATTTGAAGCGAAAAAGAAGCAAGTTCTTGGTTTGTAAACAGCTTTACATTCACAAAGGAGTGGGTATGTTATGGAGACGACAGAATTAGTATGCAAGCGTTGCAAAGGTCGTTTGCAACATGACGAGGTAAGCAATAGATATTGGTGCCCTTATTGCAAAACTTATGTTCTCATAAACGAAACTGAGCGTGTAACTTTGCAGAAAATCCAAGCAAAAAACGTCAAAGACATCGAGCTTGGGAAAAAACAAATTGAAAAAGAAACTGAACTTAGCAGAAGCGAGATTCAAAAGCAAATAACACTTGATAACAACCGTGTTCGAATTAAGAAAATACGATTAGCTGTTCTTATCATTCTCTTAGTAGCATTAATCCCGCTTGGAACATGGCTTGGCTATCGATATGCTCATAAGAATGAAATAAAGACTCCGCTGTCTGCATCTGAATACTGTGACCGCAACTATCAGGATACCTACAACCTCCTTTCGGATGCAGGGTTTACAAACATAGAATATGTCGTTTCTAAGAGTCTTCTCAAGAGCGAAAAAGCAAAGGAGGGTGTAGTAACTCAAGTATCCATCAATGGAAATACCTCTTTTTCTGAGGGGACTTGGTTTGACAAGCAAGCCCAAGTCAAGATTGCATATAGCGTAATGAATCCAAACCGTGAAGGAGATATTTCCATTCCGTTATCTTCTGTGGATTGCATTGGGCTTGATTCAGAGAAACTGGTAAAAATGCTCAAGGAATCAGGGTTTAGGAATATCTCTGATGTCGTTATTGCTGACTTGAGTAAAGAACATCAAGATCATGTCGGCATTGTAACAAAGATTTCTATCGACAATAAAACAGACTTCTTCAGAGGAGATTTTTTTCCTCAAGATGCGGTTATTGAAATCACTTATCATACGATTGATCCAGAAAGGATTTCTGATGTTTTAGTCCCGGATGATTTCGACAAATTCTTGTTGTTGAATTATACGGAAGTTAGAAATGCGTTCAAAAATGCCGGATTCGTAGACATTGTTTTAGTCCCCCAATATGATTTAGGCCTTTTTGAAGGATCAAAAGATGGTATCGTCCAAATCGTATCTGTAAATGGAAACGACGCATTTTTAGGAAATAACTGGGTTCCAGCAAATTCAACTGTGAGGATCGTGTTTAGATCAAAGGAAATTGAGTATAAAGAAAAACAGTATACTGAGATAGAGACTCTACTTAAGAACATTGGTTTCTCCTCAATAGAATACATTGCATTGGATGACCTTTCGAGAAAAGATGAAAAAAAGCGTGGCACCGTTGAATCTGTGCAGGTGGAGGGTCAAGAATTAGGCGATCTTGATGAAATCAACCTTTCATCTACCGCTGTAATAAGATATCATTCTATGAGAAAGGCTGGCGCAGATGAAGTCTATATTACAACGGCTGCCAAAGACTTGTCTGGGAAAGACTATAAAGATGTTATTCGGATTCTTTCCGAAATGGGGTTCACAAATATTACCTCTGTTTCCTTGGAAGATCTTTCAGTAGGATGGTTTTCTCAAGAAAATACCGTCAAGGAAGTATCTATCGATGGAAATACCAAATTTGTTGCTGGTGATATTTATGATAAAACAGTTAAGGTAACGGTATCTTATCACTCATTCAAACCGGAGCCAACAAATACACCGCCACCAGCTAACGGAGTAACTATTACCATTTCTTCTAAAGAACTGTGTGACCTTACCTACACTGATGCTGTTGAGAAACTGAGAGGAATGGGCTTCACCAATATTCGCGTGGAAGCACTAGGTGATATCGGTTGGGGATGGTTTTACACTGAGAACGAGGTTAAGGAGATAGAGATTAACGGGAGCACTAAATTCTCTGTCGGTGATGTGTTTGAAAAGGATGTTGAGATTGTTGTAAAATATCATTCAAAAAAACAGTAAATGAGAATAGAAAAAGAGTCCCAAGCGAAAACCGCTTGGGACTCTTGTTAGTTTAAGATTAGGGAACATGTTACTACGAACTTCTGCGGTGCGTGTCCCGTGTAGTAGAAAGGATAGCAGGTCATGAGAATCATGTGCTTGCCGTCGATCGTAGGTATTCGCATTGCTTCGTTCGTGCTGAGGATCTCCGTCTTATCTACGACGTAGGTATAAACCTTGCCATCCGGCATAATGACATAGATTTCATCTCCAGTTTCGATCTCTTTCAAGATCAACAGGTGATTTCTGTTCCTATGCCCGTACACGACGCAGACACCATCTTTTCCTGGCTTTGCCGAAGTTGGAAGCCATCCCGGAGTTTTCTCTAGTGTGGCTTCGTCCACGTTCTTGGCGACATTGATGGTCTTTCCGAGAATTGAAAGCGTGAACGCCATACCTGACGGAACGGAAGGGACCGTAGTCGCAACGGGCGCAGCGGTCGGCATATAAACGTATGCGTCATAGGGCGTTGGCGTTGCTGATAATACCGGCTCGTCAATGATGGGCAATGCCGTAGATTCCGGTGTTTCACCCGGCGCCGGGATTGTAATCTCCACGACAGGTAGCAAGGTCGGTTGAGGCGTTGCAGTAGGCGGCGGTTCGATCACGATGGTTTGGATCGGGGCTGATGTCGGAACTGCTGTCGGCATAGTCGTTTCAGTCGACGGCTCCTTTTCAAGAGATCGGTTAATAACGATTAGCCCTATTCCGAGTAACACGGTGATTACGGACAGGACGATCAGAATCAGTTTTTGTGCTTTTGTCATTTTGTGAGTTCCTTTCTGTTAAGTGGTCGGTCTGCCAAAGCAAACCCATTTCCATTTTGCGGTGTCCATGC
>JAEEGL013442871.1_pt1 | contig 20610 bp, 20 predicted proteins | sample 9134231 | NCBI WGS metagenome assembly JAEEGL01 (sample SAMN16246548, study PRJNA631951) | gut metagenome | biome: gut microbiome; feature: rumen; material: fiber-attached | host: Bos | place: Iran: Karaj | collected 2018-10
GTACCTGAATATCGAAAGTCTTATTCATTCGATGGAAACCTGGGAAAACAATCCTGACAATTACGACGCAAATCTTTACACCTATCTTAACAGGATTACGCTTTTAAGCCGCGATGATTTAGACGATGAAGAAGACAAGGGAAAGGTAAACCTGATGACAATCCATGCGTCAAAAGGCCTTGAATTTCCGGTAGTTTTTATCGCAGGCGTTGAAGAAGGTCTTATTCCTCATGCGCGTTCGGTTGAAGAAAATGGCGGCGATGTGGAAGAAGAGCGCCGTTTATTTTACGTTGCAATTACACGCGCTCAGCAGAAACTTTTTCTTTCTTCATGCCTTAAACGCCGCAAAATGCAGAATGTAGTTGACTGCGAGCCGTCACGATTCTTAGATGAAATTCCTGCCAATCTTGTTGAATACCACGAGCCGCCCAAGGAACAGTCGCCGAGCGATGCGCTTGCATTTCTTGAACAGTTGAGAAAAAATCTAGGGAATAAGCGGAAATAACTTTAAAATGATTTTTTCTGCAACTGCCATTTTGTAGTCAAACCGGGATTTTTGCAGCGGCAATTTTTCAGCAAACGAATAATTTTCTGTGCCGTCTTCGGTGTTTATGCAAAACGCAAAATAAACCTTTCCTGGAACAGAGTTTTCAGGATTTGCAGGGGCTACGTTTCCCATTGTACCTGTAACGCCGATTCCAATATCAGCCTTATAAGATTTTGCGCAGGCAGAAGCCATTGCAGTTGCAGTTTCTTTTGAATAAACAGAATATTTTTCTATAATTTCTGAAGGAACCCCCTGCTTAATTTTAGCTTCGTTGCAGTAGGTTACAAAAGCTCCTTTAAAAATTGCAGAAGAGCCTTCGGTATCCGTAATCAAAGATGCAATAAGACCAGCGGTTGCACTTTCCATAGTAGTTATAGAAAGTTTTTTTTCTATCAGAAATTTTGTAAGTTTTGAATATTCGTTTCGGATTTCTTTTTCTGTCATTGCTTTATTATACTATTCTATCTGTGATTTATCAAAAAGAGGACTGGAAAGAAATTTCCATAGACTTTCCTGCCATACAGGATTTTTTATGCCAAGTGCTTTTTGAATTTTATCATTCGCCAAAACTGAATAAGCAGGCCGTTTCGCAGGAGTCGGATATTCTTCGGTAGAACAAGGATTTACAATGCAGTTTCTATTTTTAAGCAAGCCAAGTTCAGCGGCCTGCTTTTTTATTTCACAGGCAAAATCATACCAGGTTGCTTCACCTGAATCCGTACAATGATATATTCCATATGGAAGCAGCCTATTTGAAGATGCCTGTTCAATTATTTTTATTATTACTTCGGCAAGGTCTGCGGCAAAAGTCGGACTTCCTTTCTGGTCGTTTACAACTTTTACTGAATCCCGGCTATTCATCAGGCGAAGCATAGTATATACAAAGTTTTTGCCGGAATAACCGTAAAGCCATGCTGTACGGAGAATGTAATGCTCTGCTAATTGTTTTTGCACGGCAATTTCTCCTGCGACCTTTGTTTTAGCGTAAACACCAATCGGTGAAACAGGCATCTCTTCTGTAAGCGGCGAATTGCCTGTGCCGGCAAAAACATAATCCGTAGAAATATAAATTAAAGCTGCATGAATCTTTTTTGCAAGACGTGCAATATTTTCTGTTCCGATTTCGTTTATTATTTTTGCTAAATCCGGCTCAGACTCTGCCTTATCCACATTTGTATAACCTGTGCAGTTTATTATAAAGTCAATATTTTTTCCTTCGATAAAATCTGCAAGAGCGGAAAAATCAGTAACATCAACTTCATGACCTGCCGCTAGAAAATCAATTTTTTTTTCTGTAAGCTGGCGCGCAACTTCTGTTCCTAGCATTCCCTTACAGCCAATAAGCCAAATCATACGCCAATCCAATTGCCGTGTATATCAAAATAGTTTCTAGCTTTATCAAATGCAGGATGATTTTTATCTTTTTCAGAAAGAAGTGGATTTACATCCGGCACTATAGATTTCCAGTCAATGGCAATAGATGAATCATTCCACATAAGACCGCCCTCGCCTTTCGGGTCGTAAAAATCCGTACATTTATAGGTAAAAATAGCTTCTTCCGATAAAACATAAAAGCCGTGGGCAAAACCTTCAGGAATATAAAACATATTCTGTTTTTCACTGTCCAAGATTACGCCGTAATATTTACCGAAGGTTGCACTGCCAGAACGTAGGTCTACAGCAACATCGTATACTTTACCCTGCAGAACACGCACAAGCTTTCCCTGCGGGTTTCTGGTCTGAAAATGGAGCCCTCGCAAAACTCCTTTTGTTGACATAGACTGGTTATCCTGAACAAATTTCATCGTAAGGCCTGCTTCAAAAAAATCCCGTTCGCTATAGCTTTCAAAAAAATATCCGCGGCTATCACCAAAAATCTTAGGCTGAATTTCATAAAGACCATTAAATATAGTTCCATCTAATGATTTACAAGTATTAATAGAAAATGGCATACATTCCTCATTCTTATTTTATAGTAGTATAATATAAAAAATACAAGATTGAAATAGAAGAACTTTGGAAACTCCCTATAAACTACAAGTAATAATAAATAGACTTTTTTGCTTTGCAATACTGCTATTCTTCATAAACAGGCTCAAAATCTTCGGCTGGATGAGCGCATAAAGGACATTCAAAATCCTCCGGCAGTTCAGGATTTTCGTAAACGTATCCGCAAATCTTACAACGCCACGCTATAATCTTTTTCTTTGTGTTTGAGGCTGTCTCAGATTTTTTAGGCTTAACTTTTTCCTGATAATCAGCATAGGTTAAAGGATCATTAGAACTTAAAATCTTTGCATCGGTAACTTCGGCAATAAAAAGCACATGGCTTCCCAAATCAACAGAAGAAACAACCTTGCATTCAAAAACTGAACAAACCTGATTCGTTACATACGGGCAGCCGTTTGAATCAACTGAATAATTATAACCAGCAAATTTATCTGCATTATGTCCACTTTTATAACCAAAATGCGAAATTGTATCAAAAGTACAGATGTTATCAAGTATAGAAAGTGAAAAAACTCCAGACTCCTGTATCATCTGGCAGGTAAGATTCTGCTTTATGGAAGAAATTGCAATTCTTACAGGATTTACCGCTGCCTGAAAACAGGTATTAATTACACAGGCATTTATTTTTCCACCGGACTTAGTTCCAAGAATAAAAACACCATAAGAAAGATTATAAAATGCCTTTTTGTCCATAAGATAACTCCTGAAAGATAAGATTTATAAGGGAACCTCAAAAAATTGCAATTTTTATAGGTAACTTTGAAAAATGCGACGTTTTAATTCCTGCTATTATCAGGAATCAAAACTCGGCGGCATCTCTGAAAAAATCGCTGAAAGCGAGTTTTTAGAGATGCCCATAATAAATATTATAATCAAATTTTTCTATTTATAACGCATCTTATCCAGAGCTTGCAAAACACTATAACATTCAATTAAAAGCTTATGATGAAGATTTACAAAAACATATGAAAGAGTGGGATAGATTGTTGGAGGCTTACTCGCAGGTAAACGTATGTCCTTCAACTTTGCGAATAAATTCGTAATCAATTGTACGGCGCAAGCCTTCTTCAAGCGAAACAGGGGCTACAAAGTTCACGATTATAGTATAATCAACTAAAAATTTATGAACACTATAAGACAATCTGGTTTACAACCAGAATGTCGCAAAGCTTAAATCTAAGCTACATTCTTCCATCAAGGAACTTACCGGTTTCCTTATGGTTAAAATTAGGAATCATCCAGTTGAAAAGATTTATAAGTTCTTCACGAGTCCAGTCGCCTTTCTGCTTAAGCCTGGCAATGGTTTCGGTGAATCTTGCAAGCTTTTCTTCGTCAAAGCCTACTGGATTCTTAATAATACCAGGTGATTCAAACTTATCCATTACAAGAGTTTCTTTATCTGTATAAAACTCTTCAAAATCCTTTTCGCCGGCATTGACATATGCAACCTTTGCCCCAAGGTACTTGATCCACTTACGAAGATCGGACTCCGTTTCATGTTCGTTTTTCTTCACTGACATTAGTTCTGGCCACATAAGATATGGCAATGCCTTCTTTTTTCATCAGGTAAAGACCCCGAACTTTTGTTTCAAGAGGGATTTACATTCCTTTTCCCCCATATCTGGGGTTCCTGTTTTCATTCCGCTTCCGTTAAGATGTGTGTCATTTTCGTGTGCAGAGCAGAGAAGTTGTCTTTTATATATTAAAATGCCCCATAAATAAACGGACTACCATTAGTGCAACAAAGCGCAAACAGCAATCCCACAAACACAAAAAACAGTGTTAGATGCGTATATTTTGATAGATTCAAACAAGGATAAAATGCATTACCATTATTACTAGCAACAATAACAATACTTACAATCAAAGTAACTACTATTACAATAAGCGACCAGAAGTAAGGTTGATTTAATCCAACTGCAAAAGTAAAGATTCTTTTATAAATTAAAAGAGCTCCAGAAATATTCTCTGCACGGAACAATACCCAAGTTAACGAGATAAAAAGGAATGTCATAAGAATACTTAAAATTTTCAAAACAGGATTTTGATTATCGATACTTGATTTTTTGATTCTTAAAAAATATTTATGCAAAAGCAGTACAACCCCATGTATAAATCCCCACAGAACAAAATTGATTGTTGCACCATGCCACAAACCACATAAAGTCATTGCAACAAGCAAATTAAGATTTTGTCTAAACCTTCCTTTTCGATTACCACCAAGAGGGATATAAATGTAATTTCGAATCCATGTAGAAAGAGAAATATGCCATCTACGCCAGAATTCAGTAACATTCTGAGAAAGATACGGCATATTGAAATTCATAGGTAAATCAAAACCAAGCATTTTTCCAGTACCAATTGCCATATCAGAATAACCAGAAAAATCAAAATAAATTAAAAGTGAATAGGAAATAATTGCAAGCCAGATTGAAGCGCCACTAAATGCATTTGGGGTAGCATAAACTTCATTTACAAAAATCGAGAGCCTGTCTGCAAAAACTATTTTCTTAAAAAGTCCGAAAAAATAGATTTGAATTCCGGCAGAAAGATTTTCTTTTGTTAATTTTCTTTCATTTTCAATCTGAGCAAAAAAATCAGAGGCTTTCTGTAATGGCCCTGAAGTTAGTCTTGGGAAGAATGAGAGATATAGCACAACCTCGACAAAACCTTTTCTTTCGGTCGATTTTTTTGCTACATCTACAAGATAACTGATTGCATTAAATGTGAAAAAAGAAATTCCAAGAGGAATGATGATATTCAGATTCTTTGCATCTGCAAATTTATAGAAAACCAATATCGCAATTAAAACAGTTATTCCTGTATATTTCCAGTATTTTGACTTATAATGCCCACACAACCATGTTACAAAACTAATTACGATAATTACAATGGCACTTTTCCACGAAACGAAACCAATAAAAATCAGACTCACTATAATAAGAAGTATCTTTTCTAAAATATGATTTTTTGGGAATAATTTTATAAAAATTGCAGAAAAACAAATTGTGGTAATAAACAATACATAAAAATAAAGACTAAAAAGAGACATTTTGATTCTCCATTTTTATAATAACATCTGCAATTGAGTCAGCAACAATTCTATGCCCATATTTATTCATATGACCTCGAAATGCAGTGCCTGTGCAAAATCCGTGTGTAGTTTTATGCTCTGTGTTCCAAAGTTCATCTGTATATTCAGTTAAATCCAAAAAAACAATTCCATATTTTTTTGCGAATTTTGAAAAGTGATTTAAGTATTCTAAATCACTTCCATATTCAAGATTTCCGGCTTGTGTTGGTATCCCAGTTGGATGATAAAAAATAATAATTTTTTTATTTTTTGAGTGCTCTGCAATAAAGGAAAATAATTTATCATAATTTTCAGAAATACATTTTTCAGATTCTATTATTGTATCCTTATTAACAACCGAAGAATGGATTCTTTTATAAAATACGTTCTTTAATCCCAATTTATACTGAGTCGCTATTAAACGTAATATAGGAAATTTTTGAAAATAATACAAAAGTCCAGAAGAATAACTAGGCGTAAAATCTATTTTATCATTTATAAGATTATTATAATCTGCTGAACTAAACTTTATTGAATCGGTTTCAATAATAATATATTTTAAACAATTTTGTTTTGCATTTTTTTCTAAATATTTACAACATTTTAGAAAATGGTGACCGCTTATCCCTTTATTATAAACAGAAAAAGGGATATTGTTTTTCAAAAGATTATCCTGTAACACAGAAACAGTATTTTGATTTTGAAATACATTTATTGCTTCCATATGTGAACTGCCGAGAATTAAAACATCTGGATTTTCTATTACTTTTTTATTTACAAAACCATTCGCATCTATTTTCCCCCATGAAATACCTTCTGTCATTTTACTCCATATTGCATTTGGTTCCCATATATAATCAGTACTTTTATCAGGATTTGCTAGATGTACTGGTTGGCGAAAATAAAAAAGAATAATAGAATTTAATATTAATATTGCTGTAATTCCACTTAATAAAATCAAAAGAAATTGTTTCAAGTATTTCATTTTATGATTAGCCCTTGTTAATAGTAAATTAAATTTTTGTCAATATCAATGCATAAATTCAGTATATCTATGAAGGAGATAAAAATATGCCCGCATCAGATATTGCCGAGACCTATATTTCAAGGAAAGAATTGTTGGAGGCTTACTCGCAGGTAAACGTATGTCCTTCAACTTTGCGAATAAATTCGTAATCAATTGTACGGCGCAAGCCTTCTTCAAGCGAAAAAGGGGCTACAAAGTCTGTTTTCTTGATATTGTTTCCAACAAAGTAAGTATTTTGAGTGAATTTCTTTATTCGGATTGAACTGATAACAAATTTTCGTCTTGTAATAAATGCCAGCAAATCGAAGCAAAGACCTCCCCAATATGCAAGCCAATATGGAAAGTGAAAAAGTTTTGTCTTAGGTTTTCCAAGTGCTTTATAGCAATCTAATACCAGATGATTCATATCATAAGCAGGTTCATCGCAGTAGTTATACAGATGAAGTCCCGGCTCATTATCGTGAGATAGTTCATACTCTATAAAAGCAGCCACATTCTCAACATAGTTCATGCTCTTCCGGTTTGTCCCCTTTCCGACCATTGGGAACCTACCACTGGCAATCTGACGCAGAAGATTATAAACATTACCACGATTCTGCTCGCCAAAAATTACAGTAGGGCGGATTATTACAGCACAATTTGCAGAATCATTTTTAAGCCATTCACGATATTTTTCTTCTGCAAGATATTTTGTTCTGCCATAATCATTAAAGTAATTGATTTTACCAGTTTCATCTGTTCCTATGGGTGCAAATCCATATACTGCAACAGAACTTGTAAAAATAGCTTTATGAATCCCAAGCTCTGTACAGGCTGCAAGAACATTTTCGTTTCCCTGCACATTAACTTCATCATACAAAGATTTTGGTGTTACATCGTCACGATGTTCTGCACTCAAATTGATTACAACATCGCTACCTTTCAAAACATCGAGAATAGAATGCATCGGCATTGCTTTTTTGGCTTCTTCATCTTTTCCCGGTGCAGTTGCAGCATCGGTTAATGATTCCGGGAACTCATTTGTTTCAGCAGGCGCATTGCGAACATCACATCTTACCCATAAATCAGGATAAGTCACGCTCTTTCGTTTATCTGCAATTTTTACTGTATATCCGCTTGCAAGCAGGCGATTTACAAGCCTAGTTCCTACGAAACCAGAACCACCAATTATTGTAATGGTCATTTTATTTTTCTCCATTTTTACAAAGCTTTTTATAAATTGCTTTATAACAATTCCACATCTTTTCAAGTGTAAGAGATGTAGTAAACTTTTGATAAGATTTTTCTGCCATCGACAATCGCAGTTCTTCATCATTAAGGATTTTTCTAATAGCTTTACAAGCAGAATCTACAGTATTTTCAATCAAACATCCATTTGAATTATCTACAAGTTCATAAATACCACCAACATTAGAAGCAACTATAGCCTTTTTCTGGCTCATTGCCTCTATGATGGTCATGGGGAGCCCTTCAAAATCGGAAAACAAAACAAACAAATCACAGAAATGAATATAACTGCTTGCGTTCGGGATATCCCCGAGCAAAACAACATTTTCAGGAATTTTATAAATTAACGGCAGTTCTTCAACTGTATGTTCCGGAGAACCGCCAAACCAGACAAACTGATATTCCGGTAACTGCTCAGCTACATCCAAAAACATCTGAATTTTTTTTGGGGGGGAAATTCTTGCAATAGTCATAACAATTTTTTTGTCTGTTTTTACGGGAAATTGAGTTGCTTTAGCAACTGTGTTTTCATCAATACCATTATAAACTGTACTTACACACTTTTTGATTTTTTCACTATTAAGATTCTTATTATCATAATCAGAAACTCCAACTATAGCACCACAAAAAAACTGCAATATTTTTTCTAAAGGGAGAAAAATCCGATACTTCAATCGAATTGAGTCAAATCCATGAACTGTGTAAACAACCCGACGACAATGAGGAAAAGCAGCAAGCCTACCAAGAACCCCTGCTTTGCTTGAGTGAAGATGAATAATATCCGGATTAAATTTTCGGAGTATCTTTTTTAATTCAAAGAAAGCAAGAACATCTTTTGAAAGCCTGATTGGCTTTACCATATGTTTTAATTGAAATTGGAGGCAGGACTCTGGTAACTGTTCCCACAGATATCCGCCTGCCATACTGGCAAGTGCGACTGTATTACCTTCATTCACTGCTGAATGGCAAAGTTCAATACATACTTTTTGGGCACCGCCTAACTCAGTATTTGTTATAATGTGGAGAATTTTCATAACTGAACTCCATAAACAATATGCTTTAGCCCATATTTTTTTATTGTACCAATGCCGTAAACGATAATACAAAACAAACTCTTTATTATGCTAAATTTCAGAATTTTTCTGTATACAATCCAATGCGGTTTTATATTTTTTATCTTTGAATATGTAATAGAATTTTCTATCATTCGATAATCAACTAAAATATCCGAATACCCCTGAGCAAACACTTTTTGTTTCATAATATCAATAAAAAACACCCAATCGTCACAAAATGATTTTAATTCTTCTCTAAAAAAATACTTTCCCCTTATATGATTTGCATGAACAATACATGCAGATGGAAGAATAGGATCCTGCAAAAGCAATCTACTTACATTTACTCGTTTTTTATAATAAAAAGGCGGTAATATTTCTTTTGTACAGTCTTCATTCATTCTTCGATAGCCAGAAAAATAAATTTTAACACTTTCGTCAACACATTCATCAATATGTTTTTTCATAGTAGAAAGATAATCAGAATGCCAAACATCATCACTATCTAAAAATGCAAAGTAAACTCCAGATGCTTCTTTCATAGCTTCATTTCTAGCACCGCCAGATCCTTTATTTACTTTTGCAACAATCAGTTTTATACGGCAATCTTTATCCGCATAAGATTGCACTACTTTGCAGCCGGCACCATCATCTGAAGATGCATCATCTACAACAATCATCTCCCAATCACTAAAATCTTGACCTAAAACAGATTCAATGGTAGCACCAATAAGTGCTGAACTATTAAACATAGGAGTTATAATCGAAAAAAATGGTTTCATTTTAAATTTCTAACATTCCTTATAAAAATATTAATTTATTTACAATCTAAATAAATTTTAAATTGGTTCTCTAAACTCATGTTTTACGAATTCTAATGCGTTACTAATTGTATCATCCATATCAAAATATTTATACATACCAAGTCGTCCACCAAAATGAATTTTTTTATATTCTTTTGCAAGAAGTTTATATTTTTCATAAAGAATTAAATTTTTATCATCGCATATAGGATAATAAGGTTCAGTAAAATGATTCCACTTATCTGGAAACTCATAAGATACTACAGTCTTTCTTTCAAAAGCTTTTTTAGACTCAAAATGTTTATGTTCAATAATTCGAGTATAAGGGATTTCAGAGTCTGTATAGTTAATAACCGCATTGCCTTGAAAATTATCAGTATCCATTTCCTTAATTTCAAATCGTAAACTTCTATATTCAAGTTCACCAAACTGATAGTTAAAAAATTTGTCTATAGTACCTGTATAAATAACTTTATCAGCACTAGCTATAAAATTTTTCTTATTATCAAAAAAATCAGTGTTTAAGCGGATATCACATCCATCAAACATTTTTTCAATAATTTTTGTATAGCCACCAATAGGAATTCCCTGATAACGGTCATTAAAATAATTATTATCAAAAGTAAAACGAACAGGTAATCGTTTTATAATGAAAGCTGGAATTTCCGTACATTTCCTTCCCCATTGCTTTTCGGAATATCCTTTTATAAATTTCTCGTAAATATCATATCCAACAAGGCTTATAGATTGTTCTTCAAGATTCCGAGGTATCTTTCCAGCCATAATAGATATTTGTTCTGCAATCTTTTTTTTGGCATCTAACGGAGTAATAACATCCGGCCAAATTTTTGTAAATGTATTCATATTAAATGGCAAATTATAAATAATTCCTTTATAATTTGCTAAAGGACAATTTATGTAGCGATTAAAATCCGCAAATTGATTAATAAAATTCCACACTTCAGTATTATCCGTATGGAAAATATGAGGTCCATATTTATGCACATTTATGCCACTAATTTTTTCTGTATATACATTTCCACCAAGATGCGGACGCTTTTCAACAACAAGACATTTTTTCCCATGCTTCACAGCATGGTATGCAACTGTAGCCGAAAACAGACCTCCTCCTACGAAAAGATAATCGTAATATTTCATTTAGCCTACTTACCCCCAAAATAAATAAATGTTAAATATTTTTTTAATTTACGCATTGGAGATAAATAACTCAAAATATTTAATAATAATAGTTTTCTGTATGAATAAGAAATAAGTGACGAAAGTTCTTTTACGGGGATTTTCCTTTTATGGCTTATTTCGCACGTAACAATTATTGTCTTTATTTTTCTTATAAATCCAATATCATAATGAATAAATTCTTTTATATAAAATGCATAACCATAAAAATTTTTTATATAATTCTTTATAATATTTCTTGACATTCCATCTTTTAAATACTCACATATATATATGGGGTTATTAAACCATCTAATTTTATATCCAGCATAAGCAATACGATTCCATAAAACTCCCTTCTCCACATCATTTTCATTTTGAAAACATGGTATAGGATAAAAACGTCTTAATACATCCGTATAATAGGCTTCTGCTTTATCGCCTAAAAGCATATTATATTTAAAACGTTGAAGTCCATTAATATCAACAAAATCATTTTTTACTGGCCATTTTGATCCAATAATTTTTCCATCCTTATAACACCGTAATCCCGAAACTCCTGCATATAGAGAACGGTCATGTAATGATTGCTCATAATACCTAATCATTTCTAATGCATCATTTGTTAAAACATCATCAGAATCAACAATCATCAGCAAAGTACCATTAGCCTGCTCTATCGCACGATTTAAAGCTCTGTGCTGCCCACCATTAGTTTGCACTATGTAATGAATAACAAGTTTATTTTCTTTTATACAGTTTTGTATAACTTCTTCTGTATTATCTGTTGAGCCATCGTTTATAACCAACCATTCAAAATTTTCAAAACTTTGGCATAACAATGACTCATATACATTTCGTACACAATAACCTCTATTATATACAGGTGTAAAGACAGTAATAAAAGGTCTATTTTCCATTATAACGTATACCTCTAACCTTCAAGAGGATTATCCCAGCAATGCCCCGTATCAATTGCTCTAAATCCCATATTGCATAGCTCATATACCAATACTTTCCCACAAGGTCCAGCAGAAACAAGAATAAGTTGATTTTGATTTCTGTCGCTATTTGCTAAAATATTTTTTAATATTTCATCTTTTAATTCAAATGCGTTTCTATAAGGTATTTGAACAAAAATCGTAGTTATTCCATATTTTCTTTCAAACTCCAATGCATATTTTCTATCATTATGAACGAAGATAATCATCTGTATCCCTTTATTTACCCACAGTTTTTCATATACAGATTCATTATTTCGCTTAAAAAGAAATGCATCAGTATATACAACATTTTCATCATATCGTTTCTTAAAAAAATAACGAGTATGTGTCCAACAAGAAAAATAAACACGTTTTTTTAAAAGAAATAATGCATTTACTTTTAACCAAAAAGACGGCATTCCTACACAATATCTGGATGCTCCACAAGAATCGATATACTCATTTATAATATTATCCAGATAAGTTGCTAATTCTTTCGAATAACACTGATAATGAATATCTTTCCCTTCTAATATACAAAATTCTCCATCCCCAAACCGTATCAATGAAAGATTATTTTTTACTATAAAATCAATCATTTCTTCTTGACTTATAAATATTGATTTTCTTGCCCCCCAAAACGAAGCTATATATTGGACAAATAACTTCAAATATAGGAAAAACTTATTTTTCATTTTTACAAATTTTAAGAACATCTTTTAATTTTTCTGAATTTTCAAACTTTTCCAGGCTTTCATTACAGGCAAAACCAAGTAACATATTTACCCATAGCATTGACTGTGGAGTTTGAAGTATAACTTCACAATAACAATTAATCATAAAAGTTAAATAACCAATAAACAAAGTCCTTCTCGCACCAGATACAGTAAATTTGAACATTTCATCTATACATATTTGTAAAAACAAATAAAAAATAAGACAGCCAATTAACCCAAAATTCAGCCAAATGGCTAAATATGTATTATGCATTGAAAGCCCATGTCCAAAACGAAACTCCATAGGAGAACCATATCCAATAAAAAGTGCACCCAAATTGCCTAATATATCATTAAAAAATCTTGCCCATATCAACTCTCTACCTGTGAATACAGCTTTACCAATCATTTTAAGAATAATTTGAGCTAAAAATTCATTTTTAAATAAAGAAATATATATTAAAGGGAAAATACAGCCTCCCCAAAAAATAATAGAAAAAAATAACCTAACAAATATTTCTTTTCTCCATAATCGCTCAGGAATAAAAAAATATGAGACCAAAAAAAATAAAAGCGAAATCTGTATCGTGCGACACTTATACAAATGTACTAAAACAAACTCAAACAGCCACATAAAAAAAATGATTATTTTTCTATTTTTTTGTTTTAATACGTTAAAATAATTTAGTGAAAAAACTATAAATATAAAACAATACAGTAACAACATGGATACACTATTTGGATTTATAATTCCATGCACATTCTTTAGCCATCTGTTGACATAATCATGAGATACCATTGCATAATAAACACTAATACCTATGCATATATAAAATAGTATTTTTATATATCTTGAAGATAACCATACATGAGATTCCAGGATAATAATTGAAAAAATCATTACATAGGCAACAATTGCCCCTAAACTGCTCTTATTAAAAAAACTTGCAATTAATGCATATAACAAACAAATAATGGGGAAATAAGTAAACTTTGATCTTTTTCGAATCATTCCAATGGAATTTATTAAAACTAAAAGTATATTTGAACAAATAGCATATTTATTAAATAATGAATAATACGACATACTCAGATAAAAAAATAAATTAAAAAGAATAACAACAAAATGTATTTCTCTCATTTTTTTACCTTCCTTTTTATTATCATACGAAAAGCTTTCAATATAACTCCCCCAATTCCATTATCCTTCAATTGCCATCTTATAAATGGGAAGAAAAGTAAATATCGACCTATTTTTAATCCAAATTTATGAATCAATTTATAGCGGGAATTATCATATTCTTTTTGCGCTGGCGTCGTCCAAGTTCCAGCAAAATGATGAATAGTTAACGTTTTATCCGTAATATTAAGAATACCAGTAGTAAAATCAATAGGACAAAAATATTCAGCAGGGTAAATAGTAATATCATCAATAAACTGTATCTCATTCTTTGCTGAAAAACCATGCTTTAGAAAAATTTTTGAGACTCTATCCACTACTGTTGTTAAATTCATAGTTCCATTTTTATACAAAAACTCAGAAGATCCATAAGAATCTAAAATTTCTTTGTATATTGGACTCGCCGCCGGACTTGCTAGGCCAAGACCGGCGTTGAGTGCGCCAGCACACTCAACGCCGGCAAATGCACCTTTACTCAAAACTTCATCCAGAGGTTTTATTATTTCAACATCAGTATCAAAATATACTCCGCCATATTTATACAAGATATCAAACCTTGCATAATCACTAACAAACGCATATTTTTTAGCTTCATAAGCTTGAGCTATATACGTAATTTTTCTTACATCATAATTAGATTCATTCCATTCTTTTATTTCATAATCTGGAAGAAACTTTCTCCATGATGCAATACATTTTTCAGCAAGTTCAGGAAGTGGATTACCACCAAACCAACAATAATGTATTATTTTAGGTATCATTTTCAAATAATAATAGTCGAAAACTAAAGAATATCAACCATCATCTTCCTCTTGTTTTACTTGTAAAAATTGATATATATCCTTTTGATGATATATATCGTTATTTATTATAAAATTAATGGTGCTTTTACTTTTAAATCTTTTTTTTATAAAATGAGCAGGAACACCACCCCAAATTTCATACGTGGGAACATCTTTAGTAACTACAGCCCCAGCCGCAATTACAGCACCATCTCCTATATGCACATCTGATAGTATCGTACAACCATGAGATATCAACACATCATTTCCAATAACAACAGGTCTAGTAGCCTTTGTTCCAGCAATAGGATGAGATAAAATTCTATGCAAATTGTGTTCTGTTGGACAAATCATAACAGAACTGCTTATTGAGCAATAATTTCCAATCAAACAATTTTCTATCCAGCTATCTTCATTTACATAGGAACGGTACCCTATAGAAACATTATCTGCAACAAATGTATTTTTACCGATATTCACAAGTCTTGCATAATGAGCTTTTGTTGATGCTTTTGTAGAATATACAGATGTTTTTCTTATTTTATTAAAAACTGTCCAAACAATTATCTGTTTTATTGCATAAAATATCTCTTTTACCGTTTTAACAATCATATTGAACTCTTTTTTGGAGACTATAATTTTATAAAATTTCTTATTTTCTCCATCACGGAATAATTTATACTCATACATGTCATAACAAGTTTTCTTCCAAGTGGCATATTCCATTTCATCAGTTGAGGATAATAATATTTTAAATTTTGCAATAAAATCTGACGTTCATTTGAAAATTGCTTTCCTTTACCACTTAAAAGCAAGCGGCAAAGCAATCCAAATGAAGCCCTATAATAATTCAACTTTGCATAATACTGCCATTCCACATCAGGTAACCTGCAACAGCTATTCCAAACATTTTTCCATACTGTAAGCAAGTCCATTTGCTTAGCAGAAAACAAAGAGCCAGATATACCATTAGGATTTTTCCAATAAAAATACGCATCCCTATTTACAACACAGATATGTTCAGTTTTAGTTAGTGCTGTAAAAAAGCCTTCCACATCTTCATTAATTAGACCTTCTGGGAAATGCATCTTTATTCCAACCTTTCTTTTGTATAACTTATTTACAACATAATGAACAGTTTTATTATAACCGACTTTAAAATATCGTAAAGCAAACTCATTTTTACTGTACACTACAGTTTTTAGTTTATCAGATAAAAAAGGTTTCTGTTTATTTATTCTATTTTTCTTTTTTAAAATGCCAATGCACGATATATCACAATTATATTTAATTATCGCTTCATACAATATCTCGTACATATCGCAGGAAATCCAATCATCACTATCTACGAAACCAATATACATTCCAGAAGCAACTGCCAGACCTGAATTTCTTGCACAAGAAAGCCCAGTATTATTGCTTTTATGAATTACCTTGATTCTTTTATCTAAAAGTGCAAAATTATCACATATTCTTCCGGAATTATCAGTTGAACCGTCATCAACCAAAATTATTTCTAGGTTCGTATATGTCTGATTCCTTATACTTTCAACACATAACTCCAATGTTGTTTCTACATTATAGACGGGAACAATAACAGATATTAATTCTGAAGTAATTATCAAAACATCCTCTTATAAAAAAAAATCGAAACTATTTTTTATGAAAAAAATTAATGAAATAAGCTGAAAAAATGCTAAAGGCTCTAAAAGGAATAAACATTAATATTTGCAAAAATAGTATAAAAATCAATGAAAGAACAAAACGCAAAAATAGATATCCCCATGAACTATCAGGTAATAAAGATAAAACTAAAAGTACAAAAACAATTTCAGCAAAAGAAACAACTGTCCATAAAATGTGTTTAACTAAGTATTTAAACAACGATTCCTTTATCAAAATATTCCTAAATACAAAAAAAACACGACCGCAAGCAATAAAAGCAAATGCTATAATAGTTCCTGTTATAACACCAACAATTCCTAATTTTTTTACAAGCAATATGGATAAAGCAATATTTGCTATTGCAGAGAAAAAACTCCATTTTCTATCTTGCTCAAACAACCCCATTGCAGAGCGAAAATTGTAAACCGTTTCAAATTGCATCACAATATGTTTTTCAATGGAAATACCTATCACATAACCAAAAGGAAGAAGATAATCTAGCCCAAAAAACAAGTTTATAAACTGTTGTAGACAAATAATAATAATACCAGATTCCAGAGTTCCCAATATAAAATAAAAAATATCTAAGGCATTAAAAACATTTAATACATGCTCTTTATTTTCAGAATTAACCAAGTTTCCAACACTAGGTAAGATACCTTTCATAATTGCATACAAAAGCTGCTGAATTGCATAGATGACAAAAACATAATTTGCAACCATGCCGGTAACTTTAAGTCCTAAGAAATACGAAATAATAATGTTATCAGTATTATTATAAGCAAGCAAGGAAAGTTTCTGTATTAACAGATTCTTAACATCTTTGAATATGTTTCTTTGAACAATATCTTTATGTGTTATTTTCTCAATTTTTAAAAATGGATATTGTTTCACGCAGTTATTAAAAATAATCCAATTTGCACAAACATTTTGAAACAGTGCAACTAATGAAAACACAATAAAGCTATGTAAATAAACAATTGCAATAATTCTTAAAATCGATGCCAATAAGGAAGATATTATATCAACTTTAATACAATTAAATTCTTTCTGATCACAAATAAATAGAATTCTACGGTAAGCAAGAAAATATGAACTGACATTTCCAGCCAATTGTATTATGTAAACAATTCGCACATAATTTATATTAATATTATTGTTGTCTATAAGGAATTGCAACAAAAACAAAAAAAAGATACCGAGAATTGAAACAACAGCAGCCACAACCAGATAAGCACTTTTATAAATAGACATCCAAATATTAATTTCATTAATATTTTTTTCTCTTAATTCTCTATATAAATTGTAACTTATAACACTTCCAATACCTAATTCGGCAAGCGAAAACCATCCAAGTAAATTTGAAAAAAGTCCATTCAAACCAAGAAATTCAATTCTAAAGAATTTTACAAAAACTTTTCTTGTGACAAGACCTAGAATGGCCATGATAAAAAAATTCAATAACGCCCAAAAACAATTATTTACAATACTTTGGGTTCTGGAGGTATTTCCATACATTTTGCGTAAACTCTTTTATTTGGATTGCACTCTTATCAAAAAGGGAATAACATTTTTTTTATTTTTCTAAAACATTCCATAAAACCAACTTCTTTAATTATACAGACTACTTGCATAGGCAATAAAATAATTTTTGTAACCTTTATTCCGATTTTTTTTGCAAGCTTTGAACGAATTTCCATATATTTTTTTCTTAGAGGAATTGTCCAGGTTGCTGCATAATGATGAATAGTTAATGTTTTATCTGTAATATTAAGAATACCTGTTTTCGGATCTATCGGACAAAAATATTCTGCAGGGTAAATTGTAATGCCTTCAACTGTTTGAATATTATTAGTAGTAGTAAATCCATATTTCGTAAAAATATCAGAAACGCGGTCTACAACTGTTGTTAAATTCATACTTCCGTTTTTATACAAAAATTCAGAAGAATCATAAGAAGCTAATATTTCTCTGTATATTGGACTCGCCGCCGGACTTGCAATACCAAGACCGGCGGCGAGTGCACCAGCGCACTCAACGCCGGCAAATGCACCTCGTTTTAAAATTTCATCAAAAGGTTTTATAACTTCTACATCTGTATCAAAATAAATACCACCATATTGATACAAAATATCAAATCTTGCGTAATCACTTACAAAAGCATATTTTTTAGCTTCATAAGCTTGAGCTATATATGGAATCTTGCTTACATCATAATTGCGTTCATTCCATTCTTTAATTTCATAATCGGGAAAAAACAGCTTCCAGGAAGCAATACATTTTTTAGCAAGTTCTGGTAAAGGATTACCTCCAAACCAGCAATAGTGTATTATTTTAGGTAACATATTATACAAATGCAATTATTTCAAATTTTCTTTATACCATTCTATGGCAGCCTTAATACCACGTTCAAAACTCCAGTCTGGACTATATCCAAGCATTTTTTTTGCTTTAGAAATATCTGCATTACTATGCTTTATATCACCTGCCCGATCTGGCCCATATTTAGGCTCAATATTTACACCAAGTGCTTTTGTAAGTCCATAATAGATATCAATAAGGTATTCACGACCGCCATATGCAATATTGAAAGCCTGTCCAGATACTTCATGAGAAGCCAGACATGCCTTCAAGTTTGCTTCTATTACATTTTCAATATAAGTAAAATCACGGCTCTGCTTTCCATCGCCATTAATTGTTGGTGTTTCACCGGCAAGCAACTGTTTTATAAATTTTGGAATAACAGCTGCATAGGCACCGTTAGGATCTTGCCTCCTGCCGAACACATTAAAATACCGCAGCCCATAGGTATCAAGTCCATAATGTCTTGTATATTGTTTAGCCCATTCTTCATCAGCACGCTTAGTAAGTGCATACGGTGAAAGTAAATTGCCCTCTCGCCCTTCTTTTTTAGGAAGATTTGGTTCATCACCATATACACTTGAACTTGAAGCATAAACGAACTTTTTAACACCGCTCTGACGGGCTGCTTCCAGCATATTAAGCGTTCCTGTAATATTATTCGCACAATAAAAAAGGGGCATTTCTATTGAACGTGGAACGCTCCCCCATGCTGCCTGATTAAGAACAAAATTAACCCCATTGCAAGCTGACATGCATGTATCAAAATCTTTTATATCTCCTTTTATGAATTCATAATTTGTATTATCTTTAAATAAATCTACATTTTCTTGCTTTCCTGTAGAAAGGTCATCTAAACAACGAACTTTATACCCAAGTTTTAAAATAGCTTCACATAAATTCGAACCAATAAAACCTGCTCCACCTGTAACAAGAAACAATGTATCTTTTGGAAAATTTACTTCTGAATATCCCATTTTTTCCTTCTATAAAACTATAAACGAAAACTATAAACGCCAGTATGAATATCCTGCTTTTTCATATTCAGAACGGTCAAAAAGCCCTTTCAAATCAAGTAACACTTTTTTTCCATCTCCATATAAAGAATCAATATCAGTCATTTTCAAAGACTTAAATTCTTCATGAGCAACCGCAAGAATTACAGCATCCATATCCCTTATCGAATCAATTGAAACAAAATCGATTCCATAAAGCCGTTTTGCTTCATCACTATCAGCCTGAGGATCTGCTATAAGCGGTGTAATACCGTATTCTTTAAGTTCATTCACAATATCAATAATTTTCGTATTTCGCGTATCAGGACAGTTTTCCTTAAAAGTAAAACCTAAAATTGCAACTTTTGCACCTTTAACAGTCTTATCTGCTGAAATTAATTTTTTAACACAGTTTTCTGCACAATACTTTCCCATGTCATCATTAATACGACGCCCTGAAAGAATAATCTGGCTATGATAACCAAGCATTTCTGCTTTATAGGTAAGATAATAAGGGTCTACTCCAATACAATGTCCACCAACTAACCCCGGTCTAAATGATAAAAAGTTCCACTTAGTTCCTGCAGCTTCAAGTACAGATTTTGTATCAATTCCCATTTTATTAAAAATTATTGAAAGCTCATTCATAAAAGCAATATTTATATCTCTCTGAGAATTTTCAATAACTTTTGCAGCTTCTGCTACCTTTATGCTTTGTGCACGATATACTCCAGCTTCTACAACAAGTTCATACACTTTTGCTACTATATCAAGAGTTTCTTCATCCATTCCAGAAACAATCTTACGGATAGTTTCAAGACGATGAACTTTATCACCGGGATTAATTCGTTCTGGAGAATATGCTATTTTAAAATCTGTACCACATTTTAAACCAGATTCTCGTTCCAAAATCGGCACACACACATCTTCTGTAACTCCTGGGTACACAGTTGATTCAAAAACAACAATAGAACCTCTTGTAAGATTACGCCCTAGAATTGCACTTGCAC
>JAEEGL011733844.1_pt1 | contig 20609 bp, 21 predicted proteins | sample 9134231 | NCBI WGS metagenome assembly JAEEGL01 (sample SAMN16246548, study PRJNA631951) | gut metagenome | biome: gut microbiome; feature: rumen; material: fiber-attached | host: Bos | place: Iran: Karaj | collected 2018-10
GATCGATAAACAACGGAATAACCGAACCACGGGAACACATAACGTTACCATAACGTGTACATGCAAGGACCGTGCCACTACGCTCATATGTTTTTTGCGCTCGTGCAGCAACCACTTTCTCGGCCACTGCTTTTGTCATTCCCATTGTGTTAATAGGATATGCTGCTTTATCCGTAGATAAGAACACCACGCGCTCTACCTTATTTTCTACCGCGGCCGTTATAACATTATCAGTACCCAAAATGTTAGTCTTTACTGCCTCCATAGGGAAAAACTCGCAAGATGGCACCTCTTTCAAAGCAGCTGCGTGAAAAACAAAATTAGCTCCATACATTACATCTCTAACAGAGTCGATGTTTCTGACATCTCCTATATAAAACTGAACTTTACCAGCATATTCAGGATGCTGAGCCTGCAATGTATGTCTCATCCAGTCCTGTTTCTTCTCATCGCGCGAAATAATACGTATCTCACTAATATCCGATGATAAGAAATGTTTTAATACTGTTGAACCAAATGAACCCGTTCCCCCTGTAATGACAAGCACCTTATCTTTAAAAGAATCTGTTACTCCCATTGAATTTCTCCTTTCTTATTGAACTAGAAATAATCGTATCACATTACTCTATTCATTGCTTGATGTTTAATGATATCTTGCTCTTTTGCTTAGAAGAGTATTTGCCAATTGTTATCGCAGAAAGCCAAGCTATGCCTGCTGATAATAGAATGACAATCAGTAAATAATACCAATGTCCTGTCCAATGGAAATGGACAAATACATTCATAATGATCATGTGGTATAGGAATATTCCATATGATATATCCGGATTAACTGAAACAGTTGGAAACCTATATGCAAAACCAATTAACCCGAATATTAGAAAAATACTCCACAACAAATAGTAACTTGAATACAAATCAAACCTGGTCCAGAAGAATACAAAACCAATTATTATAAAGACAAACCAATACTTGACCAAAAACGGTAGTAGTCTATCACTGAATCTGGCTATAAACATGCCAATATAAAATAGCCAAAAATACCCGAACAAAGTCTGATTGTATGATTTTCCCATGATTTCATTAGTTATTAAACTTGTGAAAATATAATTAAAAGCTAAAGCTGTTATAAATGATACAAAAAAACCTGTGATCCAGGCCACAAAAGTGCGTTTTTTCATAATCAAATAGAAAAGCCATACAACAATGTAAAACTGGATCATTACACCAATAGTCCATAATGCTCCATTGGGAGTTCCGACTCCATAACTTCTTAGACAATCAGGCGTCCAAAACTGAAATATGGTTCCCTGCCCTATCGCAAACAAGACGAGGCTAAGAATATCCCAACCTTTATGCAGAAATACAATTACTACGACATCAATGGCTACCGAAGCCCATAACTCAGGATACACACGCCAAAAACGCTTTTTAAGATATTTAACATAAGAAGCAGAATTCTCTACTGAAAACCAAATCAAATAGCCGCTAAGAGCAAAAAATATTGGAACGCCACGGAAAAAATAGGAGAGTCTCAATAAATCCTCGCTAATTGGGAGTTTCAAATGCTCTACACCATGACCAAACAATACTTGCAAGGCTGCTATAATTCGAATCAGGTTTAGGCAATTATTGCTTTTACTGTTAATCTTATCAATCATCAACAGGTTACTTTCTGTAAAATAGAAATAGTTCTTGCAATGCCGCTTTTAATGTCATAATGCGGAGCCCAACCAATACTTCTAAGTTTCTGTCCATCCAATCTAGCAACAGTCGCAGTGCTATACCCAGCAGCTTCAACGGCATCAGGGATTTCAAATTTAACTTGCTTTCCATTTATACCCGCTATAAGTGCTGCCAAATCTTTTAAGCGAATATCTGAAGCCTCATCTGCAATGTTATAAGCCTCGCCTTTCTCACCGTTTAACAAAATGGTTAGCAATCCCAAAACAGCATCTGATACATATGAATAGCTGAAAAATTGATTGCCTTCAGATTTTAGAACAATATCTTCATTAGCTATCCCTTTCTTAATAAACTGACTTATTGCCTTAGTATCAGACATAAGCATAGTAGGACCATATGATCTTGTGAAACGGGCAATTAACACATCCATATCTCTTTGCGAAATATATGCTTGACACAGAGCTTCTCCGCACCGCTTACTTTCCGTATATCCGGATCTTACTTTGTTGCAATTAATGTATCCACAATAATTTTCATCAAACAGCTCCACATCCCCTCGGTTCTCGCCATAAATCTCATTAGAGGAAGCAAATACAAAACGTTTGTTGTTATGAACATAAGCAAACTCCAACATGTTTTGAAGTCCAATAATATTAGTAACAATAGTTCCTATAGGATCTGTAGAATATAAAATAGGATGAGTGTTAGAAGCAAGATGCATTATATAGTCTATATCGCCCAAATCATTCCTAACTAATGGCTTCCTCACATCATAAAGAATAAAAACCAAATGACTATCTTCTGAGAACTTGCTAAACCTAGCACGTGCTTTTTCCTCATCCCTGGTTAGTGCGTATATAGTACAGTTCAGATGATCAGTTATATTCTTCTCCATAACAACATCGACAAAAAAACTACCTATCAAGCCAGTAGCTCCAGATAACAAAATGCTACTATCTCTTAGTTTTTCCCAAGGAAGAACTGATTCTTTTACGCGGTTAATATCTTCAATATATAATTCATTCGAATACAATGTCATTTTGTCACCATTATTTTAGCCAATTGTCTTTGTCAGACTTGAGATATGCTTTAAACAATTCTAAATCGTCTTTTGTAGTCAGTTTTATGTTTTTATCAGATCCGGCAGCGAAGTACAATCTAACACCCAGCTCCACCATCATAGTATTTGTGTAATGAGAACCATAGATGCCCACTTGCTTTTCAAAAGCCTCATGATATTTAGAATCCAACAAATCAAACCTATAGGCTTGTGGGGTAGCAACTCTTCTCAGAGTTTCCCTAGGGATATACTTTACAGTGCTTATATCATCATCTGCAACAAAGATTTGTTCATTATAAGAAAGTGCCGTAACTGCATTTCCATATTCTTGTGCTTTTCTTACCACATCTGTTAAAACACTTTCATCAACCAGCGGTCTGATGCCATCATGTACCACAACTATGTCTTCACCAGTAGCAATTCCTTCAAGGTTATAGACACCATTCCTTATGGATTCTTGTCCAGTACTCCCTCCGGAAACAACCCACTTGAGCTTATCGATTCCGAATTGTCTTGCATATGCCCATAGGATATCATGCCAGCCATCTATACAGACAACCTCAATAGCATCAATTAAAGGATGCTTTTGGAAACTTTCTAATGTGTATATCAAAACCGGTTTGTCATATACATTAATAAACTGTTTGGGAATGTCTTGTCCCATCCGCGCACCAGATCCGCCAGCTATAATTAAGGCAATGTTCATGATGTAACCTCCGTAATACTCTAATAAGACATGTACAAGCTATATGCTCGTTTTAGAGTTATGAATGTTATACGCATTTATTATACTACCTTTTAATTATGATTCTTTTGGGAAAACTGCATATTCTAATCAATAGTCTCTTCGTTTCATTTCTGCTGAAAACAAAGCCCAGTACAAATGCTACAAATACATTTATTATGAATGTACTCGCGCCCGTAATAATAAAAGAACCGATTCCAGAAATAAAACTAGTGCCCTTCATTTCTATCGCAGCACATAATACCCCAACAACAAAAAAGGGCGTTAACATCAAGAGAAACTCTATAAGCTTCTTCTTAAAGAAAACAATATGAACATATCCAATCTCCATAACAGCGAGAACAAGAGCAACTATGCAAAGCGAAAGCAGCATACCATATACGCCATACAGCTGGCCCAATATCGTCATCAACACCATCAATAATACGCATGATATTATCTGTATATTTTTGCTTACTCTAAAATTGCCAGACATATTAATCATATGCCCACTGGGGATGTGAATCATCTCCAATGATCCAATCAACACCATAAGAACTGCAATCAAAGTATCATAGTATGCAATATCATTAACATCCGCTGTGTATATACTAATGAAGGGTAATATCATCCCGCTTGCAGTCGTCATCATAACAAAAGTAAAGAATATGGATATGAACTCGTACTCTTTAAATGTGGGCCATATCTCTTCATGCTTATGTTCTGTCAGTAGTTGTCCAAAACCCAACCGAGGCGCATCAACGATACCATGAAGCAATGCCTTGATCATTATAAACACACTGTTGTAAACAGCATAAACACTTGCTAGTAGGGTGCCTCCATTTGAAGATATAGATAAATATACTATTGGCCATGATGTATACAAAACACTCGTCACTTTTTGAGCCATAACATCACTAGTGCCCTTTATCAATTCTGGCTTTGGACTTGTGGATAAGTTTATAAATGCATTATTCTTTTTGGTGTATAAACGAATTAGCAAGCAGTTTAGCAAGGCGAAACTCATAGTAACAAAACGGATCAGCCACATGCTACCAGCATTCATAATCACAAAAATGTTAACAACATGACCTAATCCGATTGTCAAGGCAGTAAATATACTGATAACATATTCTTTTTGTTGAGCTTGCAATAGAACCCTGTACGTTGTAATAAAAAACAAATTAATGGCTTGCGGAAACACTCCCATAACTATTACAAAGAACACAAAATCTCGCGGCAATCCTGTTTTAACCAGCATGCTATAAATCCATGCAACAATACACCCCAAGAGCAGAAAAACTACAGCAATTCGTTTAAACTTCGATCTAGTAGCTGATAAAATCGAATTCGCAGTTTGATAATCGTTTTTGTTTATGGGCCCAAACAAAGCTACATTCGAGGCAAGAGTAAATCCGCCTTCCAAAATTAGTAGTACATTAATAATTTGATTTACAGTCGAGTTTAATCCGTTGAAATCAGAACCATATGTGTTCAATATCAGCTTTGTTACAATAATGCCCAGCAAACCATTAACCATAGTAAGAGTCATTGCTGACAAAGCATTTAGTATGCTAAGTTTCGTTCTATTCATTTTTATAAAGATCTCACTTGTTATTCTTTAATAAGCTTTCCCACATATCAACTACTCGCTTAGTCATAATCACTGGGTTCTTTTCGTTCAAAATGAAATTTCTTGCTCTATCTCCAATTTTCCTTCGTTCTTCTTCCGATAACTCGCAGATTTCAACTAATTTGTTTCTTAAACCTTCGTCTGTTTCATCAATTGGATAATTAATATATCTTGCATATTCAGGTGGATCACACGGTAGATGGTGGGCAACATAGGGAACGCCCGTCGCTAATGAATCAACCGATTTACTAGGGAAGCTATACTTTACATAATCCAAAGTCGATAATCTTGGACTAACCAAAACCCTGGATTCTAATTGATGCCTTAATACTTCTTGAGGGGAAATAAAACCCAGAAAAACAATTCTAGAATCTTTACAAGAATACTCCTTAACCAAATCCACGCCGGCACCGCCACCAGCAATAAGCAACCTGTAATTCGGATCGTTAATCATGGAAAATGCTCTCAACAAATGATCGATACCATACTCATTTCGAATAGCTCCTGCATAAAAAATATCTTTAGTCGCGTTCTTAACAGCAGATATCCTTTTTGCGTATTCAGGCTCGATATACGTACATTCAACTACTCTATACGGCTTTGACTCAACTTCAAAAGCCGTTGCCATATCTCTTGTAACAAACACAAAGCAATCGAACTTTTGAGCTAGATTGGAGATACTTCGTTCCACGAATAATTCTGTTAGAACTTGCTTTATATTCTTCTTGCGTTGAGAAACCAAACCGTGTTTTCCAGGAACATCGCCAGTATTTAGACATATTTTGATGTGCGGATAACGTTTTGATACATTAACAGCTGCTAACATCATTGGTTGATATATATGATGCACACAGATGATGCCACATTCTTTAGATTGTTTTGCCCATTTAGTTAGCGCTTTCTTCATAGATAAATATTGGGTAATATACTTAATCCCGAACAGATTAATATAACCTAAATGATAATCAACATGATCCGGTATTTGAGTATGGTTCCACTCTTCAAAAGGGAATACCAATTGTGGGAATTTAGGGTAATTAACTGTGTTTATAATATTGAAAATGCTTACAGGGCGATCGTTGTTCGCATCTATACCTGCTATGAAGGCTGTCATTACTTTATGCAATGAAATCCCTGATAATCTCACTTTTGTCCGCTCTGACAGTTTTTTTTCCTCTGGCAGCAATAAGCTGCAATATGCAATTCTCATTCAGTTCCCTGCTTTCCTTTGCATAATTCCAATATTCTATCGCATACAAGCCGGGTTGCATGACCACTTTCACTTCCGCCTAAATCGCTATAATGTTTCTTGCAATCATTATGGTATTTCTCAAAACTGAAATTAATGATATTTGTTTCCAAGGCCTCGTTGCTTGTAGCTATCGGAAAGGGCCATTCTTCTACAGGGGTATATAAACTTGTAGTTTCGATATAGTGCTGCAAATCCTTGGCAAAAATAAAACAAGGCTTCTTTGTCAACATAAAATCCCACATTGAAGAAGAAAAGTCATTAATCATTACATCTGCAACTAATAATAACTCTTGCATATCCTCATAGTCAGTGAGATCTATTACATTTCCTTCCGGTAATCCTGTGCGATTAGTAACACAAGGGTGAAAACGGAATCCGAATATCCATTTACCACCAAACCGCTTTTGAAGGGCATTACATACTCTTGAACAATCTATATCATAAGAAATTGCTATAGAATCATTGAAATAATTATCTTTGGGCTTTCTATATGTTGGAGCAAAGAGCACTAGTTTTTCTTCGCTTTTTAAGCCAAGTCTCTGTCTTATTCTGCTCCTTTTTTGGCTATCACCGTTAATTAGCATATCGTTTCTTGGCATTCCGATTTCCCAAAATTTCGCAGGAGAGTCAAGCATTGACTTGCAAAAGGCATTCTTAAACCGTTCACAAGTAGAAAGATAAATACTCGTTTCGCGCGCAGCTAAAAGCAAATCCTTTCTGAACAGTGGAGAGCTCTCATACATATCAACACCCATCTTTTTGTACGCCCCTCCACCATGCCAAGTGTTTATCACGTACTGATCTTTTTTTAAAGGCAGGTATGAAATGCCCCCACTATTTGTCACTATAACCTTTGACGTCATACCATAATAGAAATACTTTATAGAGTTAATTATTACAGGAGTAATGTTTAGTTCTTTAAGCTGATCAAAGCAATTCAATGTATGTCCACAATAATATATGGTTATTGATTCATCTCTTTTACGCAGTTCTAGTCCAATATATTTAAGGTTATCCGAAAAAGAGGGGGACATATCATTAATTAAAAGAACCCTACTTTTACTCGTTGGAAAAATACGCAGCGGTAAAACAGCGAATCTAACCGCACGCTTTTTTGCATATCTGATTACTTCTTTTATATTCACTTGTTGTTACCTTTCCAATGAACAAATAATTGCAGATATAATACACCATTAGCTCTTATTCAGCCCGAGCAACGCTTTGTTTGTACGGTTAACTGCAACGCAATTATAATTCTTGGTTCTAAATCATAACCAAACTCCTAAAGCCATTATCATTCTGAATACACTCTGATTAATCAGGAAAATTAATGCTCACTATTCAGACTTAACATTATCTATTTCACAACCAGTTAGCAATCCAGATTCATCTGTTCTAGTCTTTTCAATATTTATACTAAAGCAACAAATCACGACAGAAAAAACTATACTAATAATCGGATCAAAAAAAAGTGGTTGTACCAAACAAAATATCAAGTGTACTATTAAAGTCATTATCGTAAAATATCTAATATTCCCTTTGTGTCTGTTTATACTTTGCAAGAAAAGGCTAAACACCAAGCTCATGCATAGTATCGTTCCAACGATTCCAAAACAAGCAAAAGATTCAATCAAAAAGCAATGTGAAGTTTGATTAGCTGTATATGATTTAGATATTTTTTGTTGATATAGAACATTCCCTGTACCAAATACCGGATTGTTTTTAATCTGCTGTACGCCCATAAGAACCAGTTCTTTTCGACCAATATCGCTTCTTTCAATTTGCTGATTCTGAAGCTCAGTTTCATCTTCTTGCGGCATTGGTTCTTCAGTGGTTACCTCAACCGTTCCAATAAAGCGATTTAGAAACCATATTTCTCTAACAACTGAAGCTCTAACTTCTCCGATATTGACTATGCTCAAAGCGGTTACTAGAACGAAAGAAGCCATCACCGCTCCGCCATAATATAAGAGTATTTTTTTGTTCTTCGATAGGAATCTGACGGAAGTAACAACAATTAGTGCAATTAATAACAGGAAACTTGCGCGGGAGCCCGTAGTTAGTGTTATTGTCATTGAAATCAACAATAGCACAGCACTTGTCAAATAATGTTCTTTTCTTTGAATGGATAGATTAAAAGAAAACAAAGAAAAGCATAATAACGCCAAACTAGAAATAATATTAATATTTACAGGAGGATAACTAAACAGCCGGGGTACTATGATCATAATTAACACTCTATAAACTGCAATTATTATGCAGCAAACAATAGCATTATTAATTAACTCATCTAGGCTAAGAAATCGTTTTTCTTGCATTAACATTATGAATGCAATGGAGCCCATAATTACGATGAAGAAATACAAGCTTTCTTTATACTCCCCGTGTGTTATGAAACGATAGGCTGTAACGAGTGAATAGTATATAGCGAAAGCATAAAATAGTTTGTTTCTTCCAATAAAAAAAGCTTTGCCCTTAATATCAGAAATGAATTTGGATATGATTGCAATGATAAAAGGTAAATAGACAGCAATCGTTCCTATTCTCTTTAAAGTTATTGATGCAGAAAACACTTCTTGTGTCCAGTGCGAACCAAACGCATCAAAAACAAAAACCAAAAAGAAAACTATACTAATGGCATAACCCCTTATCAATTTCTTAAACATTATTAATACCGTTCATCCTATTATTCATCATTCACACGAGTCGTTATCCTAAACGCTTTAAACATACACAGTGCACACTGCACTGTTACTAAGCTAGTATAGTGTAACACATTCGTTCGGTGAAATCATTTATCTGCAATTCATAAGAAGATACAACACGATCAGGACTATATGAGACACTTGCATTCGCAGGCTCTGTCTGTTGTGTAGTAACTTCCGGTTCAGTAGTCTGTTCAGTCACCGGTTCTTCAGAAGGAGCCTCTTCAACTGTTGCCGGAGTTTCAGACTTCTCTTCTGTTGTCGTGACAGTAGGTTCCTGAATCGTTGGTGTAACCGAAGCAGGATTATCATCATTAATATCTGGCAGCTCAGTTGTCGTACATGATGATGTTTCCAATGCCACTCCCTGAGTTACATCTTCGTCATCAGTCGCGCTATTATCCACATCTAACGGAATTGTTTCTTCCACATCTATTATCTCGGTCACTCCGACTTCAGTTATAATGCTTTCATATTGATCATCAGTACTTCCCTGAGTCTCATAATGATTCTGCATCTGAGCACATCCGGTGATTACTACAAGCATAGCCAGGGCAAGAATAATTATTCTTGGGTTTCATCTTTATCTGCGAAGCTTAATGTTGTTCTCTTCCATCACTTTGATCATTGTTGATGCAGCGATATGTGAAACATAACCTCTTTGCTCACATTCTCTGCAAAGTGATCTTAGAGACCACCTTTTACGACCTTCAGGCGGTTTCTCCTCAGTAAGCGCAATAATCCTACTGATTACTTCATCATCAATTTTCCTTGCTCTGTGCTCTACTTTTTTACGAAAGATAGCCTTCTCAAGACCACCCATTACATATCCGGTACGTACAGCCTGAACTGTTGTATGCGTGGTTCCTAATAAATCTGCAAGTTTATCATTGGACATTACTTTTGTTTCTGTAGAATAATCTGATAGTAAAAGGATCCTTGCTCGCATTAGCGTCCTCTCGGATGCCTTCCCTTCTGCTATTAATCTAATGAGTTCATCCCTTTCCTTGGGACTCAGCTCCACTTTATATTTTGCTTTAGCCATTATACGCCTCATAATAATCAAGTATTTATTTGAACATATTAAGGCCAAACGCTCGAAACTGTCAAGATTTTTGAGAGAAATACAATAAAAGCCCGATACACCCATTTCTGAGCATATCGGACTTTATTATCTTTTAAACGGCTTTTTATCAGGAGCCGGAAGCTTCTGCGAATCCGGTTTTATCTTATTAGTGTTAGCGCCCAGCGATTTCAGCCACTCCCGCGCCCAGCGATTTTAACCATATTCAGCTCATGTAAATTAGCCAACACATCAGCTGATACTTAAACTAGTTTATTTATTGCGGTTTGCCGCTGTAGTTATTGAGTAGGTCTCTAGGTTCTTGCCCCGATAACTCTCGCCTTGGATCATGTAGACAACAGCATCGTCGAAGATCCTGTCTAATGCACACTTGAGCGATTCATCTTCATTGAAGAATTCGCACCACTTGTCCGGCATTAGATTGCTTGTGAAGACCATAGAGTTTGGTCCTTCCTTGCTGTACCTTCTGGTTTAAACCTTTCTATTATTCCTATCAATTTTCTAGTAGATAGCCCTGAAAAGTATCCATTGTATCCAGTAATACGTGCTAAACCAGCATGTAAGTAAGTTTCCCAATCAATTCCAAACTTATATATATCTTCCTCATTAACAATAGCGCCTCTACCATAACAAACAGCTGATGTCCTTCCAGCTTTTCTAATGTGAGAATACAAATCGTAGACAATATTTCCTGTTGAGGAGCCTTTGCAATTTACATCAATTAATAATATTCTTTCTTTCCTCTTTTGTCATAAACATTTAAATAGTTTTTAAACATGCTGTCCTTTGAAAAAGCCTCATGTGCCCTTGATGCCAAATCTTTAGTATCCCTTTCAAGAACAACATGTACCCTTTCTGACAACGCAGAAATATTGCCATACTCAACAAAATCATGATAACCATATAGAGAGGTTTCTTTTGTACCACCAGTGTCAAAACCAACCACTGGTGTTCCACAGCATTGTGCTTCAATACAAGCTGTAGGAAAGTTTTCTCTCTTAGAGCATATTACAAACGCATCTGCCAGCGAATAATATTGAGCCAGCAATGCTTTATCGTGTGTTTTGGGAAGAATAGTATAATTATTCATTTCCTGATTCTCTTTTCCAATCCTAATTTCTCATATAGTTTAATTCCAAAACCATATAACTTTTCTTGACTTTTGAACTTCTCTGTACACTCAGGCATTTCATGAAACTTCATCAGTTCTTCTTCCGAAATCTGTAATCTTCGTGAAACCTCACTGAACAGCTCCTTGCTCTCTTCTTCCGTCAAAGGCGGTTGCTCAAGGATCTTAAGTGCTTCGTCTCTGGACATCTGTCCGGTAACAACCAAACTACTCAGCTGCGCTCTTCTAATATCATGCCCGAATCTTGTTGGCTGCCACCAGCCTTCCAAGAACTTTGTGATTAGATCCTCAAAATGCTTTTGACCATAAGGTTCATATCCGTACTCATCTGCAAGAGTTCTAATCATAGATTCCCTTGTGAATTCAACAAGATTAAGCGGCTTTATAGTTTTTACACCTTTAACATATGGAATCCAAAATTTGTGTCTTAATCCGCTTGTATATGTATAATCCTTCACAGAGATTGAACAGTGTTTCTTAACAACATCCTTGATATAATTTCCATCACCTGTCGGTCCCGCCCCCTTCTCCCAGGAAGCTGGATCCGCCACTACCTCAGTACACACATTGTATCCATTAAGAATATACTTAACACCAAGTTTCATGGAGTATTTATCAATCAGGGAAATAAAAGCATGATCCTGAGGTGCATCCAGCATTTCAAGTCCAGTACGGAACCATGCCAACTGCATCTCGCGCATTTCGTCCCAATTCATCTTTTCAATATGCAACTTAACGCCAAGCTTATTTGTCACTTTTCGTATATTCTCTTCTGCAACTGGAAGATTCCATCCTGCATCAATGTGAAAAACAAACGGACGAAGCCCCCATTCCTTTACGGCCAAATGAAGCATATATGTACTGTCAAGCCCACCGCTTAAGCCAAGGATGCAGTCATAATCTTTTCCTTCACCGCTCTTTTTTATTTGAGCAATCAAAGCCTGTAATTCCTTCTCGTGCCCCTTTCCATAATTCCATTCTGGAAATATTCGATCCTTATATTCGTTGCAACGCATACAAACGCCATTTGAATCAAAGGTAATATCTTCATCTGTCGTATCCATAACACAGCAATTGCATATCTGATATGGTCTATTAGTTTTGCTTTTAATAACAGGATCTATCATCTCTTTACATCTCCTTCAGTTCTGGTATATTCCAGCTTCCGTCAATTCTTTTTCACTTGGTGCTGTGATCAGCACAGCCTTCAACCTTCCATAAAACACAAACATACTTCCCCCGGCTGCAGCGTGGGCATGTCCATTCTTAAGAACATTCTTAAGGTCTTCTATTCCACCTGCACCCCCTATGGCAATAACAGGAACCTTCACTCTGTCAGATACGCCGCGAACAAGATCAATGTCATATCCTTTCATCATTCCGTCATTATCAATCAAATTGATGATAACTTCTCCAGCTCCTAATTCTTCAGCCTTTTGTACTAGTTCAAACGGATCTGTATCCACTCTTTCAGTACCATCTGCAATATAACACGTATATTTTACTATTTTCTCAATATTCTCAACCGCAACATTAAGATTCCATCCCGTATCCACAACAAATATCAAAGGTCTTAAATGCATAACTTCTTTCGCAATATATGCAAGATAAGAACTATCGGCTCCACCAGAAAGCCCAAGAATACAGTCATATTCTTTTCCTTTTCCTGCCTTACGAATCTTTTTCGCAATCTCTTCAAGTTCTTCAAAGCGGTTTTCCTGAGGTTTCCAGTATGGCTTAATATTCTTTTCAAAGTTGCGGCAGTGGTCACAGACACCATTCTCGTCAAAAATGATTTTTGAATCTGTTGTATCCATCACGCATTGTGTACATCGTTGATATGGTCTTATTTCACCCATGTATTATCTCCTGCCGCCTATAAACAAATCCATTTCATCCATAAGCATTTTCTTATCAAAATGAGCATCAAAATATTTTTTAGCATTTTGACCCATCATATTAGTGTCCAGCTTGATAACCTTCTTGATTCCGTCAGCTAAAGCTTCAGCATTTCCTATCTCAGTACAAATTCCACATTCAGCTTCTTCAATAACTCTCTTTGTCTCTCCTGATGCGGATGCAATAATTGCTTTACCGCAAGCCATATATGATTGCATCTTTGCCGGAATAGTGTTTTCCCATAGCGGTGTTTTGTTGAAAGATATAAATCCGGCATCACATGCACTTAGTATCTCAGGTACCCTTTCAGCAGGGACTCGAGGAATCATGATGAACTTATCCTCGACATTCTTCTCTTTTATCTGCCTCTCAAACTCCGGCTGATAACGACCATCACCAACAATAACGAATTTTACCGCTTCATCTCTTAATAATTCTGCCGCTTTAGGCAAAACGTCTAAGCCCTGAGCTGTACCAATATTCCCTGTGAATGCGATTTTATAGCAACCATCTTTTGAATCAATACCATCAACATGTTGCAGTTTCATCGGTCTATAAAACTCTTCAGCATACTGCGGCCAATAGTGAACCTTATTCTTATCCACAGGATTCTTTCTATTCACAATTGCATTCACGAAACTTGGACTCGTAGTGAAAATCGTACCGGTCTCTCTGTAAATCTTATCAACCATCCTGTCAATCGGACCGATAATCGCTCTGTTATGGATTCCAGTTACGGTCTCCACATTCTCAGGCCATAAATCCTGTACATACAAAAACGTTGGTACATTATATCTTTTCCCATACCAAACACCAATCATAGCCTGTGTCATAGGACTGACTTCAAAGGTAAAAACCAGATCAGCATGGAGTTCCGCTGCCTCTTTACTCTTCACCCATTTCTTACCGCTTCTTACAAAGCTCATATAGTTTGCCGCCATACCGGCAGCATTCATCAACTTATTGCTACTGTTTCCTCTTGCAACAAGCGGTATCCTTATTATGTTTACACCATTCCAAGTTTCTCTTGTTCTATGTTTCTTATCGTATCCTTCAAAGTACTTACCCATTGGATAGTTGGGGATACCTGTTAATACTGTTACTTTATAACCTCTCTTAACCCACTCACATGCCATATCATTCACTCGAAAGGTTTCAGGATGGAAGTATTGAGTTATCAAAAGGATGTGCTTCATTTATCCTTCAGTCCTTTCAATAGATGTTTTTAGATCTGCCACAATATAATCAAAATCGTATTTGCTCATACTTTGATCATATGACATATTTCCAAAAGCTTTATTTGCAAGACCTCTTACCTTGCCCGGGATCTTGCTTGCCAACGCAACCACCCAATTCCAAGCTTTTGATACGGAAATCTTATGACCACTTACATCAGCAATCATTTTCACGATTTCACTTGTCCTGCTATATTCAGCATTCTGAGGCCAGAACACACCGCCCTCACCTCTTATCATCACCTGACATAAAAATTCACACAGATTCTCTATGTAAAGCATTGAACGCTCATTCTGAACGTTAGGGAATACTATCAGCTTCTTTGCCATCTTCGCCAAGGTTGGATAATTTCCCTTGCTTCCTTTACCGTAAATCATCGGCGGACGAAGAACCGTAACTGTATAGTTCTCATCTGCAAGCTCTCTAACACCCTTATCAGCCTGCCATTTGCTGTCACCATAGAAATTAGCAGGCTCAGGTTCCGTATCCTTGGTAATGCGCTTTGTCTTGCCATATGGAGCAGAATCACCATACACAATAGCCGATGACATGAATACGAACTGTTTTACACCCTGCTCCTTTGCTTTCTTTGCTGTTTCAATTGCGAGATCTGTATTGATGGCATAGTACTTCGCCTTGACCTCATCACTTACATTTCCAACATCAGCATGAGCAATTCCTGCAACATGGTAAACGACATCATAAAGAGAAAAATCTTTCTCTCTCCAACTGCCGTCGATCATATCAACAGTATATATATCCAATTCAGAGCAATAATGCTCTTTTACATAATTATCGAATGACACACCAATATAGCTATTCGCTCCAGTGATCAAGACCTTTTTCATTTGGTCTTCTCCTTTTTCTTCATTTCTCCGGTTCCACCTTCAACGACAGACTCATCTCCGCCAAATACACCAACTGAACCAAAGAAGCATTTACAATCCATTCCAAAGCTAAGGTTCTTAGCATATTCGCCGTCTAGTTTAGCCTTTACCGGTATTTCAAGTTCGTCGCGGCCACTTATCTGAGCTAGCCCTGTCAAGCCCGGGCGCAAGTCATTAGCGCCATACTTATCTCGCTCTGCCGTAAGTAAATCCTGATTCCATAGACCCGGTCTCGGACCAATGACTGACATATTGCCGATGAATATGTCCCAAATCTGAGGCAATTCGTCGAGAGAATGCTTTCTTATGAACCTCCCAGACTTAGTAATATATTGTTCTGGATTCTCCAACATATGAGTAGGTTTATCATGAGGAGTAGACATCTTCATGGAACGGAACTTATGCAGTTTAAAATACTGCTTATCTTTTCCAATACGTTTCTGTGTAAAAAGAACCGGTCCCGGATCATCAATAACTATCCAAAGACTCAGAAACAGAAAAACAGGGCTGAGCACAATCAACCCGCCAAAGCTTAGTATGATATCCAACAATCTTTTTACAACCGTCTCATAGAAACCGGCATGATGCTCAGTCTCTCCAATGGTTTCAAGATGACCTCTAACACCATCTGCGTTTTCCTTCTCACTACTATCTTCAACAAACCTTACCCGTTTTCCTTCCATAGGGTTTTTTTCTTCAGGTTTGTTCTTATAAACAGATGAAGGCTTTTTAATGATAGCGATCAACGCCAGTATCAAAGCTATGATTCCGATTATGGCAATTACTATCAGAAAAACTTTCATAATCAATAAACCTCTGTATTATTCAAGGAATTCAATCGGAAGTCCGTCTGGATCAGCAGTAAAGCGATACTTCTTGCCAAACCAATCTGTCATGATTGGACCACAATTAAATTCTTTTTCTATTTTCTCTATGTCATCAACCTTAAAAGCCAAGTGTCTTAACCCCATATTTTCAGGATCAGTAGCTCTTGCCGGATGATTTGCATCAATAAACATTTCCAAGCTCATTCCGTGACCTTCAAGAATAACAACAGTGTCATTCATTCTTTCCTTGCGGAATTTCTCCTGAAAAACCAAGTTTTGTATAGAAATCCACGTTCTTTTCCGAGCTGGAGATAATAGCAAAATGATGTATCTCTGTAATCATTATTCAGTTGTTTTCCTTTATTATGTTTCATCGTGTTTGTTCATTTTGTATCTTTACTATTGTGTGATAACCGTTGTATAATGTATTTTGTTAGAAGTGTGCCCGGTTATCATACGAACAAAAAAACATATTCATTGATTCGAGCATCTTTCTATCAAATTCTGAGGGCGATGTCCTTTCTTCATTCTTAAAACTCCTTTGTTTATAAGGGTTTGAGGCGGTTGTTCCTATTATGCCTCCATCATAAGTCCGGGTTTTACATCGTTTGCAGCATACTTGTCTCTTTCTGCAACAAGATCGTACTGATTCCATAATGCCGGTCTGGGTCCGATGATACTCATCTTTCCGGTGAATATATCCCATATTTGGGGAAGCTCATCGAGGCTTGTTTTTCTCAAGAAACCTCCAACACGGGTTATGTACTGTTCAGGATTCTCCAGCTGATGCGCAGGGACATCGTGCGGTGTGCTCATCTTCATGGATCTGAACTTGTGAAGTTTAAAAAAGTGTCTTCCCTTGCCTACTCGCTTCTGAGAGAAGGTGACTTTTCCGGGATCATCAATAATTACAGCTAACGTCAGTATTAAAAAAACAGGTGACAATAAAACCAACCCCAAGAAGGCCAACACATGATCAATAATAGGCTTTGCAATCTTCTCGTAGAGCGTGACCTTATGTTTCACTTGTGAAACATACTCACCATTGAAATACGGATTGCTTTCGTCCAGCCTGTTATACATCTGTCTCTCACCTATTATCTATTACTGAATTTGCTTTAACTGTAGTTAAAGACTCTACCAAAGAATAGGGTCTGACTACCGAATTAGCATAAACCAAAGAATAGTTCTCAATCTTAGAATTGTGTCCGACTAATGCGCCAGTGTCTATAACAACAATATCCTTGACAACTGCATTATGCTCAACCGTTGCAAACGGAAATACTACACATCCAACGCCAATCTGCGAATATGAGCTTACATTTGCCATAGGAGATATCAGAGTTGCGATTTTGTAACCAGCATCAATCAATTCCTTTGTCTTCATCATTCGTATTTCATTATTGCCTATCGCAACAAATGCATATTCGAATTGATCAGATACTAAACCGACATCAGAAGTCTTACAAACCACACGACAATCGCAGAAAGATTCTCCGATATGATTATCATCTGCAAAAGCAAAACCATCAAAAAACGGTTTATCTCCCCCTACAATGGTTCTGGCTATCTCAAGGCAATTGCAGCCATGTCCACCACATCCGACAATCAGAAGTTTCACTCTGTTAGTCCTTCTTATACTTGTATGTCTTTACGATGCCAGATACAATATCGCGGATCTCATCCGTCTCAGCCTTTGCAGCGGCATCAAGACCAACAAGCTGCTTGCTGAATTCTTCATCGTCCATCGGGATAGGCTCGGCAACAGAAATCTCCGGATTCTCTTCCATCTTTCTGAGGCCTTCCTCATCCATGAGACGCTCTTCATAGAGTTTCTCGCCCGGGCGAAGGCCTGTGTATTCCACCTTAATATCAACATCAGGAACTAATCCTGAGAGCTTGATCATCTTACGCGCAACATCATCAATCCTGACAGGTTCTCCCATATCGAGAACGAATATCTCTCCGCCTCTCGCATATGCACCGGATTCCATAACAAGTGCAACAGCTTCAGGAATTGTCATAAAGTAACGTATAATGTTCTTGTCAGTAACTGTAACCGGTCCGCCCTTGGCAATCTGCTGTTCAAATATCTTAAGGACAGAACCATTTGATCCGATGACATTTCCGAATCTAACAGCAGAGAAATTCGTCCTGATCTTTATCTCTCCGTTATCAAACATCTTCTGAGCTTTTCTATCCATCATCTGGATGACCATCTCACAAATTCTCTTTGAAGCGCCCATGATATTTGTCGGATTAACAGCCTTATCCGTAGAGATAAGAACGAATCTCTCTACGCCCCACTTAACAGCTGCTTGAGCCATCTTATAAGTACCGCCAACGTTATTCTTAATGGCTTCGTTAGGCGATCCCTCCATAAGAGGAACATGCTTATGTGCTGCAGCATGGAAAATAATCTCAGGCTTGTACTTTTCCATTACCCAGTTAACTCGGTTTGTATTCCTTACAGAACCGATAAGCGCGATCATATTTAGCTTATCGCCATACTTCTCGCGCAGTTCACGTTCGATCCAGAAAGCATTATTCTCATAGATATCAAAGACAATTAGGAGCTTAGGATCCGCTTTTGCTATCTGGCGGCAAAGTTCAGAACCGATAGAACCACCGCCGCCGGTAACCATAACAGTCTTTCCGGTTATGTACTGACGGATACTCTTCATGTTTGCCTTAATCGGATCTCTTCCCAAAAGGTCTTCAATCTGAACATCTCTAAGGGCACTTACCTTTACCGAGCCCTCGATCATCTGGTATATACCAGGAATGACCCTTACCTTACATCCGGTTGATGAACAAATATCAAGAATATCTTTCTTGTCAACGCCTCGTGCATCGGGGATTGCAAATACTATTTCATCGATATCGTATTTACCCACCATTTTAGGAATATCGTTACGATTACCGACTATTGGCACACCATCAAGTGTTCGTCCCTTCTTAATGGGATTATCATCGATCAAACAACAAACCTTGGCATTTAAGTGCTCGCTCATCGTATATTCATGGATTACTTCTTTACCGCATGCGCCGGCACCAATGATCATAACATTAGTAGGATTCTTGCCGACACGAATCGTTGTTCTAGATATAAAACGCAAGAAACGGAATCCAAATCTCAATGCTGTAGTTCCCAGCGCACTGAAGATCAGACCCATCATCCAAACAGAAATCGGAATATGTCTATAACCGGTTACGTTGAAGTCAACAATCACAAATACAGCAGCCAATACAGCGAGTATCAGCCAAGCCATTAGTAACCTCTCTAGTTCATTAACAGATGCAAATCTCCAAATGCTGTGATAAAGCTTGAATGCAAAGAAAACAGCAATTGTCATTAGTGCTGCTATGGGAACGATTGCAACATATACTTGCTGGTACTGGCTAAAAACCGTGGAGTAATCAAAATCAAATCTTAACAAGAAACCGATACCAAAACTAATTGCAATAACCAAAGCATCAAAAACAGCAATCAGTATTGCTCTTACAATCCAATTCTTTTTTATGTGATTTTTGTTGTCAATGTTATCCATTTTTAGTTTTCCTAATTCAATTGTGATTGTAGTCCCAATTATCTCCCATATGTCAAATGTGTCTAACAGACTTTTGGTATTCTCCGTTGTTAGACTTCATATTCTACTCTTGTGTAAGCACTGATAACTAAATAATAATATAACGCTTTATTATAGCCTTATTGAAATAAAAGTAAAAGCCAAACAGGTTATACCACTTGTTATATAAAAATATGATGTCACTTGAGAAAGTATGTTTAATTTGTTTTATTCAATCTATAGATTAGAATATTCTCGCCCTGATACTCTAACTCAAAGTCTTCCGACCAGTATTCATCGATAGGAGCAACTGTGACCAGGAAATCTGCATCGAGTTTATCAAAATCATCCTTGGTTACCACAAGATTGATCATATCCGCTTGTACTAATTCGTAATATGATTCGCCGTCATCTATCAAAGCGAGGTTAAGATGAGCATATCTGTTGTAGATTTCCTCATCGCTCCCGTCCGGGTCGAATTCCTCCCACAGTTCCATGTTTGGAATGTAGTTTGTTGAAGTAATGGTAGGTGCACCGTTAGCAATGAGGAACTGCGAATAGATGAAGTTGGTTGATACCCATTTTGCATCAGGATTCTCTTCAACCAGTTCTTGAATCTCTGTGGCAGCGGGTTTATCGGTTATCGCACTTGTTCCTACCATCAAAGGATGCACGGCAATCGCACAAGAAGCAGTAGCTACTGTGGTAACTATAGTTGCTGCTTTCCATATGGACAGCTTTGTTTTGGCTAGTATAAATGTCATTGCCAATGCAAATACAACAGCCGTAATCTCTACTATATGCGATGTGTTATCAGTAAGGATTCCTCTGCTGTATAGAACTGCTGGGATCACAGACAACACGGAAACAGCTGCAGCCTCGGATACCTTAAGTCCGCCGTTTTTCCTGATCTCAGCC
>JAEEGL011967239.1_pt1 | contig 20609 bp, 7 predicted proteins | sample 9134231 | NCBI WGS metagenome assembly JAEEGL01 (sample SAMN16246548, study PRJNA631951) | gut metagenome | biome: gut microbiome; feature: rumen; material: fiber-attached | host: Bos | place: Iran: Karaj | collected 2018-10
CGGGAAAGAGAAAACTGATATCATTCTTCTTCATATAGTTCTCTATCCGCTCGGCGGTGTACATCTCGGTCGACAGATTGTTGAACACAAGCAGATTGGTCGAACCGAAAGCATCGCCACTGAATCCATAATGGTTTGCCTTGTCGAAGAAAGTAGTGCTTCCGGCAGTATGACCGGGAGTAAAGACAACCTCTATCTCACGACCGCCAAGGTCTATCACTTCGCCATCGTGAAGATACTTAATCTGACCCTTGTAATTACGCATGTTGTTCGGAACGATAGGCATGTCACCTGCATTCAAATAAACCTCTGGGAAGGGTCCTACCCCACCCACATGGTCACCATGGGCATGGGTTGCCACCATTGTGACAGGCTTGGTAGTAATCTTCGCCACAATCTTGTCCAACTCAGGTATGTATGTCCCTGCATCAATCAAGAGTGCGCGCTCATTACCCTCAACGATGTAGAGGGATTCATTATAGACCCTGTGCCCGTTCCCTATCCATGTATGCTCGTCAATCTGGCGGAACACCACTTCGGCATCCTGGTAAACCACTTTGCCGCGAAGGTCACGACTATTGATATCTGTTCCCTGTGCCACTGCCATATACGGCATCTGGCAAAGCAGCATTGCTGCAAAAAGGCTGAAAATTTTCAAATTTAAATAATGATATAAATGTTATTGTCATCTATTTCGTTGTGGTGAATATTCAGTGAGAATTATTTCAACACATATTCCCACGTATTAATCAAAAATTGGATTACGAGAACCGTCACGCTGATCCATGAGAACCGTCCTGCCGATCCATGCTCCGATTATAAAACCGTTATGCTCTTGACGGACTCACCCTGGGTGGTGTCGGCCTCACGGGGGAAGTAGACGGGCATATCCTTCTGTATGGGCAGGATGCGCATTTCCAGTTTTGTACAGTCAGCTGGGAGTCGCCAGAGCCCCATAAGGAAGGGACGGCCATTGTAGAAGTTGTCGCCTATCAACCGGCCGTCGGCATAGAGACGGGCACAATCGCCCTGATAGTTAATGGTGAGCAGCCCTCTCCGCTCCTTGGGCAGGTCGATAGTATAGACGGCAGCATTTTCGAAGTCGTCGTCGGTAGGTTCCTCGGCTACCTTGTTCACACCGATGGTGATGACACGCTGTGCGACCGCCTCCTTTTGTTTATGGTAATTGACAGTCGCGGGGGCTTCAGAAGGTGCTTCTTTCGGAAGGAAGAGCCTCTCGGCCTGTTCCGAGGTGAGCAGGTAAATGTTGCCGACGACCGGTTTTTCTGTACCTCGTGGTTTCACGTTACGAAGGGTCTTGCCTTTCTCCAGTGCAATCGTCGTGGGTACACCTTTTATCTGCTCCAAATAAATTTTTCCGTCGCGCTTGGCTATCGGTTGCGCCGTGGCAAAGCGGATACCATCGATATTGACAGGGAGGATGCACATGGCGCCGGCTGGGATGGTCAGTTTCGGCAGTTTCACACCGCATGCCTCCAACTGCACATTGCGTTTTGTGGAAAGGTTTTGCAGGCGCTCATAGTTGTTGATGAAGATAAAGCCACTGTTGTCCTTTGAGCGGTACGACCAACGAAGGAACGAGTCATCGCCTTTTGGTATATCCTGCCGGCAAGGGAAAGTGGCTTCCATAGGAGCCAGCATTTCTCCCCAATCCTGCATGAAAAGATGCAGTTTCCTCAACATGTAATAATGCGGATTCTTTTGCCCGAACTCACCAAGGGGAGCCTGGAAATCGTAGGTTTTCACAGGCATGTCGTTGTAGTTCGTGGCCTTGGTGCGCTGCATCTCATTGAGCCATGTCTTGCCATCGGGATTCGTTCCGCCATGGTACATATAATAGCCTAAGAGATTAGAGCCGCTGCCAAGCTTGACGATGGCCATTGAATAGGCATCCTCTGGATAGATATATGGACGACGGTGGTAAGCAGTCATCATGCCACCGCCCAACTCACAAGTAAAATAAGGATATTGCTCATCGCCCTTATTCAGCTTTTCCTTCTGCTCTCCCAACTGCTCTGTAGCGATGGCAGTAGAAGAACGGAACGCCTTGAAATTGAATGCCTTGTAATAGTTGCCCGCTGTTTCCTCAAGGGAGCGTTCCCAAAAACCGTCGGCATAGTCGCCATAAAGGGGAATCATCTCGCCGAAGGGCACAGGCGAACTCAGTTCGGGCCAGCCCGTGCGGGTATAGAAAGGCAAGTCAAAGCCAATCTCAGTAGCCATCTTTTTCAGTGCCATCAGATAAGAGCCTGGCCCACGATATTCATTGTCAAACTGACAAGCGATGACCGGTCCTCCATCTTTCCACTGCAGGCCATGCACCTGCGTGAAAATCTGGCGATAGAGCCGTTCCACATACTTCAGGAACCCAGGCTCTTGCGAACGCATCTTGCAGCCTTTAGTAAACATCCAGTCAGGGATGCCGCCACAACGCGCCTCACCATGGCAGAAAGGCCCTACACGCAGCACCACGGGCAACTGCTCCTTCTGGCACACCTCCAGAAACTGCCTAAGATTGCGCTGCCCGCTCCAGTCAAAGATACCCTCCGATTCCTCAATGTGGTTCCAGAACACATAGCAGGCGATGAGCGTCACCCCACCCTCTTTCATCTTCCGCACCTCATCGGCCCATTCCGCTGCAGGAATACGGGAATAATGCACCTCACCCATCACGGGGCAGACGCGACGCCCGTCGATCATCAGGCTATACTTGTCCCATGTAATCTTTTGTACCTGGCTATGTGCCGACAGACTGAAACTTAGTGATAACAATAATAATAAAACTGTTCTCATTGCTCTGGAAAATTGATGGTTTCTTTGAATCATGGGGAATCTCGCTGACCATGTTTACTCTGCAAATATAAGGATTTTTTCAATGAACTGCAAATAAAGCTGCTAAAAGTGAATCAGCGAGAATCGTCATGATAATTCAAATGATGACAAGGATCATTTTTCAGCGTCATGAGTGGGGAGGGAGTAAGGTCGCTTTCCGCGATCTGGGCTGCACCTCAGAAAAACAAATGTATCAAAAAATTTCCTCTTGGCATGGACAGTGCAAGAATCATCCTTTTGACAGCAAGCCTCCTGATGGCGGCGGGCATTCAAGCGCAAAAACGAAAGGAAAACACGACCTTTCAGACAAACGGACACTGGAAGCCTGCGACGGACATCCGCGCAGACGTTGTGATGGTATATGGCACTGACGACCGCCAAGGAGAAACCTTCCGCCAACGTGTGCAGTCATGGAGCGACCGAGGCTACACCACCCATTTCATGACAGGCATAGCCTGGGGCGGATACCAGGATTACTTCACGGGGAAATGGGATGGACGTTGGCATCTTGACGAAGGTCAGAAACAAGTCAACGGCGATACCATCTGGCATGGGAACATGATACCATATATCGTGCCCACCCGTAACTATTTAGCCTATTTTAAGGAACGCCATATCAAGCCTGTGATCGATGCCGGCATCAGCGCCATCTTCTTGGAAGAGCCCGAGTACTGGGCTCAAAGCGGCTACAGCGACGCCTTCAAGCGGGAATGGCAGGATTATTATGGTTTTCCCTGGCGTCCGCAGCACGAGTCGGCAGAGAACACCTATCTCTCCAACAAACTGAAGTATCACCTCTATTACCGCGCTCTCGACGAGGCTTTTACCTATGCCAAGCAATATGGCAGGGAAAAGGGGCTCGACGTGACCTGCTATGTCCCCACCCACTCACTGGTGAACTATGCCCAATGGCAGATTGTCAGCCCGGAAGCCTCGCTTGCCTCCATGGAGAACTGCGACGGCTACATTGCCCAGGTTTGGACCGGGACGGCACGCGAGCCTAACTACTTCAACGGCATACGAAAAGAGCGCACCTTCGAGACCGCCTTTCTCGAGTACGGGTGCATGTACTCCATGGTGGCCCCCACGCACCGCAAAGTGTTCTTCCTGACTGACCCGATTGAGGACCGCGCAAGAGACTGGCAAGACTTCAGGCGCAACTACCAGGCCACCTTTACCGCCCAGCTCCTCTACCCCGGCAACAACTATTACGAGGTGATGCCCTGGCCCGACCGCATCTACGAAGGACGTTACCGCAAGAGTCTCGACAGCGACGAACGCATCCGCATTCCCCGTTTTTACAGCACCCAGATGCAAGTGATGATCAACAGCCTGAACGACATGCCGCTGAGCACGAACAAAGTGAGCGGAACTGTGGGAGTGAGCATACTGATGTCAAACTCGCTGATGTTCCAGCGCTCTCCGCAGCCCGTGGAGGGTTATGATGACCCTCAGTTGTCCAATTTCTTCGGGTTAGCCCTACCCTTCCTGAAACGCGGTGTACCCGTGGGCATCGTCCACTTGGAGAACACAGGCTACGCGGCCACTTGGAACGACACCCGAGTGCTTCTGATGAGCTACTCGAACCAAAAGCCCATGTCTGCCGCCGAGAACGAACATATCGCCCGATGGGTGCACAGTGGCGGACATCTGGTATACACCTCCCGCGACGACGATCCTTACCAATGCGTCAAAGAGTGGTGGAACCAAGACGGCAACCACTTCCAGACCCCTTCCGACCATCTGTTCTCACTGATGGGCATTGCCTCCAGCGCGACAACAGGTTGCTATCAATATGGCAAAGGAACCATTCAGATTATCCGTCAAAATCCGAAAGAGTTTGTCATGCAACCGCAAGGAGACACACCCCTGACAAATGCCGTAAAGACAGCCCTGAAGGAGGTTGACTACAAAAACCATTTCCGCCTGACCCGTGGAGCCTATGAGTTGGCAGCCGTTTTGGATGAAGGTGCCGTCAGTTCCGAGCCCCTCACGCTCAACGGGCTCTTCATCGACCTCTTCGACCCCAAACTGCCCGTTCTACACCAGAAGACCGTCATGCCAGGAGAGCACGCATTCCTTTACAACATAGAAAGCGTGCCTGACCCCAAGCAGCCACAAGTGCTGGCAGCCGCCTCCCGCCAGTATGACGAGCGAGTAAACCGCCACACCTACTCCTTTACGGCAAAAAGTCCTGCTGAGACCACGAATGTGATGCGGATACTTCTGCCGAGAAAGCCCAAGCGGATAAATGTCAGCAACAGCTTCGAGAGCCATTGGAACAAGCGTAGCCACACGCTTTGGCTCAGTTTTGAGAATGAGCCAGACGGTGTGATGGTGGAGATTGATTTTTAAGGGGGGCAACAAGGCCTCATGGTCCAAGACCTTTTTCCCCTTTTGCCGCATAATTTTGACGAACAGCCACATACTAGTGACGAACCAACCGTCTGGGATGACGAATGAAAATTAATAAAAGTCAACGCATCCACCTTATTGATTATTTGCGAAGAATTCACTATTTTTGCGGCATTATGAACATTTGGTCCAGATTTCGCTTCAAATGCCTGCTCATCATCGTCTTAGGGGCAGGCTGTTGGCCAGCCTGCTATGCCCAGGATGTGTTAGAAAGTCTCAGTTACCGCCGTTTTACCATACTTGACGGGCTTTCTCAGATGCAGACAGAGAAAGTGTGGCAAGACTCTTGTGGCTATATTTGGATAGGTTCGCTATCAGGCTTTGCCCGTTTCGATGGGCACGAACTCACCCCATTTCTTGAAGGTCGTCGAGTCAACATCGTTTCCTTTGCCGAAGTCAACGGCTACGTTCACGCATTGGGATTTCGCCGCCAGTGGTTGGTCAACGGTGATAAACCAGAAATGCGGCCGTTGGATCCAGACAAGCATTGGCAAATCAACAATTTCAATGGTGGAGACCTGCCCAATAACGTGCTTCTTGTGGAAAATGAAGAGGAGACAGAAAGGCGCTTGGTACGTTTGACTTCGACAGGACTGACATTATTGTGCAAAGACACGCTATTCGACCTAATGACCCCAGACCGCAAACTATTCATAGACCCTAGGAAAAACGAAACAAACATCTATGTACCTACAGACAGAGGACTGTTCCTGACGAGCACACAATCGACCCATCCTAACAAAAGCCGATTGGTATCACCACGTACGGACATTTTCACTTTGCACAACATTGGTTCTACCCTATATGCTTTGGCAGCCGACGGAATATACAAGGTGGCCAATGGCAGTCTGTCCCCATTGATGTCCTATACGTTTGATGCCCCCGACTATGGCCTGCATTGCTGTCATGACAGTCGAGGGCGCTTGGTTATTGCTGACAGTCACGCCGTCTATCTATATGACGGACACACGGTAAGCAAAGTGGCCGATGGTTTCAATCTCATCAAGCACCTTTTTATAGACCGTTGGAACCGCCTTTGGATAGCCACCTATCAAGGTCTCTACTGCTATTTCATGATGGATTTCCATAATGAACGGCTTACCGACAGCAATGACCTCGCCAGAGCCTTGGCCTATGACGGGGCTGGGCATCGCGTGGCAGGCACCCTCAACGGCAAGTTGTTGATAGATGGTAAAGTAATGGCAGAGCATCCGGAAGATTTCTTTATTCCCAGCAGTGCCATTATTGATGGGAAAGTGTATATAGGAGGGAAAGAAGACATCTATCGCGTTGAAGACAACCGGCTCATCGGCCTTGGCTTATCGTTCGACCGATGCCAATTTGTAACCAATGCTTTCGACAAGGTGATTTTCGGCACCCGTCATCAAATATTGGCCTATGACCCCTCCACATGCCGTACAGACACTTTAGATGGCGAGATACCCCATCCTTGGTGTGCCGCCAGCGATACTGAAGGCAGTCTGTGGGTGGGCAGCACCTACGGTCTCTATCACCTTACAAGCCTAGGCAATACTCATTGGCAGAGTGAGTTGGTGGCCACAAGCACAAAAGCCATGACTATCACCACCATGACCGCAGACCACCAAGGACACATCTTTTTTGCTTACTGCGATTCCCTCTACGTAATTCATGACGGTGCAATCGAGAACCTTAACCGCCAAATACCCCAGCTGTCAGGACATGAGATACGGTCGCTCCATTATTCGCCTCATGGTTATTTGGTGGTGGCAGTCATTGACGGCCTGTTCATTGCACGCACCGACAGCCAAAGAAATATTAGTGATATCCGTTTTTTCGACCGTCAGAACGGTTTCACCTTGATAGAGCCTCAAAACAGTCAGATGGCAGAAGCCCCTGACGGCACCATCTGGCTTGCAGGATTGGAAGAGACGACCACATTTCAACCCAGCAAACTGATGGATTACAGACAAGAGGACATGTTTGTCTACCCACCCAAACGGTGGTGGCAACACTGGTGGGTATGGCTCATCGGCTTGGCATTGCTGGCTGCAGCTATCTGGATGGCCGCCCGACGTTTTGAACACCTCCGCAGCAAGAAAGCTATGGAAACACTGCAAAGGGAGAAAAAACTAAAGGAACTGCAGATGAATGCTATAAGGCTGAAATCGATTCCCCATTTCAACTCCAATGTACTTTCGGGTATTGAATATTTTGTGATGAACCACTCAACAGAGGAAGCCAGTTACTATTTAGGGCTTTATTCAAGATTGACGAGCAGCACACTTGCAGATATAGACCGACCGGCACGAAGCATACAAGAAGAGGTGAACTATGTGGAGAACTATCTGATATTGGAAAAGATGCGATATGGTGACAAACTGAACTACACCATCCATATCGACGAAGATGTCAACCTGCAGACCTTGGTTCCCAACATGTTGCTTCACACCTACTGTCAGAACGCCATCAAACACGGCATCTCACCCAAAGAAACACCAGGCAACATTGATATTCGCATTGAACACTTGATGAAAGACAATCATGAATGGGTCAGGGTTCGGGTATCTGATGACGGTATAGGACGCAAAGCAGCAGCCCTGCTTCATACAGAGTCAACCAAAAAAGGGTTAAGCATTCTCATGGACCAGATAGCCCTGCTTAATCAAACGAACAAACTGAACATCCAACAATATGTAGAAGACCTCGATGCCAATCATCAGTCAGGAACGAGCTACATCATGGAAATACCTATCGGGTTTAACTATGACTGACCATTCACCATGCCCCACTAAAGCAGGAACAAAACGTGCCATGATAAAAAGGTATTAAAAGCAATGAGAAAAAAGCCCATCAGAGCCATAGTTGTAGAAGACGAGCGCTTGCCACGCCTATCACTACTCCAAAAACTGGAGGATTTCAAAGAACAGATTGAAGTAGTGGACAGTTGTGACAATTACAGCAGTGCGCTCAACAGTATTTTGCGCCATAAGCCAAAGCTACTCTTCCTTGATATCCAGTTGCAAGGAAGGAACGCCATGAACCTCATAGAAGAACTGAAAAGTTCCATCAACATGCCGTATGTCATCTTTACAACAGCCTATGAAGAAAGAGAATATCTGATGAAGGCCATCAAGATACAGGCAGTGGACTATCTAATAAAACCCATCGACCGAGGCGAGTTGGCCTTGGCTATTGAAAAGGTCGTTCAACTTTCAGTCATAGAGCAAAATTCGTTTGAGCGCAATGGAGGTACCATAGGAAAACTTCTTTTCCGAACGGCAAATGGACAAGCCTTCATTCATATAGACGACATCATCTATGCCTATGCCGACGGCAATTATTCAGTCATTGTGACAAAGCATGACCATGTAATGGTGCTAGAGAATCTTGTATCCTTGGAACGGAAATTGGACAATCACCAATATATAAGAGCCGACCGTAAACATATCATCAACCTTCGGCATGTTTACAAGATCAATGTAAAGACCAATACCTGCATCATTCAGACGGATGACGGGTTCAACAAGGAGCTCCATCTCTCGAAAAATGGCATAGAGACCCTGCTCGATGCCATTCGTTGAAAGAATAAGGAAAAAACCTTTTCATCTAAAGAAATTTATAAATCAGCAATGCTGATGAAGCCTAAAAAGAGGAGGGTGTGCCAAATTATTCATTTTGACACACCCTCTTTTTTAATAATTACTTCACAACAATCTTTCGAGTGGTTCCGTCGGTCATTCTCACGACATTCACGCCACGCTGTGGGTGATTGAGGCGGCGTCCCTCGACATCGTAGTAGCCTTCCACTGTCGGGGTTGCTGTGCCAGTGCGGCTGATACCTGTCCAAAGTCCGTAGGTGAACTCCACGACACGGCTCTCAGGCTGATCACCCTTCACGGCATAGGCACGGATGGTAACAGGCGGAGCGAGCACGATAGGCTCGAAGTATTCCTCTCGTGTGCCGTTCTCGTCACACGGGCAAGTGCCGTCTGTGGTAAACCAGATGGTAGCCCCCTCGGTATCGCACCATAGCTCGAGCAGGTCACCGGGCAACACGCCGGTACCGCTGATACGTGAGGCCATCGGTGTCGCCACGCGAATGCCGTTCGGGTCGAGTACGCAGACGGTGGCATCGGTACTCACCGCATCATCTTCCTCCATGTGGAAAGATATGCTGCAACTACCACCTGTGAGTCCATGCAGGGTGAGCAGTGCCACTCCCTTCTCGTCGAATGTAGCCATCTCCGTCACTGTGGCCATGAAGTCGTGCTGAATAGTGGCCACCAAACGCTTGCCTGCGGCTGCTGTTGCGGGATAGGCAATCACGCGGAACTGTCGTTCACCACCCACCGGCACCTCGATGAGAGAGTCGGTGGCAATCTGGCGCACACGGCTGGTCACCACGAAATCCTGCTGGAAATCGTTGGCCATCTGCACGCCGGCATAGCTCTCCACTTCGCGGCGAATGGTGAGGGTCACCTTGTCGCCGGCCTTCAGATTCTCAAGTGGATGCACTAAGATGCGTGAGACGTAGGCTGCGTCGCCTTCCCAGTTTTCCGAGGTGTTGAGCTGCCAGGGGTTCGATTGCAGCAACTTGCCGTCGCGGGTCAGCCACACACTGGCAGCGGTAAGTGTGTTCGGGCGCATGTACTTGCTGAACTCCACTTCGATGCCGTCTTCATAGGCGATGGCTTTCTTCACAGTGGGTTGAGCCAATTGGCGTATGCCGATGTTCACGTCGAGTTGTGGCGGCGGCACGGGCAGCCATTCGCTGAAGGCGGTCTCATAGCCGGCCTTCTCGATCTTAACCTGCCATTGTCCTTGTGGAACATCCCAGTTGTAGCGTCCCTCGGCGTTGGTAATCTGCGGGTTCACCTGTCCGTAGTTCTCGGCATCCCAGAAGATGGGTTCCTTATGGGTGTCGCCATAGACATCGGTCACTTCGCCCTCATAGTAGATGGAAGCGGTGGCACCCGGTACCCGATTGTCGGTGACAGCCTCATATACATAGCCCGATGGGTCGTGTACAACAGTCACACTTTGGTTGTATTTCTCCAATTCCTTAATACGCCTTTCCCAATAGGGATGGTTCGGGTCGAAATCGGGTTTGTTTCTGTCGCACTCCAGCAGATAAATTTGTTGATCCCAATCTTTGATGCGTCGCTTATAGTCCTTACCATACGCCTCCATGCCAATGGTCTTGGCGATGATGAGGGCACAACCCAGCACAGAGAAAGCAAGTGAGGCGCCACCTGAGCTGACCGCATTGCCAAGGCCTCCATTCACTTGAAACATGGCAGCGGCATCACCTGCGATGGCAAAAGAATAGAGCGTGCCGGTCCATCCGCCATATCCTAAGATATCACTACGAATTTTGGAGGCATTGTAATAGTCATCCTTGCAGGGATCGGGCACAGAGTAGTACTCATTGATTAACCCTTGTATCTTACTAATGCCGTCCATGATATCAGCGATGAGGGCGACCCACGACATGGCTTTCTCCACGACTTTGACACCACCCATCACAAACTTCATGGTTTTGGCCAAAGCCCCTTCCCCCTTGGTGAATGCAGTCAGGGCGGTACTGATATTCGGACCGTCTGACTTCAGCGAAGCAAGCCAGTTCTCCAGTCCTTGCCAAAATGCTTTGTTGCCATTTACACGGTCGATGTTCTTTTGGGCCTCTGCCACCATCCTTCCAGCTTTCTTGGCATCTTCATAGATTTTGAGGGCATTGTCGCACATTTTGATGTTCTCTTCGATCTTCATGCCTTCCACCAGCCATTGGCAGGCATTCTGAACCAGTTCCTGGAGCCATTTGATAGTGTTGAAGTCGCTGTTCATTTTATCCAGGTGCTCTTGTAAGCTCTTGCCTCTCAAACGGCTTACAAACTGAGGGCCATCTACACTGATTTCTTTGGACAGGTCATAAGTAATCTTCAGGTTGTTGACCAAGTCTACAACTATTTGAACGTCCTCACCATCATAGATATAGATGTTCTTTTCTTCGTCGGTGGTGGGCACTTTCTTATAGCCTTCCTCCTCAAGTTGCTCGCCGGAAAGACCGGTAGCCTTCTCAATGGTGATGCCGTCCATCTGTATGTTTTCCATCTTCATCGAGAGGAATCCGTCTGGTGTGATTCCAGTGTTGTTGGCAAGTTCATCCAACTTCACCAAGTATTCCTCCCAAGTGAGGTTCTGCCATTCGGGCAGCAATTCTATGTTGGGGTCTATGTTGAAGATTTCATTGAACTCATTCAGGAGTTGTTCGAGGCGTTCTGGATCGTTCTCATCCGTGATTCTTGCGATATAATCCTTTGACAAATCCAAGGTCTCCTGGAGGGTTCCCTGCATGTAGGGCAGCGTATTCATAGCTGTCAACATTAAATCAGCATCCACCTTGAAATCCACTTCTTTCAAATTCACATCCACTGACACGCCAACGGGGGTATGATTGGTTATGCGTAAACCTGCCTCATCGCTTATATCCAGATCGGCAGTCTGCGAGTACCACATGCCGGTGCTGCCGTCGTAGGTGGCAGGCAACAGCGCAATCTCTCCATTTTCAAATCTCACGATGGTTGTCACACTACTCACCTTGGTAGTGTCATTGCTGCTAAGCTGTGTGTAGAAGGACCAAAAGTATGCACCAGTTTTATGCAAGACGAGGGTGATTGTTTCCTGTTGTCTCGCTGATGTGGTGTAATCAAAGTCAATATAATTTTTTCCTCCAAAACTCCTGACACCAGGGTCAGAACAATACATATAGGTGTGCAGCGGCACAATGGCGTCACGGTCGTAGGAGAGTTCACGGGCACGGGTGTTGACGGTAGTGCCGGATGGTGTCTCTATTTGTGCCGTAACAGAGAAATTCGACAGATTGGGCGTGTTCTCGGGCAACTGGCAGTCGACGTTCCAGAATCCGTCGGCATAGCTCATGGAATGTCCGATCTCAATATTGTCTGCCATTACGGTGACGCGGCTTAAAGCCGGTCCAAATCCGCTGATAGGCACAGTCAAATCGCGCACCACTTCGGGTATGCTGATACTCACTCCGTTGACTTGGACATACGCGGTGCCGAGCGGTTGCTTCACCTGCTGACCATCGACTGTGAGTTGCAACCATGCGGTACTTAGCACATTGCCCTCGCCGGTTGTCTGTACTGCAAATCGAGTGGTCAGACCAAGGTCAGCCAGAGGAATGGGGATGGTGATGCGGTTGTCCTGCTGTGTGAACTGTACTATACGCTGTCCAGTCATGGCAGAGCCTGGCACAATGGCGGTGGTGTGTGGCAGGTCAACCATCAGTTGTGCGGCGGTCACACGTCCCTCATATTCGGGTTTCAGGGTGATGCTGGCACGCAGGGAGAAGTTGTTTCCCAATCCCACCTGACCCTTGTTGGCAGCAAAGGAGGTGTTTTCGGCATCGATATAGTAGAACTGTGTCTCGTCGAGCACCGGCACGGTGGGGAACGTCACCGGCTTGATGACACCACTCTTCACCGTCACACGTTGTTTCACATAGTCGGTGCCTTCGGCCAGCCCCAAATCGGCATATTGTACCAGTCGGCTTAGTTGCCCAAGCAGATCGGTAGAAGTCATCATCACCACGGTGTAGTCGCCGTCAGGCATATTACCAACGGAGTAATCGGCATTGCTCATGCCATAGCTGGCATAGAGTTCGCCAGAGGCATCGTAGATGTTGGTGGTCACCGCCAAGTTGTAGGTCTGTTCCATCTTAAGGTTGATACCTCCCAGGGCAGTGAGTGCGAGTGTGGCGGTGCCCTGGCCTTGACTGTTGAGTGTGGTGGTCGTTGTCACAGGCTTGAAATCGCCCTTTCGGCTGGAAGCCGTCAGCCGCAATTGGTCACCGGCCTTGGTACCCTCGATGAGTACGATTTGCGGGTACTGTACTGATACCTTATCCAATGTCTTCCCTGTGCTGAGGTTATAGACCTCTATATCCACATTGTCCAAGTCGGTGTAGGTAGCGTCCACAATGGTCTCCTCTCCTTCCAACACGCTTTGGGTGAAAGGCATCTCATATCGCACCACAGGACCTGTGATTTCGGTGAGTGTGATGCGTGGCAGTTGGTCTGTCGGCAGGGTGACGTTTTCACTCCATTTGAGATAATGCAAGTCGCTGACGGAGAGAACACCGGATCCTGTAGCCGCCTCTAAGGTGTAATTGCCACTGCCGTCGGTCACGGTTGTGTAGATGCGATTCACATTATCGTTGATGGGCAGTGTGAAAGTCACAAGAGCACCCGACACCCGCCGCCCTCGGCTGTCGGTCACCAGCCCGCTGAAGGTGGTCATCACAGGCAGTTGGGCATTCACCACAATATGGTCGGGGCTGGTGCCTACGACGAGTGTGGTATGTGGGGGCTGGATGAACATGTTGGCCAAAATGGCAGGCAATTTCACTTCATAACCCACAGTGGTGCCTGCGGGCTGCCAACGCAGGATGTTGCTGTTGCCAAGCAGACTGCCCTCGGAGGTGGTCCAGGCTATGTCGCACTTCTCTGTGCAATCTAAACCGTCGGCGTTCACTGTGAGGGTGAGGTTGTGGAGCGGTGTGATGGCGTTGAACCCTGTCGCCACATAACGCTGGATGGTGAACACGCTGTCGACGGTGGCCAAGGTCACATCGTTGGGGGTAATGAGCGACACGCTATAGCAGGCACCGCGGGGCAGGTTGCGGAAGGTGTAGTCGCTGCGGTCGTCGACCACATATTGTTGTGTCTCACCCGAGTCGGCTTTCCGCAAGACAATCGACATGTCGGCGTAGCGGCCATCAGTGTAGTCGGTGGGCAGATAGACGGTGAGGTCGGTCACCTGACTCTCATCGATGGGGCGGATGTCGACAAAACGTCCCCAGTAGGGATGGTTCTTGTAAGTTCCCACCGATGGCCCCGGCACATAGAGAGTGAGCGATAGTGGCAGCGGGTCGAGGGTATCGTCGTCCACTTTGGGTGGCGTGGTCGAGTAGAGAGTGAGGGTATTGAGTTTTTCCAAGTTAAGAAAAGCCTCCGTTCCCACAAAGCCCTTGACACACGACGGCAGGATGAGGTGCTTCAACGATGAAATATCCACGGTATTGTAGGATTTGAAGAGCGTGCTCACCACACCGTCGCTGATGGGGGTGCCATCCTTGAAGGTGCCCGGTGTGTAGGTCTCCCAGTTCATATAGTCGCATGTACCCCAGTCCCATGTCCGGGAAAGGTCGATGCGCTCCAGGCTATAGGTGGGCATGGTTGAGGTGAACAGGTAGGAAAGCTGTGCTCCGGCATTGGTGTATCCTTCGGGGGTCATGTCGCAAGCCATCACAAGGCTCTTAATATCGTTGTAAGTGAAATGCTTGATACCCATCAATGATCTTATGATGGCTGGCAATGCCGCATACGAATAATTCTCAATTTCGTCGTAGGTCTCCATGTTGGTGATGGTCACCTCACCAGTGGCGGGATCCCATCCGTTGCTGCCTGGTATGCGGGGAAGGTCGGGGTTGCCTTCATGGTCGGGGTCATCAGGACAGAACTCGCCGTATGCGTAAAGGGTCACGTCGCGGGCGGGCATGGTGTAAATGTAGTAAAAATAGGTATTTATCCATCCATCTATCTCCTCGCCATACATGCCGTCGCCCTCATAGAGCGTGGCACCGTCGAGCTCAAGGCGACGCAGACGCCAACCCTCACTGCAATCCACCTTTATGCCCACTTCCTCACCCGTAGTACAGTGGTAGACACCATCTTCTGACCATGCCGTAGAGTTTTGGCCGGAGGAATAGAGGTACGCATTTTGATAGGAGAATTTCATGTTGTCACCGGCATTGGAGACGATTCTCAATTGGTGGGTTCCGTCGCCAGGATCGCCGGGAGGGGTTGGATCGTACATCATCCACACTTCTATCTCGACATCCTCATCGGGCATGGTAAAGGGTGTCTCGTAATTGAAATAGTCGTAATAACCAAATTTGTTCGTTCCTGAGTATTCCACTACAGAACCTCCGAGCTGTTGACCATTGGCATACCATTTATCAACATCCCATACTCCGCCGAGCCCACAGCTCAGCACAAGTTGTTTGCCGGCGGGAACAGATATTTGCTCTGTGCCACCGACATAGAATGCGCCCAAACTATTGCCGTCGGTGCCGTCGGCTGCCGCCTCAAACACTTGTAATGCCACTACACTGTTGTTGGCGGAGAGAATGGCCTCACGCAACGCGTCGGGCATCACCTTGCAGGTGATGGTGTGGTTTTGCTGGGCAGCAGTGCTCAAAGCGAAGAGCAACAACGCCAGCATGGCTGTGTATCTTGTAATCTGTCTCATGTTGTTTTCTATTATTTAATTACAACCTTCTTGCCGTTTTGGATATAGATGCCTCTCTGGGGCTTTCCAGTGACGATGCGTCCCTGCAAATCGTAGAGGGCAGTAGTGGCATTGTGGTAGGTGAAAGCCCCGATGTGAGTAGGTTCAACAAACGAGAGGGTGAAGCGACTGTCGTGCCGTCCTGCCTCAATATGGAAGGTATAGTCGCCATCATCAAGACGGACAACACACCCCTTGCTATGGTCGGTGAGCACGATGCCGCTACTGTTGGTCTTGCCTAATGAGAAGGTATAATCGCCCTCGGTGGCAATGTCGAGACCTAACGGGATATCATCAACGGGTGCCGGGCGCTCATTGATGGCATAGCGGCTGCCATCGTGGAGTGTGCAGAGCAGCGTGGCGCCTGCGCACGGTATCTGCATTGCGTCGCATGAAGGCTCATAGCCGATGCCGGCCTCTTCGTTGAGCACCACGCGGGTACGGTCATCCTGGTCGCAGCCCGTCAGTTCGATGTCGAAGAGGTGGCGGACGGATGTGTCGTCAACAAGTTGCATCGGTGCTTTGTCAGGCCTTCGTCCCAAGTAGTCTTCATAGCCATGGTAGCGTCCGCTGCCTGGCAGGTGTATCTCATGTTGGGTGTCAGTATATTGCACGAAGAATGCCTGGAATGGCATGAGCAGGAAATCATCGTCATCGCGGGTGTAGACATAATAATGGTGAACTGGACTGTAACTCCACGCTTTGGAACCCCACACGTAATATGGCGTGGAGATTGTGCTCTCGCTCATGGCATAATAGGAAGGATATGCGTTGCCGACAAGATTCCATCCCCGGTCTTCGGACTGCGCAGAGGGATAGTCGGTCAGGCTGATGACGCGGTCGTTGGCGAAGATGCCGTTACGTCGTTCGTTGTCCATGGCAGGCAGAGTGACAAGATAAGAGTCGTTCGTATAGGGCACGAACGCGTTCATGATAAACCCTTCTCCAGCGGGGACCACCTCCCCTGTGCTGACATTTTTCCAGTTGGAGGAGTGAGGGTCGATATCGGAGTTGGGGAGCACACCATTGGCGGCACGCTTGGCACCGTCGTATCGCCTCACGGTAGGCAGGAAATATCTGAATGTACTGGTGATGTCACTGGGCCGCAGGTCGTAGGGCAGGCAAAGCATTGGCCAACCGTGAATGTCTTTCTGGGTAGTCTCGAAACGGGCAGCCACATGTTCGGCGGTCATCGGAGAGTTGGAGATAAGCGAGGGACTGAAACTGGTTTTGTTGGAATTGGGGTTAAGGCTGAGTGCATTCATGGGATATCTGAACAAATACTCAAAATTGCCCAGTTGCATTGTTTCGGTACCCCCAACCTCAATATTGGCCCATGGACTATCATCGGTATTGGAGGTATATCGGAATCCTTGGTAATAGTCAAGATAGGTGTAGAGGTCAGGCTTGTTGGAGGGTTTGGTGGTGTCGTCAAACTGTACCAACCCGTTGTGTGCCCACAGTTGTTGTGGTTTCTGGCTCATGGGCAGGATGTGTGGTATGGCACGGTAGGCCGGTGAGCTCTTGTAGCGATTGACGGCCGCTGGATGAACGTAATAGGTAAGGTAATCGGTGGTGTCGCGTACGGTACCATAGTAATAATTGGTCGACGGTGGGCATAATGACAACAGGGTGACCGACTCCAGTTTCCTCGGATTGCCCCTTGAGATATAGACGGAGAGGATAGTGGAAGGCAATACAAGGTGCTTGTAAGTGATGGGACCAGAAGTGTAATGGTAGAACTGATAGACCGTATAGGTAGCGCCCTCATAGGTGACGGTCTGCGGTACCTCTACAGTATCCACTTCTTTGATGACATCAGTCACATTGGCCAAACCGTTATTGTTTAACTCGTATTTCAAACCGTCGATCGTGACAGTGGCATTCTGGTATTCTTGCCCGTCTGAATCGGCACGGCTGATAAAGAACCTTCCCTGGCTCTCTCCCACCTGTGCATGGAAAGTGTAAGGCTCTGAAAGAGACTGTGAGACGTTGTTGTCGAGATCGATAAGGATAAGGCCGTCGAGACCGGAACCACTGAATGAGAGGGTGTAGTCACCCTCATCAGCCAGCCACATGCCGAGGCTCTGTATCTCACCGCTTGTGAATGGTTGCTCACTGATGGCATACCGGGTGCCGTCATGACCCACGAGCCACATCTGGGTCAAGGCATTGTCCATCACGGGGAATTTCACTGCATCACAGGAGGAGTCATAGTCTGGCGATGCCTCATTATTCATCACCAGACGGGTACGGTCCTGTTCCTCGTCACCCATCATAAGGGTGATGTTGACCACCTTTCTGTCTGCAGACATCACATGGCGTGGGGCATTGTTCTGCGACTTGAAGTTGTCATAGTCCTGACTGGATAGGAAACGTCCTTCTTTATATAAAGTGAGGGCATCATGCCCCCATGGCTTCTGTATGAAGAAACTCTCGTAGGGTTTCAAAAGATAGTCATCATCAATGGGACTATAGGTCTTGAAACGCATGCCGTCAAAGACCACAAACGGTCTGGTGAGGCTGAAATATTTGGTGGCAAAGTGACAGGGATAGGGATTGCCCACAAAATTCCAACCACGGTCGCACTCATAATCGCTTGTATAATCGTGTAGGGGGATGACGGCATTCTCTGTGTTGAAGATGGCAGTACGCTGCGATGGAGGGGCGGTGAAGCGGATGGATGCTTGCCGCGTGACGTCAGTGTTCCATCCGGCAGCCAAGATAAAACCTTCTCCGGCACGAAGTGTGCTGTCGGCAGTCTGCCGGACCCAGACCTCGTCGAAACGGGCATCGGCACGCATCTGACCGGAATATTTCATGATGCTCCACTGCAAACCCTCACCCTCGGTCACCAGACTACTCAGCTTGACATCGAAAGGCAGTGAGGTGAACATCCAGATCGACGGGTAGGTCTCTTGATTATACTTGGCAAAGCGATGGGTGACACTCACATCATCAGCCTTGACAGAGGTTTTGGCCAAAAGCGATGGCCAACAGGCATCTTGATAATAGTTTTGGTAATCGTTGGTAATATTGTGAAACATCCCTCTCATATTGTGCTCATGGGTGTCAAGTTCGTGATTAAAGACACCCAATTCGAGGGTGCCGCTCCCATTGACCGTCATGTGCCCGGCATACTGCAACCGATATTTAGTTGTTGAAATTGAGTAAAGACTGTCTAAGCCCACTCTGAGTGTCACATTGGGGTGATTGGCGGGATATGGAGAAGGCACGAAAAAGGCTGGCACGCCAATGTCCTTGACCGGCTCCATATTGATTTCTTCAATATTAAAGAAAAGATTCCATCCAGGGACACCCCCATAATTGCTCCCTGGAGGTATACGAAGCGTGCCATCAACGCGTTCGGCCTTGTTGAACAATCCATCTTCCTTGAGGAAGGGGGGAGCTGGTGCCAGACAAGTGACATCGAGAAGATTTTTACACCCAGAGAATGCGCCATCAGCCGAAATAAGGGAGGCGGGCAGGACAATGCTCTCTAAATTGAGACAATTGCTGAAGGCCCCACTGCGAATGACCTGTAACCCTTCATGGAATGTCACATTACGCAGTTTGGTGTTGGAAAACGCACCATTCAAGATTGCCACGACCGAGGAGGGGATGTCGAGATCTTCCAACACTGGGCAATTAGGGATGATACCGGAGGGAATCATCACCAAATTGCTTGGAAGAATGAACGTGCGCAACGAGTCTTTCCTTCCAATGGTATTATAGCCAGTGCTCCCTGTTGGAAATAATGGACAGTCAAGTCCACCCAGGTCGAGTTTTGTCAGATAGGGCAGGTCGTTTTGCAAAAGAGTCAAGTCGGTGGAGTTCCATTTGCCTGAGCGAATGGTGACGCTCCGCACATCGTCGAGACTGTTTACCTGCTCCAAGATAGAGAGACCGAGTCGTCCTGGGATGAGGCGCTCGATAACCACATCTTGTGCCCAAAGGCCATCGGCCGTGAGCAGTAGGAAAAGTGACAATAGAATGTTTTTCATTTGATATATTTTATAGAGTTTATTTATTAGAAGTTTCCACAAATTTAGAAAAACAAATCTAAAGTATCTATCGATGAAAACCTCTTTTTGATGAACCAAGACCCGGGAGTGATGAACGTAACGATTTTCATGACGAACGAAAATAATTCTTTCAATTTATTACATTATTGCCGGCTGTTGTGCGGAATCGCAAGCAAAGTGCCATTTCGAGTATGGACAACACAAAACTCAAAATGTTATTATCTTCTTTCGTCATTCGTTGTGGTGAAAATTCAGTGATAATTGTTCAAATTCCTACGAATGAAATATAAAGTGGACCAGCCCCCCCGATCCACGGTAAGTGTGGAGATTGATTTTTAAGGTGATTACGCGAGACCATTGGTCATAAAATAAACAACTTTTTTGGCCGTCAAATCTATAATCGCTACAGCATGAATAGGCCCTCCGTCTTCTATTGAGTAACTGTCTTGTTTCAAAACAGTATAGCCAACGCCCTCCTCTGTATGAATAAAATGATTTAGAGTCACTTTTACATACAAGTGGCCCTTTTCCGTATAGGATTCATATTGACGTATGTATTGTTCAAATGGATAGGCATCATCATTATCGTATTTGTCTTTCCCAAGCGAGCCATCAGTCATGTATCGACGTAATAATTCTTTAGTCTGCAGCATTTCTGCCTTCGACAGACTATGATAGGTTCTATCTTTTTTATAATTCTGATAGTAATCCCATACCAAAAAGGATTTCACAATCACATCCAAGGAGTCTTCAGAGATATCAGAAGCTTTTACTAATTTAAAAATATCTGAAGCCTTGACTATTCTAGAATTCACATCTTGCGATTCATCACTATAGTCGAGAACCTTTTTATAGGTTATCTCCTTTTCAAATCCTGCTACATGTGATAAAGTCAACACTTTGCCATGCAGTTCCTCTATGACACACTGAACAGGATGATTGAAGCCATCAATCAGCAACAAG
>JAEEGL017047849.1_pt1 | contig 20609 bp, 10 predicted proteins | sample 9134231 | NCBI WGS metagenome assembly JAEEGL01 (sample SAMN16246548, study PRJNA631951) | gut metagenome | biome: gut microbiome; feature: rumen; material: fiber-attached | host: Bos | place: Iran: Karaj | collected 2018-10
AAGTTTTTTTAGAAGCATCTGAGCGATATTAGAGATGCAAATATACAACCTCACTCACCCGTTGTCAATAGTATTTCCCCTTTTTAAGAATTATTTAGAAAGAAGACAAATAATGGGGAACATCCTATAAATTAAAACAATAAACCCACTAAAGTAGTATATTTTCTATCCCTAAGAGCCGTTTTTTCATTTCAACACCATACGCATAGCCACCTATGGAACCATCGGTTCGCACCACTCTGTGGCATGGAACTATAATGGCAATCGGATTGTGTCCCACGGCTTGCCCAATGGCTTGAGCCGACATTGATTTAGAAATTTGTCGCGCCAATTCCCCATAAGTAGTCGTTTCCCCATAAGGTATTTGCAACAACATTTTCCATACTTTACATTGGAATGGTGTCCCTTTAAAATGGATGGGGGGTATAAAAGAGGGATTCTCTCCTGCAAAATACAGTTGCAGCCAGCGAACCGTTTCCATAATCAAAGGAGATTCTTTGTTTTCAACCATTTTAGTCGCTTCTATCGGATGGAGAGCCGTAATGCCTTCCTCATCTGCCTCAATCAAAACAGTCCCTATCGGAGTATCTATTTTTTTTGTAAAACCACCTTTTTTTATCATCTTTATTTTATTATTTTTGCGGACAAATTTAATCATTTTCTTGCACAATTTTAAACTTGCTCCTACGTTATTCCAATTATTATAAACCATAAATTTTACCATCATGTCATCCAAAGCAAAAATCGTTATCAGCATTATTTTGGGAATCAGTTTCATTTTGGCTGCCCTTGTCATCGGCAATTATTTCTATCAAGCAAAAAAACCAGTTCAAACCGTTTCGGTGGTTGGTCTTGCTGAAAAAGATTTCACTTCCGATTTGATCGTCTATAACTTTTACTATAGCGTTAAAAATATGGATATGAAAACTGCATACGAAGAACTAAAACAACAGACAGAAATTGTCAAAAAATATTTAAAAGAAAAAGGCATAACCGATGCGGAAATCACTTTTAAATCCGTAACAAACCGGGAAGACACGGAATACAATTACGACAGGGCTTCCCAACGGAGTTATTACGTTTTTTCAGGCTATATTCTTACACAAAACGTACGTATTGAATCCAAAGAAGTGGAAAAAATTGAAACTCTTCATCATAACATTGCCGACTTGTTAAGTCAAGGGGTAACGATTCAAGCATACGAGCCGGAGTATTACTACACCCAATTAGCGGACCTGAAAATTGAAATGTTAGAAAATGCCACCAAGGATGCCAAACTGCGTGCAGAAACAATAGCTCAAAATTCCGGTTCAAAATTAGGTCATCTAAAAAGTGCTAACATGGGAGTATTTCAAATTACGGCTCCCAATTCAAGTGATGAAGATTATACATGGGGCGGAGCGTTCAACACCTCTTCCAAAAACAAAAGAGCGAGCATTAATATGAGACTAACCTATTATGTAAAATAATTATTTTGGAAAGACTAGAAGAATATTTTAAAGAAATTACGTGGCAAAAAGAACCACAAAATTTATATAATCCTATTTATTATACCCTTCTGCAAGGTGGAAAGCGACTTCGTCCACGCTTGGTATTCATGAGTACCAAACTTTTTGGTGGAAACCTCACCGAAGCTTTGCATCCTGCAGCGGCTTTTGAAATGTTGCATAATTTTACGCTGATTCATGATGACATCATGGATAACGCTGACATTCGCAGGGGGCAACCTACCGTTTATCGCCAGTGGAATGGGAATATCGCCATTTTGTCAGGAGATGCCTTAGCCACCCTCGCGCTGCAAGAGATGCTACATACCAACGCTAAATCCGATACTGTTATCGCTCTTTCCAAACTTCTTGCCCAAACTTCCTTGGAAATATGTGAAGGCCAACAGTGGGATTTGGACTTTGAAACACAGCAAACGGTTCATATTGAGGATTATATTGATATGATTCGCAATAAGACCGCCGTAATGTTGGCAGGCTGCTTAAAAGCAGGGGCAATTCTTTCGGAGACCTCCGTCACCAACCAAAATGCCATCTACGATTTTGGTATTTATATCGGTTTGGCCTTCCAAATTAAGGATGATTTATTAGATGTTTATGGGGATGATACCACTTTCGGCAAGAAAATAGGCGGCGATATACGTGAGAATAAAAAAACTTATCCGTATCTTCGGGCATTAAAAGATTCTGATAACCAACAGAAAAAAGATTTACAATATTATTTTTCTTCTTCTGATTTTGATGAAAAACAAAAGTTTGAAGCCGTAAAAACCATATACCAAAATCTTGATATTCAGAAGAAATCGGAACAATACATTGATTCATTAGTATCTCAAGCTTTAGCAATTTTACAGAACATTAATTGTCCCGAACAAAACAAACAGCCATTCCGCGATTTAGCCATTGAATTAAGTTGCCGTACTAAATAATGAATCCCCTCCTTGAGAAACGGAAAAACATCATCATTGTTGTCATGATTTTTTTCATGGCTATATATGTTATTAAGTTGTTTTCCTTGCAAATCATTGAGAAAGGCTATAAAGAAGATGCTATCCGGAATGCTATCCGGGAAATAAATGTCATTCCTCCACGCGGACTCATTTTTGACCGAAACGATTCACTCATCGTTTACAACGAAGCAGCCTACGACCTGATGGTGATTCCCAAAGAAATGAAAGAAGCTATTGATCAGGGAGCGATCTTTGATACTTTAGACCTATGTCATGTTTTGGATATTCCGATAGAAGAATTTATCAAACGCATAGAGAAAGCCAAAGCTTATTCTCCCCTTCTTCCTTCGGTATTTGCACAACAGATGTCAAAAGAAGATTATGGTTTTTTGCAAGAAAAGCTATACCGTTTTCCCGGTTTTTTCGTGCAAAATCGTACGCTTCGACATTACCCTATTCCCGTAGCAGCCCACATTTTAGGATATATTGGGGAAGTGAATGATGAACAAATACGAAAAGACAGCTACTACCAAATGGGCGACTACATCGGTATTAGCGGCATAGAAAAATCGTATGAAGAAGAATTGAGAGGGGTGAAAGGGAAACGAATGGTTTTAGTGGATGTCAATAATCGGGAAAAAGGGCCTTATAAAAACGGAGACGAAGATATCCCTGCCGAACCAGGGCAAGATTTATGGTGCACAATTGATGTGGAATTGCAAAAATTTGGAGAAAAATTAATGTCCAATAAAAAGGGAAGTATCGTTGCCATTGAGCCCCAAACAGGAGAAATCCTTTGCATTGTTTCCACCCCGTCGTATGACCCCAATTTATTAGTTGGGAAAGCGCGCAGTAAGAATTATGCCAAATTATTGATGGATTCCATCAATGTACCGTTGTATAATCGCGCATTAAAAGCTATGTATCCGCCTGGTTCTACGTTCAAATTAGCCAATGGACTGATTGGGGAACAAGAAGGTGTCCTGACTCGTAATACAGTTTATTCGTGTGGTGCAGGATACAGCATTGGCAACCATATTGTACATTGCCACGGTTGCGGCAGTATCAATTTGGTGCAGGCGGTACAGCGTTCTTGCAACACCTATTTTTGCCGCGCCTTTTACAACACAGTCTCTAATTCCCGCTACAAATCCATTCAAGATGGATATTTGGCATGGAAGAACCATATTAACAGTCTGGGATTTGGACAAAAATTTAATACAGACCTCCCTTACGAATCTTCCGGAATCATTCCAAGCGTGGAGTATTTCAACAAAAAATACAACGGACATTGGAATGGGAACTCTATCGTATCCATGGGTATTGGGCAGGGAGAAGTGGGCAGCACCCCGCTACAAATGGCCAATTTCATGGCAATTATCGCCAATCGGGGATGGTACTACAAACCACACGTAGTAAAGGCCATTGGGGCTAAAAACAAGCCTAACACACGCTATAATGAAAAGATATATTGCGATATTGAACAGCGGCATTTTGATGCCATTATTGAGGGGATGCTGTGCGTAGTAACTTCAGGGACGGGGCGTTCTGCCAAAATGGACGATATCGTCATTGCCGGAAAAACAGGGACGGCACAAAATCCGCATGGTGCCGACCACTCTGTATTTGCCTGTTTCGCACCAGCCAAAGATCCTAAAATAGCCGTTTTTGTTCTTGTTGAAAACGGCGGTTTCGGGGCTTCCGTAGCAGCTCCCATCGCCAGCCTTATTATTGAATACTACCTTCATCGCGAAATAAAACGTACCGACTTAGAAGAACGCATGACTTCGCTTAAATTAATTCGTTAAGATATGTTTGGCCATTCACATACCACCGTCCATAAAGGTTTCGACAACGTACTGATTATTCTTTACGGTATTCTCGTGCTCATCGGATGGCTAACTATTTACTCAACTTCGTACAAGCCAGGCAGTGATTTTGAGCTATTCTCCCTCAATACATACTACGGACGGCAACTTATATGGATTCTCATTTCCGTGGCAACAGCCATCGCTATCCTACTTATTGACAACAAACTGATTCAAACCTACGCCTACCCTATCTATATCTTTTTTCTATTGCTCAATATTTTAGTCTTGTTTTTAGGAACCGAAATTTCCGGAGCCAAAGCATGGATTAAAATAGGAAGTATCAGCTTACAGCCCATTGAATTCGCTAAATTTGCAACTGCACTCGCCTTGGCAAAACTTTTTAGTGAATCCAAAACCTCGTCTGAGAAAAAGATGATTTGGATATACGCCTTCATCCTTATATTAATTCCTGCAGGTATCGCTTTATTGCAAGATGACACTGGTTCTGCACTTGTTTTCTTCTCTTTCATCATTTTATTCTACAGGGAAGGATTTAGTCCTTTTATCATTTTTCTCGGTTTCTTAGCCATACTCCTTTTTATCTTTACTATTTATTTCAACGAATTATATACCATTACTTTTCTTGTAATTGCATTAATTATATCATTTTTTATCAATAATGATAAAAAATATATTACCCGAAATATACTTGTTTTTATTGGGTCTATCATCCTTATTTTCGCAGTAAACTATGCCTATAATGATATTCTCCAACCACATCAGCGCCAACGTATAGACACCATTTTGGGGAAAAGTGTGGACCCCAAAGGGGCCGATTTCAACCTCAATCAATCGAAAATTGCCATCGGCTCCGGCGGTTTCTTTGGAAAAGGCTACTTAAAAGGAACACAAACCAAATTGAACTTTGTGCCCGAGCAACGCACTGATTTCATCTTCTGTGGAATTGGTGAAGAATGGGGATTTTTAGGTTGTGTGGCTCTCATTGCCATCTATTTGGCATTAATCATCCGCCTCATTACCCAAGCGGAAAAACAACGCAATGCCTTTGTGAGGGTTTACGGCTATGGTGTCGCTTCCGTTTTCTTTTTCCATCTGTTTGTCAATATTGGCATGACGATAGGATTGATGCCGGTAATTGGTATCCCTCTCCCGTTAATCAGCTATGGCGGCTCCTCGCTGTGGGGCTTCACCATTTTGCTATTCATTTTTATCCGGCTACAGTACAATAATAATTAAGTCTCATTATAAAATAATGAATCTCAAAAATTGATGCACTCATCGGTTTGCTTTTAGTGTATTTTCTTCGAAGCCAAATACAGAACCTCTTTAGTTCCCACATTTTGAATAAGAACAGTTGGTGCACACCAAACAGCCTTCTTTAAATTCCATGGTATTTTCAGCCCCACAATTCGGACATATAACACCAAGCGCTTTGGTCCCGTCCTTAATAAATTTCTTCAATGCACGAATCACCCCTGTTTTCCATGAATTAATTGACTCTTCCCTGAAATTAAGTCCACCAATAATATCACAAATATTTTGAACAGGAAGACCGTGACGCAACATGGCGGAAATCATTTTAGCATAATTCCAAAACTCCACATTGAAGCATCGGTTCAAACCGCTGAAAGTTACTGTATAACCATCCACATCCTCATATTGGAAATCATAAGATTTCGTACCGTCTTCATGGTGGTTTTTGATGATTTTCCCATGTTTTACACTCTTGGGTAAGGGCAATCGGTTGTCATCGCATTTTCCTGTGAATATCTCATAAGGTGTCCCATCCGCACGCAACCCCACTAAAGCCAACCAATCTTCATTATTATTGCGAAAACGAAGCACATCAGCCTTTAATTCACGAGGACGCTTCACATTCTGTGCCACTGGTTTTTCCGTCTCTTTAGGCTTGTCACTAATATTGTTCAAAACCCCGTCGCGAGAGCCGTCGCGATATACGGTCAACCCCTTGCAACCACACTCCCATGCCTTTTTATATAACTGATTAACAACTTCTTCCGTAGTCTTACGCGGCAAATTAATTGTTACAGAAATAGAATGATCAACCCATTTTTGCATCATCCCTTGCATCTCAACCTTTTTTATATAGTCCGTGTCGTTTGCCATCGCCTTATAATACGGTGATTTTTCAACAATTGCATTAATCTCCATTTCCGACATATTTTCAAAAGTGGTAGTATCATAACCATTCACTTCTGCCCATGTCAGAAATTTTTGGTGAAAAACAAGGTATTCTTCAAACAAATCGCCATTGGTGTCTTTCACCATAGGACGATTCATGTTTATATCGTTGGGGTTTACTTTCCTCCTTCTTTTATAAACCACATTAAATGCTGGTTCTATTCCAGAAGTGGTTTGAGTGCAGATACTTACACTTCCCGTAGGTGCGATGGTGAGCAGGGCGATATTACGACGGCCATGTGATAACATATCCTGATACAGGGTTTCATCTGCCTCTTTCAAACGAAGAATAAAAGGATTTTCAGCCTCTTTGTCGCTACTATAAATCGGGAAAGCGCCCCGTTCTGCAGCCATCGTTACCGAACTACGGTAAGCTGCGAGGGCAAGTTGTTTCTGGACTTCCGCCGAAAAAACATTGCTACTGTCCGTCCCATAACGTTTGCCTAAAGCGGCAAGCATATCCCCCTCTGCCGTAATTCCCAGTCCCGTGCGTCTTCCCTTTTGGGATTTTCGTTTGATTTTCAGCCATAAGTTCCTCTCTACACGTTTAATATCATCTGATTCCGGATCCGAGTCAATTTTCTTTAATATGGCATCCACTTTTTCAAGTTCAAGATCAATGATGTCATCCATTAACCGTTGGGCATACATCACATGCTGTTTAAAAAGAGGAAAGTCGAAACTTGCCTGCTCCGTAAACGGATTATTGACATAACTATACAAGTTCATGGCTATCAACCGGCAACTATCGTATGGACATAATGGGATTTCACCACATGGGTTGGTTGACTCTGTGAGGAATCCTTCATCGGCATAACAATCGGGAATGGCTTCACGATGTATTGTATCCCAGAAAAGCACCCCAGGCTCCGCCGATTTCCATGCATTGTGTATTATCTTTGTCCAAAGCTTACGGGCATCTGTTTGTTGAACATATTTCGGATTTTCAGAATGGATAGGATATTGCTGTGTATAAGGAGTCCCATTATAAACACATTGCATAAATTCATCATCAATCCGAACCGATACATTGGCCCCTGTGATTTTACCCGGTGTCATTTTGGCATCAATAAACTTCTCAGCATCAGGATGTTTGATAGAAATAGTAAGCATCAGTGCACCGCGACGGCCATCTTGTGCCACCTCACGAGTAGAGTTGGAGTAGCGTTCCATGAATGGCACCACTCCTGTGGAAGTCATGGCACAATTTTTCACATTGCTACCCTCAGGACGAATAGCCGAGAGGTCGTGTCCGACACCGCCACGGCGTTTCATCAATTGCACCTGCTCCTCATCCATTTGCATTATTCCCCCATAAGAATCGGAATTTTGGCCATTGCCTATAACGAAACAATTTGACAATGAAACAATCTGATGTTTGTTGCCAATTCCAGCCATCGGACTCCCTTGAGGGATGATATATTTAAAATCTTTGATCAAATTGAAGATCAAATCCTCACTCATGGGATTCGGATACTTTTTCTCGATACGGGCAAATTCACGGGCAATACGGCGATGCATATCATCGGGGGTTCTCTCAACTAACTTCCCTCCCCGATTCTTAAGAGCGTATTTATCCACCCACACACTGGCTGCCAACTGATCGCCATGAAAATAGGCCACTACATCTTGAAAAATCTCTTCCTTTTCATAAGTCTGTTCAGGCATATCTATCTCTTCGACCCTGTCATGCTGATTTTGCGACTGCAGTTCGACATCCGCGAATAGATTGCCCACATATTCTTTTGGTATTTGCCTCCCCTCTTTTTGATTTTTACTGTTTATGATTGAGAGTTGCTTCTTTCGCATATTTATCATCCGATCATTTTCACGGGTTTGTTCGCTTAATGAAACAGTATCAATGGAACCGAAAAGAGACAAATTTTTATCCATGTATTATTGAATGTATAAGTTTAAAAAAAATATAATTTTACGAACTGGAAAAAACAATAAAAAAGTTTAAAATAGTTGTTTATAGACATATACCATCTATATGCAATATCAGATTGAGGTAGTGCAAAAGTATATTTTAATACAAGAAAAAAAATATTTTTCCTCCTTTTTTTATCAACAAAATTTGTTAGTATTTAAAAAAATGAGCTGTTTTCGTTGATATAGAGGTTGTCAAACACATTATTACGGCTGCTTTTGCAGACGGGAATACCTGCTTTTCCAAAGTTTCTCATTGCTCACAAATGATAAGTTCTTCAGCGTACGGCAATGTTTTAATCCAATCACAAAAAGCGCCCCAGTCCTCTTTCAGCTTATGGTTACGACGCTGCTTATAAATGGTGGCCAACTGCTCGTAATTTGTAGAGCAGCGCATAAAAAGTTCAATCCCCTGCGGACAGTTGCTGATAATGCGCATAAAAGCCACATATTGAAAATATGGCAAGATTTTTACTGTGATTAACAACGGTTCGGGGAACTCTTTTGACATCATGGTTTCATTTTCATGATAAAACGCCATCAAATATTCATCATCCGGACCGATATTCTCTCTATTGATAATATCTGTAATATGGTTATAATCTGCAATCAAGGCATCCATTTGGTTTATGGAACACTCTGTAACATACTTATTACAACAATTTTTGAAATCCATTTTGGTGATCCTATGCATCTTACTCGCAGATGTAACGATGTCAAAAAAATGATACCGCTGGATTTCAGGTGAAATGTAGTTAGGATATATCATGTCAAAACTCACACGGATACCAGTCCTGAAATTCGAGTGTCCGCTTCCTCCCCCGAGTTTCGCCAATTTTTTACAACGCTTCAAACCCATCTCAAATGCGGTGTCGTCATATTCAGGAAGTTGTAACCGCATGGCGTTTCCTGCTGCAATCACCGACTCCTTTAAATCATAAACTTTGGTATTACTAATTGATAACATATCGTTTCCAATGGGGACTTCTACATTTATAAAACAGGATTTCGGGACAAAAATACCAAAATTTTCGTTTTTTCAGAGGAAGTATAGTGAGAATGGCTTATAATAAAAAAAAGGGGCCTTTTCAGCCCCTTTTAAACGTATTAGACTTAGTGATTATCTTTGAAAAATATTCACTTTGTAGTTATGAACTTGTTTATTCGTAATCACTCTTACAACATAGTTACCAGTAGCCGTTTGAAGCGTAATCACGTCATTGTTTTCAGCTTGACCGTCAAATACAACACGACCAAACATATCATAAACGCGAACGCCCTTGATTACTTCTTGACTATTGTTCGTTACATAAATGCTATTACCATAGCTGTAAACATTTAATTGACCTGCTTCAGCATCTACAATACCCGTTGCAATCGTAGTGAAGCGAACTTGGCTTGACCAATTGCTTTCTGCCGTATCGGCAACACATACTGATTTAACATTCCAGATGTAATCAGTCATTTGATCCAAACCTGTCAAATTATAGTTCGTAGTGGTAATGTTAGGAATTACCGTATAATCAGCGGTATCAGAAAGTTTTTTGTAACGTACGGTATAAGAAGTAGCACCCATATCGCTCCAATTCAAGGTAGCAGAAGTACCAGTAACATCCGTAGTATATACATAAGTAGGAACATCACATTCAGCAGCAACGAAAACTACATCAATTGTATGGTCTTCAGTAATATTGCTGAAAATGTAGATTGATACTGCACCAACACTAACACCATCAACCAATACATCACCAACAGTGTAGTATTCGTCAGGAGTCATGATGAAAGTAGCACTTTCGCCTTGATTAACGGTAATCGTACCAGCAGGATCAATAGTACCATGATCGCCAGCAGTAGCCGTAATCGTGTATTGTAAGCTATCGAATGCAGCAAATTGTGCTTCAATGGTATTGTCAGCGCTTACATTTTCAAAAGTATAGGTTGAAACTGCACCGACACTATTGCCATTAACCAATACATCAGAAATGTAATAACCATTAGCAGCAGCAATATTGTAAGATTGCGTACCATCACAAACAACGGTGGTAGCACCAGCAGGGGTAATATTACCAGCAGCTTCATCATTAACAGTAGCAGTGATAGTATAAGTAACCACTTCAGTAACAACTTCTATCGTTTGATTGTCAGTTACATTAGTGAAAGAATAATTAGCAACTACACCCACACTTTCACCATTAACAATAACATCAGTAATAGCATAGCAATCATCAACAGTAAATGTATAATTTACATTGCTGCCATAAACTACGGTGGTATCACCCAAAACTGGGGCAACCGTTACATGTCCATTGGTGAATGAACTAATAGTGTATTCGTATTGAGCGAAGATTACTTCAACAGTATGGTCAGCATCAATATGTGCGATGCGGAAACTATCAATAGCTCCTAAATTAACACCATCAAGTACTACGCTATCAATATATGCACCTTGGTTAGGAGTAATGTTGAAAATAATCGTAGTATCACAATTATAAGTGTTATTTCCAGCAGGAGTAATAGAACCCCAAGTAGCATTGTTTACAGAAGCATTAACCGTGTAAGTATTGATTGTAAATTGAACATCAATTGTATGATCTGCATCAATAGCCGGGAAGCTGTAAGAAGTTGCTATCGTTTGGCTTTGACCATCGATGGTAACTGCAGAAATCGTATAGCAAGGATCTACTACGATATCATAAACCACGTTGGCACCACAATTATAAACATTCGTTTCAGTAATTGTACCACCTACACCAGCAGTAGCAGTAACGGTAAACGTATTGATTTGATAAGATGCCACAACATTCATATCAGCGTTAATATCACTCAATACCAAAGTATTGTTAGCAACTTGATCCAAATAAGAAGCACCATTTACCAAAACTTCCGTTAAAGTATAGCAAGAATCAGGAGTAAAGGTTAATGTTACAGAAGCGCCTTCGTTAACGGTAGTATCCATAGGAGTAACCGCACCATAACCGTAGGCGATTGCAGTAACATGATAAGTAATAGCTGCGAATTGTACTTCAATGGTATTATCAGCAGCAATATTAGAGAAGGTATAAGAATCGTGAACACCGATGCTGGTTCCGTTAACCAATACATCAACAACTGCGTAACCACTATCAGCAGTGAAAGTATAGGTAACCGTTGTATCACAAGGATAAGTAACAACACCTGCAGGTTCTATTGTACCATTTTCTCCAGCGATTGCAGTAATATTATAAGTATTGATAGCGAATGAAGCACTAATTACATAATCCGTATCAATATTTTGAAGAGCATATTCATAAAGATTCGTATTATCATCAAATGTTATCACTTCATCATTAACTTTGATAGAATCGATATGATAACAACCTTCAGCATGGATAGTGAAGTTCATATTATCACCATAAATCACATCGTGAGTACCTGGCATCATAATCGTACCATTTTCACCAGCAGTAGCCGTAACCGTGTAATGATTGATAGCGAAATATGCTTCCAAAGTATGTGCTTCCGTAATATTCGTAAGGTCTAAATTGTATTCACTTTCTTGGTTGCTGAAAGTAGTATCGGTTTCACCATCCAATACAATGTAATCAATGTGATAACCTTCTTCAGCAACAACATTGTAAGTAAACCCTGCACTGCAGTTAGCATAACCTTCATTCACTGTACCATTACCAACGGCAACGGAAGACATGTAATAAGTATTTGGTGTAAATACTGCTTCAATAGTATGATCAGAATTAATAACTGCGAAAGTATAAACCATATCAATGGAATCAGTAACTTCAACAGGAGTACCATCTACCAATACTTGGTCGATGAAGCTGCAATCTTCTGCATGAATAGTATATTCAACTGTAGCACGGTCAATAACCGTAGAATCACCTACAGGAGTAATTGTACCAGTACCTTCACCAGATACAGAAGCGGTTAAAGTATATTGATTAATTGCGAAATATGCACGAAGAATAGTATCAGCTACAACAGGATTAATCGTGTAAGTAACCGAAGAAGTATTACCCGTGTACATCGTAATGGAGTCACCAACGATAATTCTATCAATATGCCAACCATTATCCGTATCAGCAGTAGCAATAAAATCATAAGAATCCCCATAATGTAAATCGATGGTATCAACATTCCAAGAACCCATACCACGCTCAACTGTCGTGATGAGACGGAAAGTATTTCTTTCAAATACTACTGTAATCGTAGTGTCAGTCATCATGTTGTTCACATCAACTTGAGCGTAAACATCAGCATTTGAACCCAAAGTGGTAGTAGTTCCATTGAAAGTATAGGAAGCGATATGCCAACCGTCTTCTGCATTGATGGTATAAGTGTGATCTTCGTTACAATTAACGATTGCTTCCGTTACAGTACCTTCGCCTGTGATTTCAGCAGCAGCATGATATCTGTTTACAACTGTAGTAGCTTCAATGGTCATATCTTCAATTGCGACAAATGAATAAACAGAACCCGTGGTTAAACTGTCAACAGCTACTTTTTCACCATTAATAGTAAGGGTATCCACATGTTCACAAGTAGAAAGCAGATTGATATTCAAATCTACGCTTGTGCCATGATCTGCCGTAGTAGAAGCTGGAGTAAACGAACCATTGCCATCCGTGAAAGAAGCATTGATTGTATAATTGTTGATAGCAAATGTAACCTCTACATTTTTATCTTCTTGAATGTCGGAAAGTGTATAAGTGTAAGTTCCACTGTCACCTTCTACCAAATCATTCAAGTCAGCAGGCACAGAATTAATAAGCAACGTAGCCACATGATAACCTTCTTCTGGGGTGATTGTGTAAGTATAATCTGTACCACAAGCAACAATAGTATCACCCTCTAACTCAATGGTGCCATTAGAGCCTGAAACGTTGGCTGTTAAAGTGTATTCTACGGCATAGAAGTTCGCAGACACTTCATAATCAGCTACAGCATCCAAGTTTACAATACCCGTTGCAGGTCTTTCAATTCTGTCCGTAGCATCCGTAGATAAATTCTTCACTACAATAGTATCAATTCTATGACATGTTTGAGGAACAATTTGCAAATCGATGGTTTCAAAAGGACAAACTAAGAATTTGATTTCGTATGAACCGCCAGCAGCATAGGATCCGGCAGCAGGATCTGAAACCACAATGTATTGACCATTCCAGTCAGCTTCTGCAGGATCTGCGCTTGCATACGGAGTGTATCCATTAGTTCTTTGAATATCACCATTATTAGCAACCACAAAAGTAGCAGTTAATGTATCAAGGGCAATCACAACATTGATGTCCGTATCAGAAACCACATTTGCGATATCGTATGTATAGGTAGTATCATCATTGTTGCCCAAATTGATTACGCTGTCACCACAAGTAATCGTAGCGATGTGATGATATTCATCAGCTACACTGATAACGATAGATTCACTACCGCCATGTTGAACGGTAACAGAAGAAGAAGCAACCGTATTCGTACCTGTAATCACTGTATTAACAGAATATTCATTGATAGCGTATTCAACTAAAATTTCTTCATCTTGGAACACTTCATCAATTTTGATAGTAGTATCCGCGAAAGCATTGCTGGTATTAGTTTCAACCGCACCATTGCGAGAAATAGAAGCAATATGATAACCTTCATTTGCTCTGATTGCGAAGTAGCAAGTAGTACCGCAGTTTCTTGTGATAGAACCTTGAATGGTATCATTGCTCAACAAATGATGGTTAGCACCTTGTTCCGCGCGAATAACGCCGTTTTCACCTCCGACAACTTCCCATGACAAATCATAAACCAATCTTTCAACCATTGCTTCGATATTGGTCGTATCAACAACATCAAAAGTATAAGTAACAACATTATTGGCATCTACAGTGGCATCTGCCAACTTATCTTCACCATTAACCAACAATTGGGCAATATGCCAACAATCAACAGGAGTAATTGTGATTGTCCTGGTTGTACCATGAGTTACAGGCATCATAGGAACACCCGTAATAGTAGCTTTATTCGCATTGTTGCTTGGTTTAACAGCGGCTGTTACGGGGTATCTGTTGATAGCAAACATTGCTTTAAAGGTAGTGTCGCTCAATACTTGATCGAAATGATAGGTGTATTCGGAAAGTTGGTCATTCATACCTGCCGTATAAATCACATGGGTTCCCAAAATAACCTGACTTACATGATAGCCTTCATCAGCTGTAATAACATAGTCGTAAGGTTCACCACAATCAACATCTACTGTAGGAACGGTACCGTTTGTAGTCATTGCCACACCTGTAATAGTATTTTGATAAGCTTCCATGTTCACAGCGATAGTGTGATCGCAAGTTACAGAAGCATAGTTAACAGTATAAGCAGTTGCGTGATCCGGAACAGAATAACCAATCCAAATAGGACCAGCAGCACCACTATCAGCAACAGTGGTCAAATAATGACAAGCGTCAGCGGCAATATTAATGGTGCATGGATCACCGTGTTTAACCAAAGTATCCGCAGGAACAGCCGTAGCATATCCTTCAGGAGTGAATAAAGTAACAATTCTATATTCGTTAATAGCAAATGCAGCGGTAATGGTAACGTCATTAATAATGTCATATATACGATATTCAGCCGTTACATCTCCTGTTGTATAATAAGTAGTATCCGTACCATCGGTAATATAATCGATATGATAACCGGCAGCAGCGTCAGCATCAACTCTTACGATACAGCTGTCACCATAAAGAACTGCAGTATCACAGCAAATAGTACCATTACCTCCAGCATTAACAACCGTTACATTCTTTTGGAAACGATTGAAAACAACTTTTACTGTTGTATGAGAAGTAATATTGTCAATATTGAATGAGAAGCTGGCAGCGTGGAAACCAGACATATCCACGAAGTTAGTTCCCATATCATTAGTAATAGTATAGCTTTCAATATATGAACCCGTACCCGCATTGATAGTATAAAGAACTGTTTCATTACATTCTACCGTATCTTGTTGTGGTACACAATAGCCGAAGCCTGTTCCAGAATAGATTGTGTTCAAAACATAGGTGATACCTTCAAAAGTAACACTGATGTTATGAGCCGTATCAACGGGATCGAAAGTATAAGTGGCACCCGAAGTCAAACTACCTACGAGTTCACTAGTCACTTCTACGCCATCTACCAAAACAGAGGCGATTTGGGAACATTCTTGGGGAGTGAAAGTATATACTGGAGTTTCACCATATAATGCTTTTACAGGACCTGTTACCGTACCAGCGCCTTCAGAAGTGTAGGTCATATCATACTCATCCAAATCATAATGAGCTGTAAAAGTCACATCTTCACCAACGCTGTCAATAGCTATCGTATCATTTGCCAATACAAGAGTATCGGTACCAACAGTAACCGCTACCAAATGATGACCTGTAAAGGCTGGTATTTCGTAAGAGAATTCCCCTCCACAAATAACAGATTGATCTACTGTAGGATTGGTAACACCATCAAATTCAACACTGATTGTATAATAGGTATCTGCAAAAGAAACGGCAATTTCACGACCTAACGTTTGAACTGGATCAAAAGTATAAGTCATTTGCTGTTTGTCCGTAATTGTAATCGGCGTGCCATCCACCAAAATACTGGCAATTTCATGACAAGGATCAGCCGTTATCGTGTAGGTCGGCTTACTATTATAATATATATTAGTCAAATCACAAGTAATGGTACCCGGAGCATCTGCATCAATAGTTACATCAATAGGATATTCACATGTGGTTTCTGCAATAGAGGTTTCGTATGGGGTTACAACATGACGCATAATCGTATCTTCAGTCAAGCCCACCAAAGTATCCATTTTTACCACATCTCCAATAGAATATACACCAAGTGTATCCATACCTTCAACATCATAATACTTATAATCAGGACAAACAACGATTTCAATAATAGAATCTTTTACCGCTTTTTTATACATGGTAATAGAAATTGAGTCAATATACAATTTTTGATTGCTTGACCCAGTATTCTGTCCATGTCTGATTTTAACACTCTCAGCCTCAATACTTGATATAGAGAACAACTTGGTCCCGCTGTTAGCACTTATTCTAACATCCGCAGCGCCATCAACATTATAAGCAATAGGAGCATTATCGCTACTGGAGCGATGCAATACTATTTCCTTAATTTTAGCACCATCCAATGCGGTAAAAGTAATGGAAGAACCATTCCCATTAGTTCTTTTAGGATACATACGCAATGTTTGATCGGAAGACCAATAACAAGTATTATTACCAGCCTCACCTTTTGCTGTAGAATAGCCCAACAAATCCGCCACAATCACGCCTGATACACTTGCATATTGCGGACCGCTGTTTTCATCAACTGGCATATTCTCAAACTGCAACTGCGTACCAGTAAAAGTTAACTGCTGCGCTTGGGCAGTCACACTAAAAATTGCCATTACACACAAGAGAGTAACAGCAATAAAACTTCGAATTGCGCTCAATTTTTTGAAGTTTTGTTGTGTAAAAGTGTAAAACTTTTTCATAAAAAAATACATTTAAGTTTGTTATTAATTTTTACCTATTTTCTATTTATTTTATTTTCAATACTTTACAAAAAAATATAATTCTTCCGTTCTAAAATTTTTAAGCCAATTTTAAAACTGACAAAAATAACAATATTTTTCTTACTACCACACTATTTTTTCACGAATTTCATTTTTTTTTTAACAGCCCAATGTGAATGAATATTTGTCCATATCTGATGTCATTTGTTTTTTCATTTTTTTATCCATTTTAAAATCTCGGTATAGCTTCCCGTTTGCACTTTTACAAAATAACAACCGTTTTTTAAATGGGGAGCATCCACTTGCACCTGATGTTCCCCTGATCCCTCCATACGCAGACATACTCTTCCCGTCACATCCACCACTTCCACCCTATCAATAGGATAATACCCGCTTTGCACCACGAAATAATCTTGTGCGGGATTCGGGAAAAGTGCCACCCGAGAATTTTCTCCCCCGACATTTTCTTCAATATCCATGTGGCTCCAGTCAAAGCAAGTAGGCCACCACGCATTCACAGAGTCGGCCGTAAAGAGCAAATTCACCAATTCGGGACAATCAATAAAAGGATTTCTATTGTGCTGATAGGTGTTATAAATAACATTATTCCTATCTATCTCTTTCTGACTGACCGGGTCGGCGTTGTGCCACTCTATCAACATATTCAATGCCCATGGTTGTAGGTTGGCATTTTGGAACATCGATGTATTCGATTGTCCGAGATTCTGGTTCATATAACGCACACACATATAGAAATAGGTACGGGCGAGGTCGCCTTTGTAAGCTAAAATTGGTTCAAAAACGGTGAGTGTGTAACCGGGATAGGAACAAGGACCCAATTTGGAACCGTTTTGACTGGTCCATGTGGGATTGGAGACTTCCCCATACGGGTAATTCGCTCTTTTGCTGTTCACCCAACCATCAGTAGGATAGATGTGGAACAGGTCGGAAACCATGGGTGAGGCATCATTAAACCAACTCTTGGGAATGGTATGTTCACGATTATAACACTGTGACTCGGCGGTGCAGCTACCACTGCACTTGTTGCTAAAGAAGTACTCATAAGGGGGAGTCCCATCGGGCACATCGGAGTATATATCCCACACCTTTCCATTCGGTTTGGCATCAGTGTTAGGATAGGCGTTCCATATCCCACTATATAAAATATCTGTATGGTCTTTAATGATATTATACAAAGCCGTTCTTAATTCTGTCCCACTTTTGCCGACAGCAGAATAATAGTATCCCTCTGGAATTTGTGCGATAGAGAAGGATAAAATTCCAAGAAAAAATCCAAGGAGTGTGGTAATTTTTTTCATTACAAGTATTAATTAAGTTCTTTACATTTGATATATTTTGCCACAATAGTACGCGCTTCTACTGCCGCACGCACATCATGTACTCGCAGAATATTGGCACCATTTAAAAGGGCAAGGGTATTCACCGCCATCGTCCCGTTGAGTGCCTCCGCAGGAGTTGTCTCTAATAAATTATAAATCATTGATTTTCGTGACACCCCGACTAAAACAGGGCAATCATAGATTTGGAATGCCGATAGTTGGTTCAGTAAAAAGTAATTTTGTTCTAAAGATTTTCCGAAACCAAATCCCGGATCAATTACCACATCATGCACGCCCATACATTTTAATTGTTGGAGTTGGGTGGCAAAAAAACGCATCATTGGGGGGAGTAAATCACCTCCCACAATTTTCTGCTGCATCTCCTTGGGTTTGGCGGGGGTATGCATCAGGATGTAGGGCACGCGCAAACGGGCAATGGTTTCAAACATCCGTGAATCAAAAGTGCCACCAGAAATATCGTTAATGATATCCGCGCCACTATCAATAGCAAGTTGTGCCACCGATGAGCGCCAAGTATCTACAGAGACGAAGATATGGGGGAAGTTTTTTACAATCAGTGTAACCGCATTTTTAATCTTCATCTGCTCCTCCTCAACAGGGACATCCATAGCTCCAGGACGCGTGGACACTGCCCCCACATCGATCATGTCAGCTCCTTCCGAAATCATCTGTTCCACACGAGAAAGGATTTCCTTCTCCGTAGAATACTTTCCCCCGTCAAAAAAAGAGTCGGGCGTTACATTCAATATCCCCATAATTTTAGGAGTATCAAAAGAGAGTAAATGACTTCTTAATTTAATATACACTTCAAAAAAGTTTATAGTCTTCAAATGATAATGCAAAAATAGTAATTTTATGCATATAATAAAAAAATCGCCGGAGCCAATATATGAAAAAAGAGGCCGAATTAAATTCGACCTCTTCAAATTATGGATAACGAGAAATATTATCTTTTAATGATGTGCAAAATTGCTGCACGATGTTCTTCGTTAGAAGACTCTTTAATATTTTCTGCGTTTTCAGGATCTTTAGCAGTGTATGTAACTGTTTCTAATTGTTCAGGATTAACACCTTTATCAACGAACATTCTCTTAATGCTTTCTGCTCTTCTCATTGCTAAGTCCCTGTTGTGTTCTTCTGGTCCGAGTGGGCAGGTATAACCTTCTATTCTCAAACCGAAAGATTCGTTCTCTTTCAAAATCTTAACAGCTTTATCAATCCAGTCCCCTTCTTCGTTAATTTTTGGAACATCCTTGTCTAAGTCGAAAAGTATCTTGATATTTTCCAAAGCTTCTGCTAATTCTTCAGCATGTTTTTGTTCTTTCTTGGTCATTTTCTTATTTCCTTCTTCTTCAGATACAGGAACGATATAAACATATTGAACATTTTTGTCACAGTTGCTACAAGTATCATCAAGATATTTCTGAGCCGCTTCCGTCATTTTCTTGTAGAATTTCTTTCTAACACTTTCATCAACTTGTCCACAAGGTTTGATGTTAATACCAACTTTTACGCCAGCTTGAAGGTGATTCCATTTCAAGTTGCCAATACGTTCAGTACCATTTTGGATAGCAGCACGATCGTGTTCAACCAAATAATTGGAACCAAGGAGACCATTGTATTTAAGGTTAGTTACATTTTCAGCATTTTCGATAAAGGGATGTCTGTTTTTAGCAGCTGGGAGAATATCAAGAAAACCATAAGAGCAATAAAGACCAACATAGAAGTCAACTTTATTGTTAATTGTAAAAATGCCGCCGAAATCTGCTTGAAGATCAATAGAACATCTTAATTTATTAAATGCTCTATTCCCTTCGATTTGATATTCGTCAAATCCATGTCCCACACAATATTCATGAACATAAGTAACATCATAGTATTCATCATAACCCCAAGTGGTCAAGGTACCATCCTTCACAACAGATTTAGATTTGATAGGGAAATAACCTTTCACACCCAATTTGGCATAAATACCATTTTTCCCACCGAATTTGTTCTCATATTGTGCAGTAAGAGGAACTTCAATTGCCCAATTAGTTTGTTTTTCAATTAATCCGCTGGTACCATAATACAAATCATAATTTGTATTGTGCAGAGAAGCGAAGTTGTAATCTTCAGGATCGCCGGCATTGGTAACTACACCATTGAAATTAAGGTTGGCTTTCGCAACCGTGTGTTGAATACCCACACCGATACCAAGTCCCCATAGACCAGACTTAGTGTCCCACAAATAAGAGTAGCCGATTTCGATGTTAGAACCCATGGAATAGATTTGCTTAACATCAGGGATACGTCTG
>JAEEGL012594423.1_pt1 | contig 20608 bp, 28 predicted proteins | sample 9134231 | NCBI WGS metagenome assembly JAEEGL01 (sample SAMN16246548, study PRJNA631951) | gut metagenome | biome: gut microbiome; feature: rumen; material: fiber-attached | host: Bos | place: Iran: Karaj | collected 2018-10
CGTTGCGAACTTCAAGGTCCGCCAGGGCATGAACGTCGGCGCAAAGGTCACCCTCCGCGGCGACCGCATGTACTACTTCGCCGACAAGCTCATGAACATCGTTCTGCCCCGTGTCCGCGACTTCCGCGGCGTGTCCGACACCAGCTTTGACGGCCGCGGCAACTACGCGATGGGCCTCAAAGAGCAGCTGATCTTCCCCGAGATCAACTATGACGATGTTGACAAGGTCCGCGGTATGGACGTAATCTTCGTCACCACCGCAAAGACCGATGAAGAAGCCCGCGAGCTGCTCAAGCTCCTCGGCATGCCCTTCGGCACCAACGAATAAGGGAGGAAACAGTAATGGCAAAGACAGCACTCAAAAACAAGCAGCAGGCAACTCCCAAGTATTCCACCAGGGCTTACACCCGCTGCCGCATCTGCGGCAGGCCCCACTCCGTGCTTCGCAAGTACGGTATCTGCCGCGTTTGCTTCCGCGAGCTCGCTTACAAGGGCGAGATCCCCGGCGTTCGCAAGGCAAGCTGGTAATTAAGGAGGAAGAATACAATGCTCGTAACAGATCCCATTGCTGATATGCTCACCAGGATCCGCAACGCTCTCATCGTCAAGCACGATACCGTTGACGTCCCCGTTTCCAACATGAAGCTCGCCATTGCGGACATCCTCCTCAATGAAGGCTACATCAAGGGCTACACCGTCAGCGAAGAAGGCGTTGAGAAGATGATGACCATCACCCTCAAGTACGCTGCAAACAAGCAGCGCGTCATCACCGGCCTGAAGCGCATTTCCAAGCCCGGTCTCCGCGTTTATGCCCGCAAGGACAACATCCCCAAGGTGCTGAACGGTCTCGGAATCGCCATCATTTCCACCTCGAAGGGCATCATGACCGACCGCGAGGCAAGGAAGATGGGCGTGGGCGGCGAAGTTCTCGCTTATATCTGGTAATTCGTTACCGGACCCGCGGCGCGAAAGCGCAGTAATTCGGCTAAGTCCGCTTCTGCCGGGGCCTCTTTTCGGGCTTCGGCCTCCCCGGTGGAAGACGGAAAGCATAAATAATTTTTCAAAATTTTTTGGAGGTGCAAAATGTCTCGAATCGGAAAACTTCCGATCACCATTCCGTCCGGAGTGACAATCACGGTTTCTGACGATAACACCGTCACCGTCAAGGGACCCAAGGGCGAGCTCAGCCAGAAGATCAATCCGAGGATCAAGGTATCCGAGGACAACGGTATTTTCAAGGTCGAGCGCCCCAGCGACGAAAAAGAGGATCGTTCCCTGCACGGTCTCTCCCGTACTCTCATCAACAACATGGTCGTCGGTACCACCAAGGGCTTCGAGAAGAAGCTCGAGATCAACGGCACCGGTTACCGTGCCCAGAAGAGCGGCAACAAGCTCGTTCTGAACGTTGGCTACTCCCATCCCGTTGAATTCGAAGAGGGCGACGGCATCACTTTCGACGTCCCCGCTCCGAACAAGATCACCGTCATGGGCATCGACAAGCAGAAGGTCGGCCAGATCGCGGCCGAGATCCGCGAGGTCCGTCCTCCCGAGCCTTACAAGGGTAAAGGTATCAAGTACGACTATGAGACCATTATCCGTAAGGAAGGCAAGACCGGTAAGTAATCAGAAGGAGTACAGCATTATGATTAGCAAGCTTGATAAAAATGCAAAGCGCAAGGCACGCCACTACCGTACCCGCAGGCATCTCATCGGCACTCCCGTGCGTCCCCGCCTGAACGTTTACCGCAGCCTTAACCACATCTACGCCCAGGTCATCGACGACTCCGTCGGCAACACCATTGCGGCAGCTTCCACCGTTGAAGCGTCCATCAAGGCTCAGCTCGAAGGCAAGAACAAGAAGGAAGCGGCTTTCATCGTCGGTGAAACCGTTGCCAAGCGCGCCATCGAAAAGGGCGTTACCAAAGTGGTCTACGACCGCGGCGGTTATCTCTACACCGGTCGTGTCGCCGAGCTCGCAGCCGGCGCCCGTAAAGGCGGACTGGAATTCTAAGGAGGCACAAAGATGCAGCAGAATAGGCGTAATTTCACTCCGGAAGTTCCGGAATTCAAAGAGAAGCTCGTTGCCGTCAACCGCGTTGCGAAGGTTGTCAAGGGCGGTAAGATCTTCCGTTTCTCCGCTCTGATCGTCGTCGGCGATGAGAAGGGCCGCGTTGGCGTCGGCATGGGTAAGGCCGCCGAGATCCCCGAAGCAGTCCGCAAGGGCGTCGAGGATGCGAAGCGCCACCTGATCACCGTTCCCATCGTCGGGACCACCATCCCCCACGCAGTCGAAGGCAAGTTCTCCAAGGGCCATGTCCGCATGCTCCCCGCAGAACCCGGTACCGGCGTTATCGCCGGCGGCCCCGTCCGCAGCGTGCTCGAATCCGTCGGCATCAAGGACATCCGCACCAAGAGCTATGGCTCCAACAACCCCGCCAACTGCGTTAAGGCAACTCTTAATGGCCTCGCACAGCTCCGCACCGCAGAGCAGATCGCTCGCCTGCGCGGCAAGACCGTTGAGGAAATCCTTGACTAACGGAGGAATCGACAATGGCAAACCTTAAAGTTACTCTCGTAAAGAGCACCATCGGCGCTCTGAAGGACCAGCAGGCGACTGTCAAGGCTCTCGGCCTTCACAAAACCGGCAGCACGGTCATCAAGCCCGATAACGCATGCACCCGCGGCATGCTGTTCAAAGTCAAGCACCTTGTCAAGGTGGAAGAAGTGGAAGAATAAGGAGGTACCGCATGAATCTACATGAGTTAAGGCCTGCAAAAGGTTCAACAAGTGCAAAGAAGCGTGTGGGCCGCGGCTCCGGCTCCGGCATCGGCAAGACCGCCGGTTACGGTCACAAGGGTCAGAAGGCTCGCAGCGGAAGCAAGAAGAACGGATTTGAAGGCGGCCAGATGCCTCTGCCCCGTCGTCTCCCTAAGAGGGGCTTCCACAACAACTTCATGAAAGTTTACACCATCGTTAACGTAGGCGACCTCGAGCGCTTCGATAACGACACGGAGATCACCGCTGAATTCCTCAAGGAGTGCGGCGCGATCAGCAAGATCGAAAAGGACGGCCTCAAGGTTCTGGGCCGCGGCGAGCTCACAAAGCGTCTGACCGTTAAGGCGGCGAAGGTATCTGCAGCAGCCCGTGAAGCTATCGCTAAAGCGGGCGGAACTTACGAGGTGGCCGAATGATCAAGACTTTCATCAATGCATGGAAGGTCAAGGATATCCGCTCCAAGATGCTGTACACCCTTCTTCTGATCGTTGTGTACCGTCTCGGCAGCTTCATCCCGGTTCCTTCCGTCGATACCACCAAGCTTGAGGCGATCATGGAGTCGGCGACTCAGTACGACTTCCTGAACTTCCTCGATCTCTTCAGCGGCGGTTCCCTGAGCCAGTTCTCGCTCTTTGCAATGGGTATCTCGCCGTACATCACCGCTTCCATTATCATGCAGCTCCTCGCGATCGCGATCCCCGCGCTCGAGAGGCTCAGCAAGGAAGAGGACGGTCAGAAGAAGATCGAAAAGATCACCCGTATCGTCGGCGTTGCGCTGGCTCTCGTTCAGTCCATCAGCATCGTCGTCGGTCTGCAGAGCATCTCGAACGGCCAGAGCCTGCTCAAAGAGATCACTCTCTTCGGCACCAGCGGCTTCGGCAAGTTCATGAACGGCTTCGCTCCGTATCTCGTAACCGGCATTTGCTGCACCGCAGGTACTGCGTTCCTGATGTGGATGGGTGAGAGGATCACCGAAAAGGGAATCGGCAACGGCGTTTCGATGCTGATCTTCGCTTCGATCGTTTCCTCCGTCCCCGCTGTGGTCAAGGATATCATCGTCGGTACCTTCCGCCTCGGCATCCCGTCCACCGGAGACCTCGCGTACTCATGGTGGTATTCCATCGCCGTTATCGTGATCGTTCTGATCATGGTCGTCGGCATCGTTATGGTCGAGAAGGCCGTTCGCCGCATCCCCGTCCAGTACGCAAAGCGCGTTGTTGGCAGGAAGCTCTACGGCGGACAGAGCACGCATATCCCCCTCAAGGCGAACGCGAACGGCGTTATGCCGCTGATCTTCGCAATGACCATTCTCCAGGTCCCCGCAATGATCAGCCAGTTCTGGCCCAACAGCGGCTTCTACAAGTTCGTGTCCACCTACCTCAGCGCGAGCAGCAACAACCCCGTCGGTCTTGTTGTCTACTATGTCATCTACGCGCTGCTGATCGTCGGATTCGCGTACTTCTACTCCTCCATCACCTTCAACCCCGTTGAGATCTCCAAGAATCTCCAGCAGAACGGCGGTTTCATCACCGGCATCCGTCCCGGCAGGCCCACCTCCGATTATCTCCAGAGGAAGAGCAGCCGTCTGACAATGTTCGGCGCGATCTTCCTCATGCTTGTCGCGATCGTTCCGACCGTCCTCCTCAAGGTACTGGACATCAAGGTCCTCCGTGCCTTCGGTCCTACCAGCATCCTGATCATGATCAGCGTTTCCCTCGAGGTCGCCGATCAGCTCGATTCGCTGATGCTCGCAAGGACTTACAAGGGATTCCTCAGCTGATCCAAAGCAAAATAAAAGAGCCTCGCCCGCGGCTTTCTGCGCCGAAAAGCGCCGGAGACCGGGGCGGGGCTTGTATGGCCTAAAGAAGGAGAAAACTTAATATGAAGCTGATACTTTTGGGGCCGCCCGCTGCCGGCAAAGGCACCCAGGCGGAAGGTATTGCCGAACGGTACTCGCTCGCACATATTTCCACGGGAGATATGCTGCGGGCTGAAATTGCCTTAAAAACACCCCTCGGTCTTGAGGCGAAAGCGCTCATCGACGAGGGCAATCTCGTTCCCGACGACATCATCAACCGTATGGTCGCCGGACGCATCCAAAGGGAGGACTGCGCGAACGGCTTCCTTCTCGACGGATATCCCCGCACCCTTGCCCAGGCGGAGGTGCTTTCGGAGCTTGCCGACATCGACGCCGTCATCGACATCGAGATCCCCGGCGAGATCATCATCCGCCGCGTCGCATCAAGGCGCGTCTGCCCCGCATGCGGCCATACCGAGAGCGTGCAGCCGGGCGAAGAGGAGATCTGCGAAAAATGCGGCGCCGCTCTGATCCAGCGCGCCGACGATACCGAGGAGAAGATGCGTCACAGGCTGGAAGTCTATCACGAGAGCACCGAACCGCTGATCCGCTATTATACCGAGCGCGGGCTGATCGCTCCAGTTGACGGAGCAATGACCATCGCGGAGGTCGCGGAGCAGATCTTCGGCATTCTTGACGCGAAAAAAGAGGCGGAAGAAAATGAGTGACAGGATCACTATCAAATCCGAAAGCCAGCATCAGGCGATGCGGGCGGCGGGGGAGCTGACGGGCAGAACGCTCGACTATATCGGCACCCTCGTTCGGGCCGGCGTTTCGACAAAGGAGCTCGATGAAGCCGCGGAAGCGTTCATCCGCAAGCACGGCGGCATCCCCTCCTTCCTCAACTACGAAGGCTATCCCGCGAGCATCTGTACCTCCGTCAACGAGCAGATCGTCCACGGCATCCCCTCGAAAAAGGTCCGACTGAAGGACGGCGATATCATCAGCGTCGACTGCGGCGCGATCATCGACGGCTTCAACGGCGACGCCGCAAGGACCTTCCTCGTCGGCGATGTTGCGGAGGAGGTCCGCGAGCTCGTCCGCGTAACGGAGGAATGCTTCTTCAAGGGCTATGAGCAGGCGATCCCCGGCAACCATATCTCGGATATCGCCCGCGCGATCGAGACACACGCGGAAGCGCACGGCTACGGCGTTGTTCGTGAGCTCGTCGGCCACGGCATCGGCGCCGATATGCACGAAGCGCCCGAGGTGCCGAACTACACGAATTTCCGGATGGGCAGGGGAGCGAGGCTGCTTCCCGGCATGGCGATCGCCGTCGAACCGATGATCACCCTCGGCTCAAGAGCGATCCGCGTGCTCGCGGACGGCTGGACATGCGTCACCGCCGACGGCAAGCCCGCAGCTCATTACGAAAATACAATTTTTATTACAAAAGACGGCCCGGAGCTATTGACAAAGCCGGAATAACGTGTTATAATTGTTAGGTTGCGACCTGCAATCTTGAAAAGGGCAGAAAAAATGCGCGAAGAACCCGAAAATTCCCGTAATTTCGACGTAATCGGCAACAGCGCCGCGGACGGCCAACCCACCGGCTGCGAACGCGAAACAGCGACCGGACCGGCGAATGAAGCGGAAAAAGTGCTCGGAAGGCTCGTCTGTTCCGAAGCCGGCCACGACAGGGAGGCCCTCCTTGTGATCGTCGGCGTCGCGGACGATAACCGCGTCCTTCTGGCGGACGGGAAGCTGCGCAGGATCGAAAAACCGAAGAAGAAAAAGCTCCGCCACATCGCCGTGACGGAATACTTCTCCGGGGAGCTCAACAAAAAGCTCCTTTCGAAAAGCCCGGTCCAGGATGCTGAGCTCCGCAGATTTATCGCCGAATGCAGGAAAAGCATGGGCGAAAATACTACAGGCAAGGAGGAATAGCGCGTGTCTAAACAGGATGTAATCGAAGTCCAGGGCGTTGTGACGGATTCGTATCCCAATGCGATGTTCGAAGTAACGCTTGAGAACGGCCATAAGGTTCTCGCAACCATTTCAGGTAAGCTTCGGATGAACTTCATCCGGGTTCTAACGGGCGACAAGGTCACCGTTGAGCTTTCACCCTATGACCTGACGAGGGGCCGGATCACCTGGCGCGCGAAGAGTTAACAGCTCCCGCGCCACGACGAGACGAACAGCAATAGGTCGTCTGCAAATTCTTACAGGAGGAACCCACAATGAAAGTAAGACCTTCAGTAAAGCCGATGTGCGAGAAGTGCAAGATCATCAAGCGCAAGGGCCGCGTCATGATCATCTGCGACAATCCCCGCCATAAGCAGAAGCAGGGCTAAAATGCGAACGGCCGCAGGCCGGAGCAGACCCCCTGAAACTCCCCCGGGAGAGTACGATCCCGGCGAACGCGGGAGAGCGTAAGCCCGCATGATCCGGGGCTTGAGTTACCCCGGACGGCACCGGGTTTTCCGGGCCGAAGAGCATGGAAAACGAAGGAAAGGAATAACCCGCCTTTTCTCGGATCTCCAGGCACCACAGCAGTATGAGCTTGCCTTATCACCTCAAGGCAAACCGTCACAGCATCCTGTCGGTGCGGCTGCCCAATCTCAATTGATGAGCCAGACTTCCTTTGGCTTCAGTTGAGATTGGGGACCGGCAGTTTACCACCAAACAACTCGAAACAAAAATTACGGAGGTAATCATTCTTTATGGCGCGTATTAGCGGCGTAGACCTGCCCAGGGAAAAAAGAGTTGAGATCGGCCTGACCTACATCTACGGTATCGGCCGTAAAACCGCTCAGAACATCCTCGAAGCGACCGGCGTTGACCCTGATATCAGGGTCAAGGACCTTTCCGAGACGGATGTCAACAAACTCAGAGAGTACATTGACCACAACTGCAAGGTAGAGGGCGACCTCAGGCGTGAAGTCTCCATGAACATCAAGAGACTGATCGAGGTCGGTTGCTACCGCGGCGTACGTCACCGCAAGGGACTGCCGGTTCGCGGTCAGAGCACCAAGCAGAATGCTCGCACCCGCAAGGGCCCGAAGCGTTCCGTCGGTAAAGCAAAGAAATAAGGGAGGACAGTAAAACATGGCAAAGTCAACAAAGACTACTAAAAAGCTTGCGACCCGCAAGCGCCGTGAGCGCAAGAACATCGAACGCGGCCAGGTCCACATTCGTTCTTCCTTCAACAACACCCTCGTTACCGTTACCGATATGAACGGCAACGCGATCTCCTGGGCGTCCGCAGGCGGCCTCGGCTTCCGCGGTTCCAGGAAGAGCACCCCCTTCGCCGCCCAGATCGCGGCGGAGACCGCAGCGAAGGCTTCCATGGAGCATGGTATGCACTACGTTGAGGTCTATGTCAAGGGCCCCGGTGCAGGCCGTGAGTCTGCGATCCGTGCGCTCCAGGCAGCGGGTCTCGAAGTCAACATGATCAAGGACGTCACCCCCATTCCGCATAATGGCTGCCGTCCTCCCAAGCGCAGAAGAGTATAAGGAGAGCAAACGATTATGGCTAGATATACAGATTCCGTTTGCAGGCAGTGCCGTCGTGAAGGCACGAAACTGTTTCTTAAGGGCGACCGTTGCTACAACGAAGCGAAGTGTGCGATCATGAAGCGCCACACCCCTCCGGGACAGCACGGCCAGGCAAGGGCTCGCAAGATGTCCGAATACGGCACCCAGCTTCGCGAGAAGCAGAAATGCCGCAGGGCGTACGGCGTTTCCGAATCCCAGTTCCATAAGTATTACGTCATGGCGACGGAAATGCGCGGCGGTCTGACCGGTGAACATATGCTGGTCCTGCTCGAGCGCCGTCTCGACAACGTCGTCTACCGTCTCTGCCTCGGCGCGAGCCGTGCTCAGGCCCGTCAGTGGATCACCCACGGCCACATCCTCGTCGATGGCAAGAAGGTCGATATTCCCTCCTACCTTGTGAAGCCCGGTCAGAAGATCAGCGTTCGCACAGGCAGCTTCGATATTGAGTATTTCAAAGCTCTTCGTGAGCAGGGCGCGGATAAGCCCATCCCCAAGTGGCTGGAGCTTGACGCAGCGAACCTCAGCGGTACCGTGGCAGCAATGCCGCAGCGTGATGACATCGACCTCACCATTGAGGAGCACCTCATTGTTGAGTTCTACTCGAGATAATCATTGCGTCTACCCTGATCTACCGGAACAATAAAAATAAGAGAGGGGATAGTTTGATGTTAGAAATTGAAAGACCGAAAATCGAGTGCAAAGAACTGAGCGATAATTACGGCATGTTCGTTGTCGAGCCTCTTGAGAGGGGCTTCGGCACGACTCTCGGCAACTGCCTCCGCCGCGTTCTGCTGAGCTCCATGCCCGGCGCCGCAGCGTCATCCGTAAAGATCGACGGCGTGCTGCACGAGTTTTCGACCGTTCCCGGCGTCAAGGAGGATGTGACAGAAATCATCCTTAACCTGAAGGAACTCCGTATCAAGCTGCACAGCGATGAGATCGTCACCGTGGCGGTCCATGCCGTCGGCGAATGCGAGGTTACCGCTGCCGATATTATCCACGACGCTGATGTTGAGATTGTCAACCCCGATCTGCACATCGCAACCCTCGCAGAGGGCGCCGCGCTGAACATGGAGATCACCCTTGAAAAGGGTAAGGGCTATGTTTCCGCCGACAAGAACAAGAAGCCGAATATGCCCATCGGCATAATCGCCATCGATTCCATTTTCACGCCGATCACGAAGGTCAACTTCCGTGTTGAGGATACCCGCGTCGGTCAGACCACCGACTACGATAAGCTTACTCTCGAAGTCTGGACCAGCGGAACCATCCGCCCCGAAGAGGCGGTCGGCATCGCCGCGAAGATCATGTACGAGCATCTCGCGCTGTTCTCCAACCTTACGGACGGCGTACAGACCGTTGAGATGAGCGGCGAAAACGATGGCGACGGCAAGGACAAGATCCTCGATATGGTCATCGAGGAGCTGGATCTCTCCGTCCGTTCCTACAACTGCCTTAAGCGTGCCGGCATCAACACGATCGCCGAGCTGGTTGAGCGCGATGAGGAAGAGATGATGAAGGTTCGCAACCTCGGCCGCAAGTCGCTGGAGGAAGTCCAGCAGAAACTGGCCGTTCTTGGTCTCTCACTGCGTTCGAACGATGAGTAACTCGCTATCTGATAGTATCAGCGATTCATAATTAGGAGGAAAGATTAATGCCTAACCGTAAGCTTAACAAAGCCACCGATCAGCGTGATGCCATGCTTCGCAATATGGTGACCGCATTCCTTTGGAACGGCAAGCTCGTAACCACCGAAGCCCGTGCGAAGGAAGTCCGTCCCATTGCCGAGAAGCTCATCACCCTGGCAGTGTCTGAATATAAGAATTCCGAAACCGTTAAGAAGACCGTCATCAACGACAAGAAGCAGAGCGTTGAAGTTGACAAGGTCGTCGATAAGCCCTCGAAGCTCCATGCCCGCAGGCAGATCATGGCGTACCTTTACGATCTCCCCCTCACCCGTGAGCCCAAGGAGAGCGCGAAGGATTTCCGTGCCCGCGTTAAGGAGACCCCCCATCCCGTCGTCGAGAAGCTCTTCCGTGAGCTCGCTCCGAAGTATGACGGCATGAACGGCGGCTACGTTCGCATCTTCAAGCTCGGGCCCCGTCGCGGCGACGGCGCAGAGGTCTGCATGCTGGAGCTCAAATAATTCGGCTTGATGCAGAAGCATTGACGCAGGTTCCCGAAAAGGAGCCTGCGTTTTCGTTTATACCGGATTTGCATACCGCTTCGTTTCGTGTTATACTGACGGAAAGAAAGAATGCGGAGGCCGATATGGTATTCCTTTATGTTTTTCTCGGTTTGCTCGTTTTGACGCTCGGCATGAGCTATCTGCTTTACAGGCTGACGCTCTATAATAAGCCGAAGCATAAGCTCATCCCCTGGGATATGCCGACGGAGGAGCACCTTACGCATCTCAAGGACGAGGAGCTTGAGCTCACCCTCGGCTGGATCCGCGAAAACCTCGACCTGCCCTATGAAAAGGTCGGCATCACTTCGTACGACGGGCTGAAGCTCGCCGGCCGGTACTATGATTTCAAGGATGGTGCGCCGGTCGTGATGATGTTCCACGGCTACAGGGGCGACGGTCCCGCGGATTTCCGCGGCATCTTCCGGATGGTCCGCAGCCTCGGCTACAACATCCTGCTCGTTTCCCAAAGGGCGCAGGGCGAGAGCGAGGGCCGCGCGATCACCCTTGCCGTCCGCGAAAAATACGACTGCCGCGATTGGGCGAAGTTCGCCGCGGAGAAATTCGGGAAGGAAACGCCGGTCGCGCTTTTCGGCGCCTCGATGGGCTGCGCGACGGTGCTGATGGCTTCCGGCCTCGAGCTGCCCGAAAACATCCGCTGCATCGTTGCGGACTGCGGCTTCACAACGCCGAAAGCAATCGTGAAAAAGGTCATGCGCGATATGAAGATCCCTCTTCTTTATCCGCTCGCGTGGCTCGGCGCGCTCATTTTCTGCGGTATTCGCCTCAGCGACGACGGCGCTCCGCAGGCGCTTAAGAAGAACAAACTGCCCGTGCTGTTCATCCACGGCGAAAAGGATAATTTCGTGCCCTGCGAAATGAGCCGCGAAAACTATGCCGCCGCGGCCTGTGAAAAGAAGCTCGTGACCTATGAAAAAGCGGCGCATCTGCACAGCTATATCGATTATCCGGAGGAGTACACCGCGGAGGTGCGGGAGTTCCTCGGGAAGCATCTTCGCGCCTGACGCGGTTTTTTGGGCAAAACACTTGACGATTGTCTGAAATCGGACTATAATCTCCCTGATTTCAGACTTTTTTAAGGAAAGAATCGGAAACATGCAAAGATCATTAACCGAGTACAACAGTATCCTTCGCCTGCTCGATGATGTATACGGAAAATTCAAGCGCTGCTTCGATCTGCCCGGCTGTTCGGTCTGGGTGCTGTACACGCTGCGCACGGCGTCGGCTCCATGCACGCAGGCGGAGATCTGCGAAGGGATGATGATTCCGAAGCAGAGCATCAATTCCGCGATCAAAAGGCTGCTCGCGGACGGCTGCATCGCGCTGAAGCAGGGCGGCGACCGCAGGGAAAAGCTGATCTCGCTGACCGAAAAGGGCAAGGCGCTTGCCGCGAGAACGGTCGACCGGATGATCGCCGAGGAGGAAAAGGCGTTCCTGGCGATGCCGGAGAGCGAAAGGATGCAGTTCCTGTGGCTGTTCCGCAGATATGCCGAGCTTTTGAAGGCGGGGACCGAGATTGCGATCCGCACGCCGGAGGAGGGCGAAGATGAGCGCTGAAAAGAGCATCCGGCTTTCCGACCATTTTACTTATAAACGCCTGCTGCGCTTCACGCTTTCGCCGATCGTGATGATGGTCTTCACCTCCATCTACGGCGTTGTGGACGGGCTTTTTGTTTCGAATTTCGTCGGGAAAACGCCGTTCGCGGCGATCAACCTCATCATGCCCTTCGTGATGCTGACCGGCGGCATCGGCTTCATGGTCGGCACCGGCGGCACAGCTCTCGTTTCGAAAAACCTCGGCGAGGGCGAAAATGAGCTCGCGCGGAAGCATTTCACGATGATGGTGATGTTCGACGTCCTGCTCGGCGCAGTCATCACCGCTGTCGGCGTTGCCGTCATGCCGCCCGTCGCAAGGCTTTTCAAAGCCACGCCGGAGATGATGGACGACTGCGTGACCTATGGCCGCATCATGGTCGCTTTCACGCCCTCCTTCATGCTCCAGACACTTTTCCACAGCTTCTGCATCGCGGCGGAGAGGCCGAACCTCGGTTTGATCGCGACAGTCGCGGCGGGGCTCACGAACATGGCGCTCGACGCGCTGTTCATCGCCGTTTTCAAATGGGGCGTTGTCGGCGCCGCTGTCGCGACGGGGCTCGCGCAGTGCGTCGGCGCGGCGATCCCGTTGATCTTCTTTATTAAGAAGGGACGCACGCAGCTTTGGTTCGTCCGCACATGGATCAAATGGAAGGTGATCCTCAAGGCCTGCGCGAACGGCGCTTCGGAGCTGCTTTCGTCGATCTCGAGCTCGATCGTCGGCATGGCTTACAACTGGCAGCTGATGCGCTTCGCCGGCGAAAACGGCGTTGCGGCATACGGCGTTCTGATGTACGTCAACTTCATCTTCATCGCTATGTTCATCGGCTATTCGGTCGGCAGCGCGCCGATCATCGGCTTCAATTTCGGCGCGAAGAACCGCTCCGAGCTCAAAAACATGCTCAAAAAAAGCACGGTGCTCCTGCTTTCGGCGGGCGTCTTCATGGCGGTGCTCGCGGAGCTGCTTGCGCCGGTGCTCGCCGGCATCTTCGTCAGCTACGATAAACAGCTCTACGATATGACGGTCGGCGCGTTCCGCATCTTCTCGCTTTCGTTCCTGATCGCGGGGATGAATATCTTCATCTCCTCCTTCTTCACGGCGCTCAACAACGGCGCGGTGTCGGCGGCGGTCTCGTTCCTTCGAACGCTCGTTTTCCAGCTCGGAACGGTCTTTCTGATCCCGCTGATCTTCGGGCTCGACGGCATCTGGATCGCGATCGTGGCGGCGGAGGCGCTGGCCCTCGCGGTCGGGTTCGTTTTCCTTGCCGCGAACAGGAAAAAATACGGTTATTGAACGGAGGTGACCCGCCATGAAAAGCAGCTTGAGGATCCTTGCACCGGCTTTGCTTGCCGCCCTGCTTTTCGCGGCCTGCGTGAAGGAGCAGGATGTCGTTTACGAGCCGACGCGGCAGCGCACGGCGGATGAAGCGGCGGACGGCACAGTTCCCGACAATGTTGTGAATCTTGAGGATATCCTCGATGAAAACGGCGCGGAGGACTGCGCCGGCGCGCTCTATTCGGATTATGCCTTCGGCTTTTCGGAGCTCGAGGAGCTTTCCCTTCTGATCGTTCGCGGGCGGGTCATGTCAGTTCGCCCCGCTTCCGAAAGGAACCTCGCGCAGGAGGCGGAGGTGGATATCTCCGAAACCTACAAAGGCGCGGAGTTCCCGAAGATCCGGCTCTATCAGCTCTGTGATAACGCCGTGCGGGAGGGCGGGGAGTACATCCTCTTCCTCGGCGCGCAGTACCCGGACGACCCCGATTCGGATGTTTTCTATACCGTCGGCGGCTGTCAGGGCAGCATCGAACTCGTCGGCGCGGGTGGGGAGAGCAATCTTCGGTTGAAGCTCAATTCCGCCGCGATCTATGATGAGGACCTTTTAAACTGGCTGAATGCGAACCTCGGCCTCGGTTCCGAAACCTTCTGCCCGATCTTCGAGGTGGGGACTGCCGCGGACAGGAACGCGGAAAAATACGGAGAGTTCGGGGACTGACACCGGAAATAAGGAAAAGGACTGCCCCGCGGCAGTCCTTTTACTGTTCTTTCACGCATTATTTCAGCAGCAGAGCGAGCTCTTCCTCCGTTAAAAACCGCCATTCGCCGGGCCGGAGGCGGCCGAGTTCGAGCTTCCCGATCGCCGTGCGCTGCAGGCGGAGCGTATCATGCCCCGTCGCGGCGAGCATACGGCGCACCTGGCGGTTCTTGCCCTCGTGGATCGTCAAAAGCAGGTCCGTTTTGCCGTCCTGCCTTTCGCGGAGGATCCGCAGCTCCGCGGGGGAGGTGAGCCCGTCCTCGAGCTCCACGCCGTTTCGGAGCAGGCGCTTGTCCTCCGGCGTCAGCCAGCCCGAACAGAGCACGCGGTAGGTCTTGCTCGTGCCGTAGCGCGGGTGCATGAGCCTGTTCGCGGTCTCGCCGTCGTTCGTAACGAGGATCAGCCCCTCGCTGTCGAAATCGAGGCGGCCGACGGTATAGAGCCGGTAGGGCAGGGAGGTGAAATAATCCGTGACCTTGACGCGGTCCTCGTCCTCCGCGCCGGTGCAGATCACGTTTTTGGGCTTGTTGAAGGCGATTACGACCCGCTCGGACGGCGTGGAAACGGGCTTCCCGTCGAGAAGGACCTCGTCCCCTTCTTCAACGGTGCAGCCGAGCACAGCAACGCTGCCGTTCACCGCAACGCGGCCGGCAGCGATCAGTTCTTCGCATTTGCGGCGGGAGGCGATCCCCGCGTCAGCCAGATATTTTTGCAGGCGCATATGCCCTCCGGTTCTGCCCGCCCGGCGCGGGAGGATGAAAAAGTCAGCCGCGGCTGTAAAGCCCGAGCAGGGAAGTGAAGAAAAAGCCGAACGAGCGCGCTCCGGCGCCGGTCCCGGCGGCAAGCATCACGCTCCCGACCGGCGCATTGCCGATCCGCAGCTCCGCCTTGCCGATGAGTTGGCCCTCGTCGATCGGGACGAAAAGGCCGGGAAGGAGTTCAGGGAGGACCTCCGCGTTGGCGGAAGCGCCTTTGCGCATCGGTACGGAAACATCCCAGACGGCGAGCAGCGGGATATCCTCGCCGCCGACCTCGCAGCGGGCAAGCTCATCGCCCCTGCGGACGACCGTTGTCATGGTGTAATTTTCAAAACCGTAATCGAGCATCACGGGCGCGACGTCGAACATCGGGCGGCAGTTCATAACGCAGCCGACGAGCAGCATGCCGTCCCTTTCGGCGGCGAAGAGCAGACAGCGGCCCGCCTGGCTCGTGTAGCCGGTCTTGATGCCGATGCAGCCCTCGTAATCCCAAAGCATCGTGTTCTTGTTCTTGACTGTGAGGCGGCGGATGCTCGATTCGAAGGTATAGTATTCGGTTGAAACGATCTCGCGGAAAACGGGATTTTTGAGCGCTTCGGCGCCGATCAGCGCAAGCTCATAGCAGGAGGTATAGTGCTCCTTGTCGTGCAGGCCGTTCGGCGTCACGAAATGGGTGTTCACAAGGCCCATCTGCGCGGCGCGGGCGTTCATCAGCTCCGCGAAAGCAGGCACGGAGCCCGCGGTATGGATCGCGAGAGCGACGGCGCAGTCGTTGCCGGAGCGCAGCATCAGCCCGTAGAGCAGGTCGCGCACGGTCAGACGCTCGCCGTAGGCAAGATAGAGGCTCGAACCCTCGATGCCGACGGCTTCCCGCGGAACGGTCACGACCTCATCTGGGGAACAGTTTTCGAGAACGACGAGCGCTGTCATCGTTTTCGTCGTGCTCGCCATCGGCAGGCGCTCATCGGGATTCTTCGAAAGCAGCTGCTGCCCGCTGCCCGCTTCGATCAACACGGCGGATTTCGCGCTTTCCATGCATTCGAGCTCCCCGGCGTTGAGGTCGCCGCGCTGCACGGGCAGGGTTTTGCTTTCCGGCGCGGGAACATGGTAAACGCTGCCGACGGAAGAATCCGAGAGATCCTTTTCGGGGCTTTTTTTATTCCCCGCGCTGTCGGCTGCGGCGTTCGAAGAAAGGAAAAGCACGGGGATAAGCATCAGCGCCGCAAGCAGCGCGGCAAGCGCTTTCGAACCGTTTTTCCTTATTTTGCTTTTGTTTTCGGAAATGGCGTTCATTCCGTTTCCTCCGCCTCGAAAAGATCCTCGCCGAAGCAGCCGCCCGTTTCGCGGACGGCATGAGCCTTCTCCCTATTTTCGCATTTTTTATTCAACTTGTCAATAAGCGCCGAAGCGAACCTGTCGAGGGTCTTGAGCATCTGCGGCACAAAATCGGTGAGCTTGTCGACGGCGCCGGCGGGCGAGGCGGGGAGCACGCGGACATTGCCCTGCTCGACCGTCACGAACGCGAGGGGCTTGAGGCTCATTCCGACGGTCGATTCCCCGGCGAAGGGAAAACGGTCGGCCTCCGCGCCGCCGCAGTGCTTCGGGGAGGTCCCGCTCGGGCTGCCGTATTCGCCGCCGCCCACAACGAAGCCGAGGGTGACCTTCGAAACGGGCAGAAGCACCGTTCCGCCGCCGGTGTCGACGGGGGTGCCGATAACGGTGTTAACCTCCGTCATTCGCTTGATCTGCTGCATTGAGGTTTCGATGATGTTTTCGATCGGGTGCATGTTTTTTCTCCTTTTTCTTGCTTTTCCGTTTCCCGACAGCGCCTGTCAGGAGGCTTTTTGTTAGTTTGGCCGGTACCGCGGCGGCTATTCCGGAAACCGAAACATCGAAGCGGTTTTCGAAAAGGACGGGCTTTATCCCGCCGATGCTTTCCGAAAGGTCGATGCTGCCGGGGAGGATCGCGCCGGCGCAGCGCAGGGCGGCGGAAAGTATAACGCCGGAGGCTCCCGCGAGGAAACAGCAGGCAGCGGCGTCATCCGCGATCCCGATTTTTCCGAAAAAGCGTAGCTCCGAAACCGAAACGGCCCCGAGCGCGGCAAGGATAACGCGCTTCCGTTTTGCTTTTTTCTTCGGCGGTTTTTCCTTCGGAAGGCGCAGAGTGCCGTGCTTTTCGGAAGCGAGGAGCACTCCCCTTCCGGGAATGAAGACAGGCCTGAAGCGCAGGCGAAAGCGCAGAAGCCCCGCCCGAAGCGCGATAAGAATGCGGAAGCCGTCCTCCTGCCAACGGAACGCGGCCTTCACGCGGACGCGGAAGGGCAGAAAAAGAAACGCCGAAAGCAGCGCGGCGGGGAGAACGATCAGAATTGCCGAACGCAGCGATGCCGCCAAAGGTTGTCCCTCCTTTTCCGAATTGCCGAAGCGCGGCTGACGATAGTTTTTCCGCGGTACTTGAGATTTATGTAAAAAGGTGGTATTATAAAGAAGAATGATGAGATGATGGGGTGGTGTTCCGCCGCGGAAGCGGGCGGAGCGCCGGGTACTGAAATGATCGTTTTGGGCATCGACCCCGGCTACGCGATCCTCGGCTACGGCGTGCTGGAGGTCCTGAACGGAAAAATGAAGGCGATCGACTGCGGCGTGATCGAAACGACACCGCAGATGACTTTCCCGGAGCGGCTCGAGCGGCTCTATACCGGGACGCTTGCGCTGATCGAAAAATTCCAACCGGATCATATCGCCTTTGAGGAACTGTTCTTTTACCGCAACACGACAACGGCGCTGGCCGTCGCTGCGGCGCGCGGCGTCGCGATCCTCGCCTCTCAGCAGGCGGGGCGGCCGCTGTTCGAGTATACGCCGATGCAGATCAAGCTCAGCGTCACGGGCGACGGCCATGCCGACAAGCAGCAGATGCAGAGCATGGTCAAGCTCCTCCTCCGTCTCAGCAAGATCCCGAAGCCCGACGACGCGGCGGATGCCCTCGGCGTCGCCCTCTGCCACGCGAACGCGCTCGGCCCCGCGGTTTCGGAATTTCTGATCAAATAATACTGTGGCCTGCCCCGTGCAGTGCCGGATCGGCGGTTAAATGTACTACCATATTCGCGGGCTCGTTACGGAGATCGGCGCTGACCGCGCCGTGATCGACGCTTGCGGCGTCGGTTATGAGCTCATCTGCCCAAGGCCGACGCTTGCGGCGCTGACTGTCGGAAAGGAAGCGAAGCTCCTTACCCATTTCAACATTGCTCAGGACGCCGTTGCGCTCTATGGCTTCAAAACCGAGGATGAGCGCACGATGTTCCGCAAGCTGATCGGCGTTACGCGCATCGGCCCGAAGGTCGCGATCCAGACCCTTTCCGTTCTCAGCCCGGAGGATATCTCCCTCGCGGTGCTGACGGATAATGTCGCCGCTTTCGACGGCGTTCCCGGATTGGGCCGCAAAACGGCGGCGAGGATCATTCTCGAGCTGAAGGAAAAGGTCGACCGGACCTCCTCCGCATCCGCCTCGAAGCCCGATAAAGCCAAAGCGCAGGCGGGGGCGAACATGCGGCACGAGGCGATCGAAGCGCTCGTCGCCCTCGGTTACGACGGTGCCGCCGCAGGCCGCGCCGTTGCCGCCGTGGAGGACTGCGAGCGGGTGGAGGATATGATCATGAAGGCCCTCCGCAGCCTCGGCAACAAATGATTTTTCCCGAAATTCAACGATAAAAACTGTACCCGATGAACGGAATGAACGACGAAAGACTCATAACCTCATCCCTCCTTTCGGAGGATGAAACAGCCGAATACAGCCTGCGTCCGCGCTTTTTGAACGAATACATCGGCCAGAAGAGCGTCAAGGAGCATATGCAGGTCTATATCAACGCGGCCAAGCTGCGCGGCGAGGCGCTCGACCATGCCCTGCTCTACGGTCCGCCCGGCCTCGGCAAAACGACGCTCGCGGCGATCATCGCGAACGAAATGGGCGGCAATCTGCGCATCACGAGCGGCCCGGCGATCACTCACGCCGGCGACCTTGCGGCCCTGCTTTCGAACCTCAACGAGGGCGACGTGCTGTTCATCGACGAGATCCACCGCCTCAACGCGAACGTGGAGGAGATCCTCTACCCCGCGATGGAGGATTTCGCTTACGATATCATGATCGGCAAGGGCCCTTCCGCCCGCTCGCTGCGGCTCGAGCTGCCGAAATTCACCCTTGTCGGCGCGACGACGCGCATGGGCCTTCTGACTGGCCCCCTCCGCGACCGCTTCGGCATCAAGGAACAGCTCGAGCTCTACACACCGGAGGATCTTAAGGAGATCATCATCAGGAGCGCAGGCATCCTGAACATCGACATCACCGTCGACGGCGCCTATGAGATCGCCTCCCGCTCGAGAGGCACGCCGCGCATCGCGAACCGCCTGCTCCGCCGTGTGCGGGATTTCGCGCAGGTACGCGCGGACGGGAAGATCGATACCGAAACCGCAATGGCAGGGCTTGAGATGCTCCGAATCGACGAGCTCGGCCTCGATGCCGTGGACCGCCGCATGATCGAAACGATGATCACGAAATTCAACGGCCGTCCCGTCGGTCTCGATACGATCGCGGCGGCGACGGGGGAGGACGCCTCCACCATCGAGGACGTCTACGAACCGTATCTTCTGCGCCTCGGCTTCATCGCGAGGACGCCCCGCGGCAGGATCCTGCTCGCGCCGGCGTATTCCCACCTCGGCTACGCGCCGCCGAAGGATCCGATGGGCGCGCAGACCTCTTTTCTTTAACAAAAGCGCCGGAAACGGCTGAAATAATCACCGGGGGACGGCGCAGCGCCGATCGCCCAAAAGCAAAATCTTTTCGCAATACGGAGGAAAAAACGGTGATGGGCAGAAAAACCAAAGCATTGGAGCAGCAGGTCGCGAATCTGACGAAGCAGCTTGAAGAACTGCGCTCCCAGTTCTCGCAAAAGGAGCTGGAGCTGAAGATCTGCAACGACGAACTGGCGGCGACCCGTTCGAACCTCGGCAGCGCCCGCAACGAACTCGGCAGCGCCAACCGCCGCCTGGACGAATACCGCGCCAGGGAGGAATCCATCGTGAACGCCATGACGGAGGCGAGCAACACGAGGGACAGGCTCATCAGCGAGGCGAAGGAAAACGCCAAAAAGCTGGAGGAGGACGGCGCGGCGCGCCGCAGCCAGATGATCAGCGAAGGCCAGTCCGTCCGCGATAAGGCGAAGAACGAAGCCGCGGCTGCCGTCGGCAAAGCGAAGGAGGAAGCCGACCGCATCATCGCGGAGGCGGAGCTCAAGGCGAACGAAACGACCGACCGCTCCGCCGCGGAAGCGGAAGCGACGATCAACGAAGCGGAGCATACCGCCCGCGGGATGATCGAGGAAGCGAGGCAGACCTCCCGGACCATGATCGGCGAAGCCGAGGACCAGGTCATGCGGACAAGGGCTAAGCTCGACGAATTGAACCTCATGCTCCGCGAAAAGGCGAGGATCGCCAACGAGGAAGCGAAGGTCTATGCCGATATTTTCGGCTCCGTTGCGGACTGCAGGGATATCAGCGAGCTGAATCCGCCCTGCGACCTCGACTGCGAGAACTGCGCAAACAAATGCGAGGATTATATCCCGATGGACGATATCCGGGATCAGATCGCCGAAAAAGAGGGCGATGAACCCGCCGCGGAAGAAACGGCAGAAATCGCGGAAGAGCCTGCCGGAGGACCCGCGGAGGTGAAGGAGCCGGAATGCGGCGAAGCGCTCTGCCCGGAGGATCGCGGGATCGAAGGCCGCGAAGCGGGCGAAAGCGCACCGGAGGAGCCGGAAGCGCAGGAAGAAAGCGGAGAAGCGCCGGAGGAGCTCATCGGCGAAGCGGTCGAAAACGCCGCCGAAGCCGTTGCCGA
>JAEEGL011338717.1_pt1 | contig 20607 bp, 18 predicted proteins | sample 9134231 | NCBI WGS metagenome assembly JAEEGL01 (sample SAMN16246548, study PRJNA631951) | gut metagenome | biome: gut microbiome; feature: rumen; material: fiber-attached | host: Bos | place: Iran: Karaj | collected 2018-10
CATTCTTAATTGCATATCTGATGACATTTTCCATCTCTACAACATGCTCAAGTACATCATTCATGATACCGTCAAAGTAGCATATTCTGTTCTTGCCCTGATTCTTGGCCGCATAAAGTGCAGTATCGGCAAACTTCATAAGCTGACTCGCATCAAGACTGTCGCTGGGGAATACAGCCACACCCATACTTCCACATATAGTAAACTCTTTTCCCTTAAGAGTCATCTTGTCCTCAAGGACCTTCATGAATTCATGAAGATGGGTATCGAGATCTGATATAGCCTCATAATCAGATATGATAACAGCGAACTCGTCTCCACCAAGTCTGCTGATAAAATCTTTTTTATTTGTTACATCTCTCCAACGGTTAGCCATTGTTGAGAGGACTTTATCACCGTAGTCATGACCGATGGTATCATTAATATTCTTGAAATTATCAAGGTCCATAATTGCAACGGCGAACTTCTGGTTTTTGATTCTTGACTCTTCTATTACTTCAGAAAGCTTTGACTTAAATGCTCTTCTGTTAGGAAGTTCAGTAAGAATATCTGTATGCACTATGTCAAAGAGCTGTTTTTCTTTTCTCTCAAGTTTCTTTAAATATTTGTGAATCATCCAGATAATAACCATACCTGAGATGATAATGAATCCACCGACGACGCCGTTGTAATTCTTTTGGAATACAATCGTTAAAACCAGGAATACAAGATTTAAAGACGAAATAATAAGTCCTGCATAATATCCAATCTTGCTTGAAATAACCATGGCAACCAGAAGCAGCACCTGAAGGGCAGAGAATATACCCGGAACATCATTTGTCCTGATACCACCGAAATATTCATCATTCATGCCTGAAAAATAGCCCTGAATATACACGGCTGCAAGATAAAGAATAATGAGAACAACCATCTCAAATATTCTTCTTGAAAGAGATTTCGATGAGGAAATCAGCTGGTCGTCTTTGTCATCATCATCAAGATAATAGTTAAGCATTGGGGATAAACCTTCCGTTCAATTTATTTTTAGCATTTCTGCATTCGGGAATAAATCTCATCAATCCATTCCCTGTTTAATTCTGTATCATTCAGGATAGATACCCTATCAGGTCTTGTGCCCGGGGCTTTCATCCAAATATCCGCAAACATATCACTGTCAATACCATATGTCTCAGGATTAAGATCGAGTCCATATTTCTTGCAGACCTCGATTATTTTCATATCATCTCTTCCCTGGAAGTTAGCTGCGCCAACACATCCGAGCGCAACCGCAAGTCCATGGGAAATCTTAATATCCGGGTAATACTCTTCTATAGCATGAGCGAAAAGATGCTCACTGCCACTGCACGGTCTTGATGAACCGGCTATCTCCATGGCAAGACCGCCCATTACGAGGGCTCTGGACAGAGCTGTCATAAAGTGCTTGCTCTGGACTGATTTCTCATCGCAGTACATAATGCTGTCGCAGCACATCGAAGCGATTGAATATGCAAAGTCATCAAGCTTTGCATTACCTGCCTTGGCTGCAAGGGCCCAGTCGTATACTGCCGTATACTTTCCTATCGTATCACCAATGCCTGACATTGTCTGAGACAAAGGTGCCTTTAGAATCATCTCGGTATCAACTATAATAGCTGTCGGTATCTTGCAGGGAAGTGTCTTTCTGCTCCTGCCCTCCATTGTGAGTACGGAGAACGGGCTGGCCAGTGAATCATTACTGAGAGTGGTAGGCAGACAGATGTAAATTGTCTTGCTGATATGAGCCGCATATTTTGCGGTATCAAGAACTCTTCCTCCCCCAAAACCTATGACAACCCCAATATTTTCCATGCTGATTTTCTTTGCCAGTACCGAAGCAGTTTCATAATCCGCATCTGCTACAGTAAATACCGGCGCATCTCCAAAATCATCGCATATTTCCCGGACAATATCGGAATAAGTATTCTTTAAAAATTCTTCAGTGACAAGGATTGCTTTCTTCTTCGTGATACCGGGCATATAATCCTCAAGTATCTCATTTGTCTTTCCAAAAACTCCTTCATCAACCACCATACAGAGTGGCAGACTAAACCTTGAAAACTGATGCATAATTTATTCCTCCCCTAAATACACAAGTATATTATATTAAATTATACTTAACAATTTATAAACGGATTACATATTTATCAGTATTGAATAAACAAAAGCATTTGATTTGTTAATAATACCCTAACCGACCATATAGGCATAAAAAAAGCTCTATAGCAATTTGTTATAGAGCTTCAGGTCTTATGCGGAAGGCGGGACTTGAACCCGCACGTCGTTTCCAACACTAGATCCTTAGTCTAGCCTGTCTGCCAATTCCAGCACTCCCGCGCGACAAATGATATATTACCAATTTAGAATTGATATGTCAATATAATTTTTTTATTTCCTTCAATAAATTTTATTATATTCATTTTATGAAATAAAAAGTGCAGAAGATGGGACTTGAACCCACACGACATTGCTGCCACTAGCACCTGAAGCTAGCGCGTCTGCCATTCCGCCACTTCTGCATACCCTGCTATTTTACGGGATAAGGTTAATAAAGTCAAGTAAATATAGTATACATAAAAAGCAAAAGCCGAAGGACTTTCATCCTTCGGCTAAACTTATTGATTATTATTTTGCATAATCAGTAGCTCGCGATTCCCTTATGACACTGACCTTAATCTGTCCGGGATACTGTACCTCATCTTCGATACGCTTTGCAATATCCCTTGCAAGTAAAATCATGTCGGGATCCTGAACCTGATCAGGAACTACCATTACACGAACCTCTCTTCCGGCCTGGATAGCAAAAGCTTTATCCACTCCCTTGAAGCTGTTTGTAATCTCTTCTAACTGACTGAGTCTTGTTGTGTACTTTTCAAGTGTCTCTCTTCTTGCACCCGGTCTTGCTGCTGAAATTGCATCAGCTGCCTGTACAAGGCATGCAATGAGAGATGTAGGCTCTACATCGCCATGATGAGCCTCAACTGCATTGATAACAATCGGTGACTCTTTGTATTTCTTACAAATTTCAACACCGAGCTGTACGTGGGAACCTTCAACTTCATGATCGATAGCCTTACCGATATCATGGATAAGACCTGCACGCTTTGCAGTCTTTACATCAAGGCCAAGTTCGGCTGCCAAAAGTCCTGACAAATGTGCTACCTCAAGCGAATGCTTAAGGGCATTCTGACCGAAGCTTGTTCTGTACTTAAGTCTTCCCAGTAACTTAACAATTTCAGGATGTATATTATGAATTCCGACTTCGAGAAGTGCATTCTCGCCTTCCTCTTTCATCGTATTCTCTACTTCCTTCTTTGCTTTCTCCACCATTTCTTCGATACGAGCCGGGTGGATACGACCGTCAACAATCAGTTTTTCGAGAGCGAGACGGGCAATCTCTCTTCTGACAGGATCAAATGCCGAGAGGACTACTGCCTCAGGTGTATCGTCGATAATAAGCTCGACACCTGTCATGGTTTCAAGGGTTCTGATATTTCTACCCTCTCTACCGATGATTCTACCTTTCATCTCATCGCTCGGAAGCTGTACTACGGAAATTGTTGTCTCAGATACATGATCTGCTGCACATCTCTGAATGGCATTTACAATATATTCCTTAGCATGCTTATCAGCTTCTTCTTTTGCACGAGCATCCATCTCTTTAATCATGACGGCTATCTCGTGTCTGGCGTTTTCTTCAACAGCTTTCAATAAGTGTTCTTTTGCCTGCTCGGAGGTTAAACCAGAGATTCGTTCCAGTTCCTGAATACGCTGCTCGTTAAGCTTTGAAACTTCCTCCATCTGCCTGTTAATCTTCTCTTCTTTGGCATTGAGTGAAGCCTCTTTCTTCTCTATTGCTTCAGTCTTCTTATCGATGTTCTCTTCTTTCTGCTGAATTCTTCTCTCAGAGCGCGATACTTCATTACGACGTTCTTTAATCTCACGATCAAGATCGTTCTTGGCCTTAATGCTTTCTTCTTTGACTTCCAGCAGGGCCTCGCGCTTCTTAGCTTCAGCATTCTTGAGAGCTTCATCTATAATCGATCTTGCCTTCTCATCAGCATTTCCTATCTTGGAATCTACTTCTTTCTTGTAATTAGCATTAGCAATAATGCAAAATACAACTGCGAGAACGGCAACAACGACAGCGACTATAACAACAGCCACTCCCCAAGGTTGCATTCCAGGAGCACCTCCTTTATTAAATTTTTATTGTATATTAAACATATAGTTTGGAAAAAAACTAAACCTATTATATGTAAAACACAACATATTAATATTATATGTTTTATGAATTTATGTCAAGGTTAAGTGCCTTTTTTATGTCACCCGAATCGAACCCTTTTCCGGCCAGAAACCTGTACTGTTTAGCCTTTTCTTTCTCGTCCGGCTCATGTTCAAAGTAGTGTCTCTTGTTCAAAAGCCGGCAAATTAAGTCAACCCTGTTTAAGTCAGGATTTTCCTCTCTGAAAGTGTCAAAAGCCATGTCAATTACTTCGGATTTTATACCTTTAATCATGAGGTCTTGCCTTATTGCCCGCTCTGATTTTGAATTGCTTTTATATTCAATATATCTTAAAGCGTATTTTTCATCATTCAGATAACCATATACCTTAAGAGAATCCATGGTTTTATCGGTAATCTCCTGGGGATAAAAGCCTTCCCGAAGCTTTTTTCTCAGCTGACCTTCTGTATAGTCCTTCTTTTCCAGCAAATGAAGACTCCTGAGCAATGCCCTCTTTGCGAGGACACTGCTCAGAATATCTTTATAACATTCTTCACTTATTTCGGAATTAACTGTGAGATTGTATGATTTGATATCAGCTTTATATAATATAAAAGCTATATTTCCATCAAGGTAAAGCTGAAATCTCTTTTTGCCGACCGGCTTTATATCAGTAATGATCATATTGCGAAATTATTCTGCGTCATCCTTCTTTGACTTTGCAGTCTTCTTCTCAGCCTTAATGTCAAGCTCGGAAGGAGTGCCGCCAAGGTTATAATGCTCTCTGATTTTTGCATCAATCACCTTGCAGATGTCAGGGTTGTCCTTTAAGAAAGTTTTTGCATTCTCACGACCCTGCCCAATCTTGTTACCTTCATATGCGTACCATGCACCACTCTTGTTGATAATATCAAGATCAGCTGCAAGATCGAGAAGGTCTCCCTCATAAGAGATACCCTCACCGAACATAATATCAAATTCAGCCTCTTTGAAGGGAGGAGCAACCTTGTTCTTTACAATCTTAACTTTTGTACGGTTACCTGTAATATCGCCGCCTGCCTTGAGTGCTTCAACCTTTCTTACATCCATTCTGACAGATGCATAATATTTAAGAGCATTACCACCTGTTGTAACCTGAGGATTACCGTATACAACACCAACCTTTTCACGAAGCTGGTTAATAAATACTACTGTACAGTTTGACTTGCTGATGGCTCCGGCAAGTTTTCTGAGAGCCTGGCTCATAAGTCTTGCCTGAAGACCTACATGAGCGTCGCCCATATCTCCCTCAAGTTCTGCCTTGGGGGTAAGAGCAGCAACAGAGTCGATAACAACGATATCCATTGCTCCGGATCTAACCATTGTCTCGGCAATCTCAAGTCCCTGCTCACCGTAATCCGGCTGGTTGATGTAAAGATTGTCTACATCAACGCCGATTGCTGCTGCATATACAGGATCAAGAGCATGCTCTGCATCGATAAAACCTGCGATACCGCCACGTTTCTGAACCTCTGCTATCATATGAAGTGTAACTGTAGTCTTACCTGAAGACTCGGGACCATATATCTCAATGACTCTTCCCTTCGGAATACCACCGAGTCCAAGTGCTATATCAAGGCTGAGTGAGCCTGTAGGAATAGTTTCAATATTTAGCTTTGAGGCAGGATCTCCAAGCTTCATGACAGCCCCCTTACCAAACTGTCTCTCAACCTGCATCATTGCGGCATCAAGTGCCTTAAGCTTTTCTTCTCTTTCCATATTCTGTAATCTCCTTTGTCTGTAGTTGCGGCTGCCTGCCGCTTGTTTACATAACAGATTATATTAAATTAAAAGTCCTGTATTATGTACTTACATCAACTTTTTCAAAAATATTTATTCTGCCTGATTTTTTGTCCTTTTATGAACATTTGTTCTATGTAACAGATTAAAACATTTGTTCGAGCTTGTCAACATAATATTGTAAATTTTTTGATATTTTTCCGGATGCACAAAAAAAGCACACCTTCCCATATAACTGTTTTTAGGTGATAAAACGGATGAATTACCCAACCGGCGACTGCCGGACACCATTAAAATAGCATACATAAGAAAAATGTGCAAGTATGAATAATATATTTTATTTATCTCCGAACGTTACCCTCGAATAGTATTCAAGAATACATCTTCTCATCAGAATGAGTCCTTCCGCCACGGCGCACTCTCTGATTTTCTCTCTGGTTCCGGTAAAATGATACTCAGCCGTCGTAATCTCTCCGCAAACACTGCAGCCGATATATACGAGTCCGACAGGCTTTTCCTCCGTCCCACCGTCAGGTCCGGCTATTCCGGATATTGCCACCGCCACATCGGCATGGTTAAACATTGTGGCACCTCTTGCCATCTCCTTGACGACCTTTGCACTGACTGCTCCATATTTATCCAGTGTTGTCTTCTTAACGCTTACAAGCTTTCTCTTGGCTTTGTTTGAATATGTAATATGACCGCTCTTAAATACTTCAGATACTCCCGGGACATTTATCAATCGTCCCGCAAGAAGACCTCCCGTACATGATTCAACAGTCGTAACGGTCAGGCCGTTTGCAAGGAGCAGGTCAACCACAGCCTTCTCAAGTGTGGTGTCATCGTCCGTCGTATAAACGGCATCCTCAAGTCGGCTCTTTATTTCTTTAACTACAGGCTTAACCAGCTTCTTTGCAGTCTTTTCATCCTCGCCTTTTGCTGTGACACGAAGGTGTACCTCACAGCATTTTGCATACGGAGCCACAGTAACTTCACCATCTCCGTTTATCAGATCATCGAGAATCGTAGCTATCTCACTCTCACTCTTGCCACATACCTTTACTGTCGAGGAATATATGACACCATCTGTCTTCGATGACAAAAGAGGTTCGATATCTTTCTCGAACATATTCTTTAATTCAACAGGTGGCCCGGGGAGAAGTATTACAGTCTTGCCATCCTTTTCGATTACAATGCCGGGTGCTGTACCACAGTCATTGTCTATAGCCTTTCCGCCTTCCGGAACAAGAGCCTGCCGATAATTATTCTCCGTCATCTTCTTTCCGGACTTTGAGAAATATTCTTCTATCCTTATCTTTGAATGTTCATCGGGAATAAGGTTAAGGCCCATAGCCTTTGCCACACCGTCCCTTGTAATGTCATCCTGTGTGGGGCCGAGGCCTCCGCTTAATATCAGTATGTCAGATCTGGAGAGACCAAGGCTCACTGTCTCAGATATACGCTCAAGGTTGTCGCCTACTACTGTCTGATAATAAGTGGAAATACCAAGAGCAGCCAGTCTGTCCGCCAGATATGCTCCGTTTGTATTAACAATATTTCCGAGCAAAAGCTCAGTTCCAACAAAGATTGTCTCGGCTGTCATAATATCCTCCGGGTATTACTGTTTCTTGTCCTTCATAACATCTTTATTTTTAACTACATAATCGATAAGCGAAATCACAGTCAGCACAAGAGAAATCCATGCTATAACTGTTGCGATAATAAGCAGTACGCTTATATCAGGTGCTTCGCCAAGCTTGTCAGTCAGCATAAATCCAGTCCATTCAATGCCTTTCTTTATTCCTGCAATTACCATGAATAATATAATTGACACCATCTGGGATACAGTCTTGCACTTGCCCCACCAGCTCGCAGCGATAACTACACCATTATCTGATGCTACAAGTCTGAAACCACTGATGATAAATTCTCTTGCGATAATAATAATTACAAACCACGACGGAAGCAGCTTCATGTCTATATAGCAGATAAGAGCACTGCAAACCAAAAGCTTATCAGCAAGCGGGTCCATAAACTTTCCGAAATTGGTTACGAGATTGCAGCGTCTCGCTATCTGACCATCAAGGAAATCAGTAAAGCTTGCCACGCAGAATATACCGAGTGCGATCCACACTCCTGCACTTCCACAGATATCCGTCAGTAAGAAAAATATAAAAAATGGAATAAGTATCACTCTGAGCATTGTCAGTTTGTTAGGTAAGTTCATTCTACAAATTCTCCGATCAGATCGTATTCATTGCTTCCGGTTATACGTACATTCATTATCGTACCACTCATGAGATCCCTGTCCGAATCCATGAACACATAACCGTCAACATCCGGGGCATCCATATATGTCCTGCCGACCAAAGCTCCGTCGTCAAGACGCCCCTCTATAATTACAGGCATCTCTCTGCCAATTTTCTCCTCAGCTTTTTCAAAAGCAATCTCCTGCTGAATCATCATTATCTCATCCCGGCGTTTTTCCTTAACATCATCGGGAACCTGATTATCCATGGATGCCGCAATTGTGCCTTCCTCAGCTGAATATGCAAAAGCGCCGAGCCTGTCAAATCTCATCTCTTTTACGAAAGACTTAAGATTCTCAAAATTCTCTTTGGTTTCTCCCGGAAATCCTGTAATAAGTGTGGTTCGAAGGGCTATATCGGGTATTGCCTTTCTGAGTTTTAAAACAAGATTCCTCAGATATTCATTATTTGTTCTCCTGCCCATTCTCTGAAGTATCGTATCGTCCGAATGCTGAATGGGTATGTCGAGATAATGACATATCTTGGGTTCACGCCCTATAGTATCTATGAGTTCATCGTAAATTTCTTCAGGATAACAGTACAAAAGCCTGATCCATTCAATATCACTTATTTTGCAAAGCTCCTGAAGCAGGATATGGAGTCTCTTTTCTCCATATATATCCACACCGTAAACAGTTGTTTCCTGAGCTACAACAACAAGTTCCTTTACGCCTGAGTCTGCCAGTTCCCCGGCTTCCTTAATGAGCACTTCCATCGGAACCGATCTGTATGAACCTCTTATGCCGGGTATGGCACAGTATGTACACTTCTTATCACAGCCCTCAGCAATCTTTAAATATGCCGTGTATCCGCCTTCTGCCAAAATACGTTTTTTGCCGTATACAAGCTTGTGCTCAATATCATCAAGATATGTCAGTGCTTTATCTTTATATGCATTTACGGCCTCGGCGATTTTATCAAAAGCTGTCGTGCCGATAATAATATCAACCTCCGGCAGTTCCTCTAATATCTCATCGTGATATCTCTCTGCCAGACATCCTGCACATACAAGTATTTTAAGATTACCTGTCTTTTTCAGTTCGCCGTATTCAATAAGTGTGTCTATGCTCTCCTGCTTTGAGTCAAGGATAAATGCGCAGGTATTTACAACAATTACCTCCGCTTCATTCTCATCACTCGTCAGCTCAAAGCCGTTCTCTGACAAAATACCAAGCATCATTTCTGAGTCAACAAGGTTTTTGTCACAACCAAGTGAGGTGAGCATTACTTTCATATTACCCATATATTTCCTGTTTCCTTATGTGGATAAGCGCATAAAAAGACGCGCCAAAACAAGCGCGTCCTTAATAATTAATTATTCATCTCCAAGGATATGAAGCTTTCCACCGTTTAACTCATCAACGGCAATTGAGAGAGGCTTCTTACCGGCAGCATATACGAGAGGCTCTGCCCCTGCAATGATGTCTCTTGCTCTCTTGGCTGTAGCCATTACAACTGAATAACGGCTGTTAACGATAGGCTGCTCTCCGGGCTCTACCTCACTGTTAACTACTTCCATAAGTTCTGAATATGACGGATGTAACATTTTATATTCCTCCTTAATGTATATCCTGATTAATTATTTATATCTTTAAGTCCCTGTCTCACGGTATTGATAAAATCTTCGTTAAATACAGGGCGCATATGATATGCCTCGATAATGTTGTATGTGTCTTCAACACATTTATCAATCGTATCATTGACTACTATGTAGTCATACTTTTCTATTCCTTCAGATTCATCGGCGGCTCTCTTCATGCGCTTTGCAATCACATCGGGAGTCTCTGTGCCACGGCCTACAAGACGCGCTTTAAGAATGTCTGCTGAAGGCGGCATTATAAACAAAAGCATTGAGTCCGGGAATTTCTCCTTTATTATAAGAGCTCCCTGAATCTCTATCTCCAGAATTACATTCTTACCCTTTGCAAGCTGTTCCTCAACATATGCCTTGGGAGTACCGTAATAGTTGTCACAGTATGATGCATATTCAATGAGACCGTCTTCTGAGATAGTTTTCTCAAACTCCTCTTTTGACACAAAGAAATACGATTCACCGTTTACCTCGCCCGGTCTTGGATTTCTCGTTGTCATCGATACTGAAAGCGCAAAGTCATCATATTTTGAAAGCAGTCCCTTGACGATTGTACCCTTGCCTGTACCTGCAAATCCCGATATAACTATCAGTATTCCTCTACGGTTCATCTTCATCACCTTCCAAATCAAAACGATTCTCTGCACCTGTGCCGAGTCTCTTGACTATTGTCTCACATATGAGTGCCGACAAAACTACCTGACCTGATTCAAGGACTATGACCGATTTGGTTCTCCTTCCCTGAGTCGCATCTATCGCCAGTCCGTTATCCCTGGCATTTTGTACCATTCTCTTAATGGGTGCGGCATCCGGTGAAACTATTGCGACTACCTTGTCGCTGTTGACCACATTGCCGTATCCAATATGTATAAATGAATTCATTCGATATTCTGTATCTGCTCTCTGATTTTCTCAATCTCGGTTTTTAATGTGATACCTTTGTCCGATATCTCCATGTCCGTTGATTTTGAGAGTATTGTATTTGATTCCCTGTTCATCTCCTGGGCCAGGAAATCAAGCTTTCTGCCGACACTCTCGGGAGAACTTAATGCATCCTTCATAGCCTTTACATGACTCTTAAGTCTTACGACCTCTTCGTCCACGCATATCTTGTCGGCAAATATTGTGACCTCTGTTAAGAGCCTGCTCTCGTCAACCTTGACCTCACCCAGTATCTCTTTAACTCTTGCGTTAATCTTCTCTCTGTACTGGCTGATGATAAGAGGCGACTTCTCCTCTATAAACATTGCAATGCTCTCAACTGTATCAAGCTTGCCAAGGAGGTCTTTCTTTAAGTTTGATCCCTCGTTTTCCCTTGATGTTACAAAGTTTGCAAATGCACCACGGAGTGTTTTCTCAAGATATACCCAGATTTCCTCCTCGTCCTCTTCCTGCTCGCCCATTACAAAGACTTCAGGATATCTGGACAGTGTGCTGACTCTGATATCATCATCAAGACCGAAGTCATCTTTCATTTCCCTTAAATATTTAAGGTATGTGGCTGCCACTTCTTTATTATATCTGATTGATACATTCTCCTCTGAGAAGTCCTCATAAGAGATAAAAATATCAACCTTGCCACGCTCTGCATACTCTTTAAATATATTTCTTATGCGGGCTTCAAATCCGTAAAATTTCTTTGGACATTTAATGTTCAAATCAAGATATCTGTGATTTACGGCTTTAACCTCGACTGTAATATGCTTGTTGTTTTCTTCTGTTTCGCAGCGACCGAAACCGGTCATACTCTTAACCATTTTCTGCTCTGTAACCTCCAAATAAACCCTTACTGAAACAAAATACAAAATCCATTAAATTATATATCCCGGGCACTTTTCAGTCAAGATTCGGCGTTTTTCTGTGATTCCTGGTTTTTCTGACGGCCCCGGCCATTTTTGCCTCATCTTTTCCCGTCATCTCTCCGTCTCCATATCTTGCCCTGTCATATATTTCAGCCAGTCCTAAAGCTGATTCGTCATCTGACGTTACCATTTGTGTAAGTTCCCTTCCTGTTTTTTCTACGGGAACTTCCATCCTGCCAAATCCCGAGCGGATAAGCTTCTTAAACATGCCTCTGATTCTGCCTGCATGGGTATGAGTATCCACCCTTGTTTCCTCTTCAGGCGGTTCTAAGTTAATGATAATGTCATCCTGATAAACAACTGACCTGCTCTTGCCGTTTTTGCTTACCTCATCAACGCTTTTTTTGAAATATCTGTTTACCTCTCTTAAGAGTCCCCGGAGTACGAAATATATACATATCACTCCGAATATCTGCATAATGAGATTCATGAACCCGCTTCCGTTTCGAAGATTCATTCCTATTCTCTCAAGGGCTGTCACATATCGCCTTGAATCAATTCCGAACCTTGCCAGAAACACTGCCAGCTTATCAAAGAGCCAGATCATACCGTATAAGGCCCAAGCTATTCCCGTTAATATCAGTTTACCTATAATCACAACCAGATAATCAAAATCAACGAGTACAGCAAGGAATATCATAATCAGAAATCCGGCCGTAATGGCAATCATGCCCCTTTTTCCCTTAAGATGTATGGAGTCTTTCGGTACATTCTTAAGTCCTCTGGTATTGCCAACAACATTTATGGCTCCAGAAAAATATCTGCACCACAAATGGGCCAGGAAAATTGTACCGGCAAGCAGTATGCCGCAAAGGCATATATCCTTTCCAGATACATATGCTCCATATGTATATAAAATGCCGGGCAGTACCATAAGATAAAGTCTGCCGTCATAATCCTTTACTTTAAATCCTCTTCGCCACAGCTCTATGGATGCTACAAGCGACAAAATAATCATTATAAAAATAAAGAACTGCATTACAGGGCTAATATACATAAACAGCCTTAAGAAACGGTCATACAGTACGGCAACAAATATAATTACCGCAACTGCAAGTACATGTGAAATGATAAGGGCCGGCATGTTTACCATATTTCCCCTGGCTGCAAACAGCAGGAAAAACACAGCAGAAAAAATAATGACAGACGCCATCATCTTCTTGAAGTCGAGGCCGTAAATATACCCCTCTGCAAGAAATATAACGCTGAGCCATGCTGCCAGGTCCGTCACCGCTTTCAGGACTTCTATTCCTGTCCTGTATGCTGCCGTATAATCTTTTTGTGTTTCATTTTCATTTGTCATCAATTAGCCTCAAAGGGATATACTCCGGGATATGAACCAGTGCCCTTTCCCATAAAAAGATCCTTTATATCCTTGTTTCTGTGTACAAGGATTGAACTAAGCAGTATGCCTTCCGACCTTTTTTCATTTACGTAATCATAAAGATATCCTGCTCTGTTTGAAGATATGACAAGATAAATCACATCTCCCGATTTCTCATCGTATAAATCATTCATATTTTCCAGAGCAGCTGCGTTCCTTGAAAGATCAATAAATGCTGTACTCTTATCAATATCTCCTACTGTCTTTTTGCCTGTTCCAAACGGTATGAAAATATTATCTCCTGAAGTGTTCTCACCGTTTGATACAAATGCAACTTCCATTCCGTTTAATATAAGGTCCTCTGCCATGGATACAGCTACTGAAATCACTTTTTCAAGGAGATCCTCACTGTCCCTGTTCATCTCTGTATGAAGATCACAGATTATCATAAACTTCTGGGTACTCTTCATCTCAAACAGATTGACTATAGGTCTGCCGTTTCTCGCAGTTGCTTTTTGATTAATGTGCTTTATCGGGTCTCCATATACATAATCTCTCATGCCCCTGAAGGCAAACGGGTCCTCCATGCTCTTCTTCCGGCCTGTCTCTCCGGATAACTCCTGATATACCATGGAGAGTTTTCTCACATCAATACGCTCCGGGTAAACGATTATGGAAGCATCACTGTTATACTCAGCCAGCTGTTTTTCGCTGTAAAGATAATCATAGCTGAGTACATCAACTTTATCGAGCGTATAGAAACCTCTTTTTGCTCCCTTAAGTTTTAACCGTCTGACAATCTTGCGATATCCGGATATCGAAAAAACATCCCGTCTGTAATAACGGTCTGTCACCGATGCATTTATTTCATTTTCAAAAACAAGGGATGAATCTACTGAAAATTTAATATCAAGAAAAGGAATGGGCATCTTTTTTTCATTTTTGATGACCTCCTCAAGATGGCATGTACCGCCACACGGAATCCCCTGAACATCAAAACCCATGGAGACATCCAGGTTTTCATGCCAGTTCTTTTTATACAGGTGCTTTTCAAGTACCAGTAAAACATATGCAAAAACAAAAGTTAGAAGCAGAGCCAAGCAGGCCTCCTTATATTATCTTCTACCAAAGTCCTCTGTGGGAACAGTTACTGAATTTAGAGCATTGTCAATTATGTCGTAAACAGAGACATTTCTGCTGTTTGCAAAAGGTTCAATCCTGTGGGCATACACCTCTTTACATACGGCCTTCACATCATCGGGAGTGACAAAGTCTCTGCCATTAATGGCTGCCAAAGCCTGACAAACTCTGACAAGTGTCAGCATTCCTCTCGGGCTGATACCGCTTGATAACTCCTTTGACCGTGAAACAGTCTCGGTGATGTCAGATATATATTCCCTGACACATTTATGTACAAAAACTTTTCGAATCTCAGACTGCATGCTGACAACGGTCTCTGTATCGCATACGGGAGCAAGACTCTCTATAGGGTCCTCCTCGATAAATCTGTCTATCATTGCGAGTCCTTCTTCGGCAGTCATGGTTCCCATTGAAATCTTCAGGGAAAATCTGTCAAGGAGCGCTTCAGGAAGGGGATATGTTCCCGCAGTCTCCACCGGGTTTTCTGTAGCTGCAAGGAAAAAGAGTTTCGGGAGCTCATATGTCTCTCCGTCTGCTGTCACCTGCTTTTCCTCCATAGATTCAAGGAGTCCCGACTGAGTTCTCGGAGTAGCTCTGTTAATCTCATCGGCAAGCAGAATATTTGTAAATACAGGACCTTTGTTAAATGAAAACTCTCCTGTCTTCTGGTTATAAACGGAGAGTCCCGTCACATCAGCTGGCAGAAGGTCAGGCGTAAACTGAATTCTCTTGAATGAACCATCGATACTCAGGGCAAGGGCTTTTGCAAGCTTGGTCTTTCCTGTACCTGGCACATCTTCAATCAGTACACTGCCGCCGGCAAGGAGAGCTGCCAGAACTTTTTCTATCTGATTGTCTCTTCCGACGATTATCTTCTTAATGTTGTCTGAAATTTTCTTTACATTCTCGCTGACATACTGTGCGTTCATTCATTCTCCTCAATAAATACAGACAGTTCACTCCACTCATCCATGTACTGCTCGTTTTCCTCTTCCGCCTTTGTAATGCTTTCCTGTATCTCCGACAGTTTCACATAATCAGACGATATCTTCGGATCTGCAAGCATTTCTTTCTGCTTTGCCACAAATTCTTCATTGGCGGCTATCAGTTCCTCGAGCCTTGTTACTCTCCTCTTAGCCTTTGAGAGTTCTTTGCCGAGATTTGTATAATTCTTATCTTTATCGCTCTTTTTCTCAGTCTTTACGGATGTATCCTTTGAGAGTCTGAGTGCGTCATCTCCCTGTGATACATTAACCTCTGCTCCGTATTTTTCCTCGTATGCCTCATATCCAAACGGGAAATACCATGATTTTCCTTCTTCAAATACAAGGAGCGATGTCGCAATATTCTTAATAAAATATCTGTCATGGGATACAAAGAGCAGTGTACCCTCATAATCTTTAAGCATGTCCTCAAGAGCTTCTTTACCCACGATATCCATATGGTTTGTCGGCTCATCGAGTATCAGTAAATTTGGCTTTTTCCTAAAAAGCTTGGCCAGAGCAAGTCTGACCTTCTCTCCTCCTGAGAGCATATCAATTGTCTTAAAGACGTCATCACCACGAAACAGGAAGCCACCGAGTATATTTCTGACCTCAGTCTCTGTGAGGGTCGGATACTCATCCCAGAAATCCTCAATAACCTTTTTGTCACCGGTCACTGCAGCCATCTGCTGATCAAAATATCCTATCTCTACGTTATAACCGTATTTATACTTTCCGGCTTTACGGGGAATCTTCTCAACTATTGTCTTTAAAAATGTAGACTTGCCAAGACCGTTACCACCGATGATACCTACTCTCTGTCCTTTCTTAAGTGACAGGGATACCCGGCTGATAATATCATCATAGCCTATAGCGAGATTATCTACATCAAGCACATCGTTGCCGCTCTCCTTTGATATCTGGAGAGTCGTTGTAAATGCTCTTGTGTCGGCATTTTCCGGTTTCTCAATCTTGTCCATGTGCTCGATAGCCTTTAATTTAGATCTGGTCATCGCCACCTTTGTCGGCTTGTTTTTAAATCGCTCGACTATATTTTCAAGACGCTCAATCTCTTTCTGCTGAGCTTCATATTCTTTCTTCTGTTTTTCGAAATCTGCTTTCTTGCGATTAGCGTAATCAGTATAGTTTCCGGGATAACGCTTAACCTTGCCATGTTCAATCTCGTATACCACGTCTGCGATACGGTCAAGAAACATACGGTCATGGGATACGATTACAACAGCTCTCGGATAATCCTTTAGATACCGCTCGAGCCATCCTATTGTAGAGATATCAAGATGGTTTGTAGGCTCATCGAGCAGAAGTATATCAGGTCTTGAGAGAAGAAGTTTTACAAAGGCTATCTTTGTTCTCTGGCCACCGGAAAATTCCGTAAGTTTTTTTGCTCTGTCCTCCGCTGTAAATCCAAAACGGTCGACAATCATCTCAAAATCTCTCTCATAGCTGTATCCACCCATATAGGAATACTGCTGTTCAAGCTTTGAATATTCATGGGCTGATGCTTCGTCTCCACTTGCATCTATCTTTTTAAGGAGCTCGTCCATCTGCCTCTTGGTTTCTATTACAGGCTCAAATACTTTTCTGATTTCCTGCTCGAGGGTAACTGACTCATCATCAAATGTCATCTGCTTCAGCCAGCCTATTTTAGTCTGTCCTCTGCCTGCCACGTTGCCTGTCGTGTATACTGTGCCATTATCCTCTTTGTCATACTCTCCCATTATAAATTTGAGGAGAGTAGTCTTACCACATCCGTTTCTGCCGACGATAGCAATCTTCTCGGTATTGCGGATTTCAAAGTTTATATTTTTTAATACGGCGTTGTCTCCAAAGGAAACAGCGCCGTCTGTAATCTGAAATAACATATTAATTTTTGGCAAACAGAAAAATTAGTTCTGCTTAAACTCCACTACATTATCTTTGTTTCCAAAGTTCATTGCGGGAGTTGTAACATTAAGTCCCACGTTTGTGGCAACTGTTCTGATCTTCTCATTAGCCGCAAGAACTATTGTATTTAAGTACTCATCCTTGATGAGACCTTCGAAATCATCAACAAATGTGTTTGATGTAAGTGCTGTGATAGTCTCGATGATGAGCTCTATGCCTGTAGCCTGATCTGCTGCCTCAAAACGAACAAGTACTGCTGCATTCTGAGGATGATCAGGAGCAAGCTTAACAGCTACATTTGTCTTAACCTGAATGTTAATCTTCTCACCGGGCTTTGCTCTGAACTCATTCTTGTATGAAACATTCTTTACATCACAAGGTCTGATACTAACTACTACATTACTCATTTTTTAATCCCTCCGAATTGGTTTTATTTATACTTCACCCTGTTCTTTCTTGATAAGAAACAGGTCTGCAATAGCCTTTGCTAAAATGTACGGATATATCTGAACTATCTGAGTAACTATGATATCTCCGATTTTTACATCAAATGTAATCTCCACGAATTTATCATGATCGGGGAACTCGTACTTAAGATAATCTCCCGGGTTCATCATCTGGGTGTTGGGTGTAGAGATATCAACAAGTCGCTCAAGCATACTGCCCATGGCTGTTGCCGCAGAACCCATCATCTGATTCATACACTCAGATACAGCGGACAGGTGGAGTTCTCCGAGTTCCATCTGATAGCACATACCGTATCCGTCAGATCCCATCATGAGGTCCGTGATAATCCTTGCATCCTCTCCCTTAAGGAACAGGATACTGTATCCCTGAATACCCTTTACATAATCAACTCTCGTGATGACAGACTGACCTTCCTGGTCTCTCACGATGTCACCCTTGTTCTTTACGGCTACGTAAGGAATAGATATGTCAATATCATTGTGCATCAGTATACCCATGGCTGTCGCCGCGTTACCGAGACTGATATTGGCCACTTCTCCTATAGCCGATATTTCCATTTCGTTTAATTCAATATCCGGCATAATTTCCCTCTCAATACTTTTAAATCAAATATCTTTTCTGGCTGATTCATCAAGAACGTAAATCTGCTCATCGCCCGTCATCTCTCCGGTATCATGAAAGCCATACCTGGCATAGATGCGCTTTGCTCTCTCATTGTCCTTATGAACCTGCAGATAGACTTTATCACAATCATCGATGGAAAAGAGTTCATCTAGACAGAGCGAAAGAGCTATCGAGCCGATACCCTTACCCTGATGATTTCTGTCTATCATGAGTCTGCAGAGTTCGTACTCTTCTCTGTCGCTGCTGTATCCGTACATTGCAAAGCCTACAGGCTTCACTCCACAGTAAACAGCTTTTGTAATCCAGGTCTCCTCATACAAAGCCTGACATATAGAGAGCGCGTTTGATGCCACAAATTCCTCAAGGACCCTGGGCTCCTTCTCATCAGATGTAGTGAGCAGCACCACATCCATCCAGTTGTCCTCATCAATATCTCTAAGAGTGACCGAAACGTCAGCCATCAAAAACATCTCCCATGTAAATAATTATGCATAATTTATTTAAAACAATCATACTGCATAACATGTTAATTATACTAAATTATCACATTATGGGCAAATTCATTTTGTGCAATATATGTTATGATATATCACCCTTCAGGAGCTGCAACTGCGTTTGGATCCACTGCCGTTGTATCCACGGGAGCTGCCGCGTTAGGATCCGCAACAGGTACGGCATTAGGGTCAGTCACAGGTGCTGCATTCGGGTCTGTAACAGCATTTGGATCAGTTACAGCATTTGGATCAGGTGCAGCAGCCGGGGCAGCCGTCTCCTCTCCTCCTCCTGCATTCACATTCCATGTATATGTGGTCACGCCGTATGTCACAGGGGACAATGACGGTTCAGCATCAGGAAATACATGTCTATAGAAATCCGTTGAAGCACACATCTTCATGAAGTTGATTTTGTTTCTGACAATCGTCTTTATGCTGTCAACATATCCTTCCGGTATCTCCACGTCTTCACTTACGGGAGTAAACGAACCGGATACATATGTACCAAGGTCCGTCTTCCAGTTGTATGAAAGGTCAAACATAAGTGGCTGGGCATCTGAGAATACATCTCTTCCTGCCAGAAGTCTTGAATCGAAATCCACACCAAAAAGGTTTAATAATGTAGGTGTAATATCAGGGCTGAAGGTCGGAGTATCAACAACTATGGGCTCCATATCCTCAAGACATCCTGACCATATAATCAGTCTGTTGTGGTCACGTACAAGGTTGTTTGAAATACTGTATCCGTAGAGTTCTGTAAGTCCCGGCATACCGCCCGTAGTCGACTGGGAATCAAGTCCGTAAGGGAAATGATCAGCACATATTACGATAACCGTATCATCAGCTATGCCAGCTTCCTCAAGCTCGTTAATCAGATATTCCATGGCCGAGTCAAGCTCTATCTGGCATGCAAGATAAGCCTTGATAAGATCGCTGTACTCAAGGTCCGCAACCTTATCCCAGTTCTTTCTGGACATGGCATTGCTGCCGTATGAATAGAGACTATGACCACTTACTGACATGTAATAAATGTTAAAGGGCTGCTGATCAATATATGTAGGCAGTGTTCCCTCTATCATCTCGAGGTCTGACTCCGGCCACGTCGGGGTGATAAACTCCTCGAGGCCGTTGCCGTATCCCATGTATCCGTTTGAATATCCGAGATTAATATGGGTGGTATTTCTGCTGTAATAAGTATAGTCATTATTGTGATAAGCCATACCATAGTAACCTAGCATATTGAGCTGGTATCCCATGGTCATATAGTTAAGCTTGCTCGATGTATTAATCATGGACGATCCGCCTAATGTAGGTAGCATTCCCATGAGCACACCGTACTCTCCACCTGTAGTGCCGGCACTTGCAGGCTGATAGAAATCAGTAAACTGAATACCCTTTGTAGCCATACGGTAAAGGGTAGGTGTTGTGTCCTCTCTGATTGCCTCTGCAGAAAACGCCTCTGCAGTAATAAGTATCAGGTTTTTGCCCTTAAACAGTCCTGTAAAAGGATTCTTCATGGAAGGTGTAAGGGACGCGCAGTATAAATCAAGGCTCTGCAGATCTCCTGTAACAGTAGTTGCAAGCTCTTCAAAATCTATATCAAGCTCGTTTGGTGTATAAACTATTTCAACAGGTTCGTTATCACTTACTGAGTTTTCTGATGCTGCAGCCATCTGGCCTGCTGCATATTCAGTCACCCATGAGGGAGCTGTCACTGTAGTAGTTGTCGGCACATCTGCAATAACAAAACCGCCTATGCTGTCTTCGCCCTTGTAGCTCTTGGGGCCAAACAGCAGTGTCTCGATATCGAGTCTGATTGCATTGTCCACTCCAAATGTTCTGACAGCCTGATCAAAGCCGTACTCATCTGTATAAACATGAGCCATCA
>JAEEGL012632703.1_pt1 | contig 20606 bp, 28 predicted proteins | sample 9134231 | NCBI WGS metagenome assembly JAEEGL01 (sample SAMN16246548, study PRJNA631951) | gut metagenome | biome: gut microbiome; feature: rumen; material: fiber-attached | host: Bos | place: Iran: Karaj | collected 2018-10
TAACAATTTGGAGAATTATTAACATCAAAATATGTAGAATTATTAAAATTAATTGCCTAATTTATTGGAAATTGATTACCAATTACATTATTAGATGATACACTATCCTTGTATATTTTTAAATAAAATCCATTTGTATTTGGTGTAGATATATTAGATTGATTAATAATATTAACCTTTGGCGTAATAGTCGTATCACTTGACTCAATCATTAACTTTCCATACTAATCTTTATACAATACAGAAGGATATAAATCCAAAGTGTAAATTTCTCCACTTGAGAAATTTCTTACGAGGACCTTCTATTCAGCAATTATATTTAAAGATGTCACATCTTCATTGTCAATTGATATTACTTTATAAGTAACAGAACCATCTAATGGGTAATAATTATTAAATGTAACATTGTCTTCATAAATTGACAATTTAAATTCATTTGAATTTCCTGTAGATTTAGATTGTAATGTTGGATATCCTGTTAATTGTGTATTAAACTATACATTCTCATTAACTGGCTAAACAACAAATGTATTTTTACGCTCATTACCATGCATTAATTGAAACTGCGTTACAGAAGCCTATTCTATATTACTATTTGGACTATCATCATCAATCAACACTAAAGAATTCTTTATAATCTATAATTGATATGGAGATTCTCCGCTTTCAGAACTTCCTGATGCTGGCATTTTAACAACATCAATATATTCATAATCTTCAATCTCTCCATTCTTATATAATTTAACATTAAGCCCAATTAAATTAGTTGTTGGAATATTATTAATATTATTAGACAAATTAAATGAAAAAGATGCTTCATTTGACAACTATACTGTAACAGAATATGTATTGCTCTATTCAACAGAATAAACACCAGTATATGTTAAACTTAATGAAGATGGAACTGTATTATTCCGTGCATTGTCAGCATCAATTCTTGTTATTCCAGATTCCGTAAATTGTTTTAAATAAAGGCTAAGTTCTTGCGTTTCCCAAGCATTACCACTTGAATTTAACCACGCAGTATCAGGGAATACTTTTAATTCATAAGATGCATAACTATGATTAAATTCTATATTCTATGCTTCAATACCATAACGAGGAGAATCTTCATTAGATAATTTATATTCATAATGAATTGCAATAGCACTTAAAGAATCTTCGTCAATCTATGTTAACCAACAAGAATGAGGATTACCGTCAAGCGGCTATTCTAACTAATAATCAAATCCATTTTTCTAATTTGTACCACCTTCATTCCATGTTAACTATCCAGAATTTGTCAATCCTAATATTTTATAATAGTCGAGACTTACATCATTATTTGATACAGATATATTTAACGAAGCAATTGTTTTTTCTTTTAATTGATTTAAATAAGCAGAACTTAAATTATTTCCTGTTAAATAACTTGGAATTGTAACACTATCATTAATAAGACCAACTGTGATAACACCATTTGATTGAGCTATTCTAGCTAATGATACTATTGGCAAGAAATCATAAGCACCACTAATGACACTTCTTGTATTATTATCATATAATTCAATCTTAAATACATCACCTGTTTTCGCTTCTGCATTTGCTCTTAAATTTTCAAATGTTTCTTGCTGAATTGGTTCTGAGCTAACAATAATTTCTTCTGCATCCTGTGTGTTTGGACGGCTTGTTATTTTTAATGAATAATTACCGTTCTAAGAAATAGATATATTCTCTGTTTCTCCCAAGAAATTAATTTTAGTTACATTAATATCAACAGAAGATGTTGTATCACCATATTCATCAAATACAACTATTCCTGGAATACATTCTATCTTATACGATTCTTCTGATTCAGCAAAAGTATAAGATTGTATAATTAATCCATTATTAATTGGAGAAGCATTCATTGAAGCCAATAAAATAACTGGACCAAGAGATGGATTCTAACCTAAATTAATTTCATAATTATCATTATTTGAAATAGAAGAGCTTAGCCAAAAACAATCTTGATTTTTTTCAAGCTTTAAGCCTAATGTTGAGATCGAATTATTAGAAGAATCATCCTATACCAAAGCAAAACTTCCGCTTCCGTTATTTGTGAAATCAATAAACGTTCCATCATAATAAGCAGTTATTTTTGTTCGTGTTGCTTCTTTTAATGCTTTATTTGTTGTAATATAATTATTACCAACTTTCTTAACTGGAATTGCAATCCCATCTGGACTTAAATTATAAGAAAACTATCCAATTGTTGTTGGATTAGATCCATCTCCTCTACCTATTTCAAATGGTAAAGACCAAGTTGCATTTGTTGTCTATCCACTATAATCACATAAAATAGCATTACCATCTTTAATTAGATAATATGCAAAGGACATCCAAAAAGGCTAAGAATTTGGAACATTTGTTGACCATCCTTCATTACTTAAATTAAATATACTAGTTGGTCTTTCTGGAGTGTTAACAGATTGCTTAAAAGCAAATATTGTTTTTACATACTAGTTCTCTCCACTTCCTCCAAATTCATGTAATGCGCCATTATAATATACATATAAATCTACATTGTCGACATATTCGTTACCTGTCCTACTTGTAGATGTCTCCTAAATTGCAACAAGAGCACCCTCTGGTTTATGATCTGGCAAGCATTCTTCCAGCATATCATAGAACTAATCGGCGCTATCCCATGGGCCGTAAAATAGACTTGTAGAAGCTCTTGGATTTCCATCGATGTCTATAGCGTATTTTAAATACCCAAAACTCGCAAATTTTAAATTATTTATATCCATATTTGTTAAACATTAATAGTTAAATTAAGCTGAATATGGCTTAACTTCAAATTCGTAATCTCCATCATAATCTCCTGCAACATATTCAACAGATGGTATATCAGTCCAAGTCCCATTATTAAATACAGAAACATAAACAATAAATCTTATTCCATTTGAATAACCAAATTCTCCAGATACGTTCTTATTTGTAGAGATTAATAAATCATATGGAGATGTAGTACTAAACATATCTGAATAATACCAAGTCTATCCAACTTTCATTGTAGTCCAAGATAAATTTCCTTGTTGATCAGCCTGTGGATGATACGTATATTTCACACCAATCTTATATACCATTGGTTTTGTATAATCATTAACGCTTCTATAATAAGAGAAGGTCTTAAATCTAATAGAAGATCCCATTGAATAGAAGTTTGGTAATACTGTATCAGAATTTGTTGGAGCATATGTCTGAATTGTATCACTAACAGTACCTGTAACAGTATCAATTAATGTATTTCCTTGATATATCTTAACAGTTACAGAAATTGCAGAATCAACAATTGGTATAATATCTTCTGCGTAATATGCTGATTTCGTTTCAAAGTTAGTCTATTTATATAATACATTTCCAACTTTATACTCAACGTCAAATGTATACATTTTAGTATTCATAATAGCTGCATTACAATCCAATCTTACTCTTCTTGTATTTTCGCTATCACCATACAATACATTAATATTAAATGTTAATTGGCTTGGAATGTTATTTGTTAATGTTAATTGGTCAGATGAATAAGTTCCTCCAGTAATTTCAAATAAATCTGATTTTTGATATTTCTTTATATAGATTTTATTTGTACAAAAACCTCCCCAATAATCAGCTGGAGTTTCATTAATAGCTATATTGTATACAAACCATTCCATATTTGTAAATCCATACCAATCATTAGTTATGTTTACTTTAAATTTATGTATTTTCTATGGAACAAAATAAGCATCTACTTTTTCTGTATAAGCAAGAATATTTCCTTTATGTGTTACACTTGTAAAAGTTTGACCACTTTGGCTAAATAAATCAAGATCTTTGTCGTGATTTTGAGTGTCAAATAAAATATATTCACTTAAACTACTTCCTAATATAAAATCACCATTTAGATATTCAACATTTGTTCCTGTTGCATCATTAGCACATTTTGTACCAGAAATAATTAATATTGAATCATCTTTAATCTAAAAATTATTAACACTTGTACCAGGCTAAGATAAATCCTATTCAACACCACTATATTTAGGAGAAAATACAATTTTATTATATGTATTTTCTGTAGTAATAATTCTCAAAGCCGTAATAACAGGAATGGCTATATTATTAAATGAAGCATAAGCATTTTCTAAAACAACAGTACAATTTGGAGCATATAAAGGTTTATCTAACTATCCGTTTATCTTTATATATTTACTTTCATTATTATAATATATATTTGGTGTATTTTGAGATTCTGTCTAAATTTCAGTGCCATCCCAATATGTTGTTCCAACACTCGTGCCATTCTATGAATTATTTAAATCAGACAAACTATCATAAAGCTATATCGAATCCTATATACCAACTAAATTTTTTCTACCAATAGTTATATGTATATCATTATTTGCCGTTACATGACCAGATAAATTATTATCATAATAAGCATTATTTGGACCTTCACAATAAACATATTGACCATTAACTTTACCAAGCAAATAATTATATATTCTTAATATTTGTTGATTTTCTGCTATACAAATTGCATGCTGTGGACCAGATGTATAAATACCATCTACATATATATAACCACCAATTAAAGTAATATCTCCATCACAATTAATTGCATGATGTAACATGCTAATATATAAATGAACTTCAACAATCTTTAAATTTCCATAACAATTAATTCCGTGACCTCTGTTATTCTTTATAATTAAATAAGCAATACCCTGAATCAATAAATCACCAACTGAATCAATTGTTCCTCTATCATATCCTTCATCTGTTGCCTAACCACTAACTAATGTTGTAATAGATTCATTTGTTAATCTTATTATTAATTTAACGCTAGATTTATTTTTAATTGCATAATCTTTGTTTGAAACAATTGTCAAACCATGTGAATTAATATATGTTGGCTAATCAGCAGTTCCTTCATCAATAACTATATAACCATTTAAATTTCCTTCAATATTATATTCATATCCAGGCATTAAATGAACAACACTTTCTGTGTGTAATTCGTTATTTACAAATAAATGATTGTTAATTGTTGCGTCATAATTTTCTTCTGTATCTTCATCAATAGGAGCAATCATACTAAGTGCCTTAACTTTATTACGCAATAATTTAATATCATTCTTTATATTAGTATCATCATAAGCTTCTCCACCTTCTGGAATATCTATATTCGCAATTCTAGCATCAACGTCATCACTAAGTTCTTGAATGTCTGAATCTATCTTATCACTTAAATCACCAGATAATTTACGTAATTTTCCATCAACGCTATCATTAATTCCGTCTATGTCAATATCTGAAATAGTATTATTAATAGTGTCTAAGCTGTTATTAATATTTGTAATCTGTGTGCTAACATTTGTTGAATTATTTTCCAAATTAGAAATTCTACCATCAATAGTATTAGAACCGTTTTCCAAATTTGATATTCTACTGTTAACAGAAGAAGAATTATTTTCTAATCCAACGAGTCTAGTATCAAGTGTATTTAACTATCCGCTAATATCAGAATTTAAATCGTCAATTGCAGAGTCAATTTCACTACTTATATCTATATTTTCTACTGCATTATTCACAATAGATCTAACCTGTGTTTCTGTTATACCTTGTGAATTATCATGCTTTAATCTTAATTCATTATTATAAATGTAATACTCATTTAATTTTGTCTTTCCCTAATTCCAAACGGCAACAGTAGCGCCATCTGGAATTGAGGAAGGGAAGTTTACTGATACAAATGACCGAAATTCAGCTTCATTATTCCAAGGACCATAAAAAGCATCCATTGAAGCTCTTGGATCACCAGTCATAGGATCAACTGTATATGCTAAATATTGAAAACTATTTAAATTCATAATTAAGCTCTCTTAAATTTAATTTTCCAAGAATTCATATTTGGATAATAATTGTTATTAATTGCATAATATACAGTATATCCATCAATAAAGGAAGAATTCAAATCAAAACTAACTGAAACGCCTTCTAAATCTTTTATATAATCAATAGCGACGCCTTCTGGAATTGCATACCAAACATATTTAACTCGTTTATTTATATCTGCAACTCTTAAAGTAATTTCATTTGTATTAAATATATGTTTATAAGCATCCTTATCAATAATTGAACTTGGTAATTCTTCAGATAAGCCATAATAAACATACTAATCCTAACCAGGTTGAGTGATATGTACTAAGCAAGTATTATTACTTTCTAACTGTTTCAAAGTTAATGTATATGTTTTCTTAATACCATCAGTATTCTCTGGAACTGTAACCTAAAAATGAAAATCTCCAATATCTGTATTTGGATACGAAACCCCAGTTGGAGTACAATCCTATACAACATAAGGCAAACATATACCACGCTCGTTTTCTCTTCTACTAACTACATTAATAAACAAATCCTGCTCGTCAGAACTCTTTAAATTGTAATCACCAGAATAGAATAATAATCTTGATGGCTTTTTATCATATTTAGCATCTGTACCATATACTAATTGACCTCTATCGTCATATTCAACAGGATTAGATGGAATGTCGACAGATGTGTTAACATTGTGAATATAATAATAAGGACGCCTTGGACGAGGTTTCATATATTCGTTGTTTATAATCTATGCCCATAAATCTGCTGTCAATCTAGTAGCACCAACTTGCCAATAAGTATTTGCATTATGACAACCAATATTCTATTTTACCTTGTATATACAAATGCAATTTAAAATATGTAAATAATCATCAGGCAAATTAACTTCATATGTAGCACCATATAAACTGTCCATCAAAGCAACATCATCACCAAGAACGCCACTATCTCCATCAGAATAATCAACATAAGCAGTTGCTTTCTTTGGAGTTAACATGGCTGTTGCTTTAATTACACGCAAATCATCAGCACTCTGCTCGTTAATGTCATATGTGTTATATCTTTTATTTATATACTAATTAATAGCCTTGTTGAATAAATAATTAAAATCATCCAATAAAAAACTTGGAGAATTCACTTTATTCATCTCAACAAGAACTGCTAAATAAACTTGTTTCGCTGTCATAATATTTTAATATTAATTATAATAAAAAAGCCTCACAATACTCATTCAAAATAAGTATGCAAGGCTAAACTTTTAAGTAGATTTCAAAAGATTATTTCACTTTTTCTTAGCCTCTCCAGATGCTGTGAACATATCTGGATAGGTCTCTTTACGAATTAATGACACAACTTGTTGGTTCATAGGATCTTTCATCCAGTGAATTACTGCTTCATCAGTTGCACCAAGAAGTATATTGTCACCATAAGTGTATACCTTGTTCTTATACTGAATAACCTTCTTCTCTCTAGCTTCTATAAATAACAATCTCAATGAAATATCATCTCCTGTATACAAAGCGATGATTCGATCTGGATCTTTCTCGGCAATACTAGTAAGGAAATCTTCAACTTCAGCATCTGGCATATTCTGCATGTTCTTACCAAGCAACTTAGCCTTCATGATTCTTCCATCTGTTCCTCTCTCATCACCATAAATAAAGTTTAAAGCGTCACGATATTTACGCTTTCTTGAATTACGCTGTTGTGCCTCAATTCCAGGACGATCAACATACAACTCAGCAACACCAAAACGTGGCTTTGGGTTTTTCCAACCCATTGTGCCATCAATTAAATAATTGCCATTTGCATCCTTTGCCCAACGTTCAGGAGCAATCATAGGACAGTTCTTTATAGCTTCCCAGATAGCTTTCTCGCGCGGATTATCTAAATTAAAAGTCTAACCGTCTGTAATTACAAAGGTCTCATTATCTCTAATAAAAACTTTTCCACTTTCTTTATCTTTTTCTGAAAGTATCATGTCACCATGACTGTCAACGTGACGTACACAATCAGGATATTCACCAGTAATTTTATCTTTACAAGGCTAAATAAAATATTTCATACCTGTCTTACTATACACACTCCTTAACACAACAACATTCATCAATACATCACTATTCTTAGTAGAATTTTTTGTTATAGCCATTTTAATTCGTATTTATTTTTTTAAATATAAAAGTTTAAAACAAGGAGGTCTATTTCAACCTCCTTGTAAGATCTAAATAATATTTTCGTAATTTTTTATCTAATTAATTATAATTTAACCCAAATCAAATCTCACGAATAATGAAGCTACGATAAGGATTAAATACTGCGATTGAAGAATAACCATGAGCAATGAGCTTGCTAGCTGCTACAGGAGAAGCTACAACACCAGAGCTCAAACCATTCTTACCACCAACACCAAGCACCTCATTCTGAATATAGTCGCCGCCCTTTAGGGTGAACATCGCAATAGGCGGTTGGTTGCTAACTTTATCTGCAGTCAAATCAAGACACAGACAATAACCCTTATCGCTACCATATTCAAGTGTGAGAGCTTTTTCAACTTTAAATGTAATAGTGTTGCCAGCAAATTCATAAGAATTATAGGTAGCACCAACTTTTACATAATCATTTGCAGCTTTAGACCACAAGAAAGTACCTTCTGTACGAGCCTGTACAAGATAATCACCAAGAACAATTTGGAGATCTTGCCAGAACTTATCATTACAAATAAATGTAAAGTGATTACCAGTACTATTGCTAGTCTTTTCTGTCATCTGACTAATCGCTGTTCTAAATACCTCCATAGAAAGTTTGGAGTAATTGTATTTAGAGGCGAACCGTTCCACCTATGCGATTAGTCCGTCGCCGATATAAATGGGGCGACCAGTGTCCAAGAAATTAACTTATTGTAAATTGATAAGTTACATACTTAATATTACTATTAAGATTAGACTATATCATTAACTTAATCTAAATATTTAAATGTATATCCACCAGATGTCGAATTTCTTCCAGATAATACATGCCTGCAACCAACAAATTCTTTTACACATTCTGTAACTGTATTAAAAGTTTTTACAAGTTGTCCATCTAATGTATATTGTCCAACTTTTCTTGGTTTATGCTTATGATAAATTTGTCTTATATCTGGCATACTTTCGACTTTTTCATATGACCATTGATATCCTCCATATAATTTATTTTTTACTATTTTTGGTCCAAATGTCAATATTGTATTTAATTCTTTTTCTGCAATATTTATATTCTCAAACTCTTTAATAAATGTACCGTCCACATCATATTGATATATAGGCTTCAATTCATCTCGTAAAGCTTTATCTCTATTATAAATTTTATAATAGTTATAAGAAAAATGTTTATTATGTAACAGATATCCTTTTCTTATAGAACGAGATATTAATGAAGACTCGGTTTTTAGTTGTCTTCCAGCTTCAGATAAACTTTCATATTCACATTCATATTCTCCACCGCAAGAATATTGATATACTTTTATTCTGTTTGTATCTGTCTTATAATTGGATAAATCTAAATGTTCACATTTTTCTAATGAAAAATAATAATTATGACACTTTGTTTTGTGCTTAATATCATGCGAAACAAGACAAAGCGCTGCACCTATATCTCTAGCTGCTTCGTATTGAGAATCGTATTCACAAATATAATTTCCATCTAAATCATATTTATAACACTTTTTAGCCATTACATTTCTATCTCCTCCACAACCACCAAGAACCATATTGTAAGTATTTTCACTATTTACAAAATCTTCATTTACAAGTTCTTTTTCTAACGTGTATGCGTCTTTTTCATTATCAAAAATTTTAATAGTTTCTCTCTTAAAGTTTTCAAATCCATACTTTAAAATAGCCCGATGAAACACATAATTTTTATTACAACGTGATTTAGAATTTATATATATCCCATTTCCTAAATACCCATCAAATTCATAAGGGGTTAAAGTTTTGTGAACGCCAATATAAATTTTGCCATTTACCAAATTAGTTGTTTTATATACAATATATTTATATTCCAAATTTTCCATTATTTAAAATTTTAAGTTAATACTATTTATCTAATTAATTATACTATAATTATAGTATAATTTTAATAGTATTTCAAATAATTTTAGTTAAATAATGTTAAAATTTTATTTAAATTAAGTTATTTACCACTTCGGCTTACGCCTACGCCTTTCGGCTAGTCGTTGAACCTTGAAATAAGCTATATGCTTATAACTTTGGCTGCTGATTGTCCTATAAGGAGTTCCCAGCAATTCAGTAAATTTATTATATACTGCTCACGCAGCAAGATCCCAACACTTTTTAGGATCTACGATTGTTGCCTTCACTATGTTATCGTATAGGCTCTTTATCCTATACTTCTTATACTTTATCATCGTATAAGTTCAGACTATATCTTCATCTGTTTGAACAGATGTTTCGCACTCTTGGAGCTTAATATTACATTTGTATTTCATAGAATCAATAACATATGGTTTTATCAAATTTATAAATTTAATAGCGTTTGTTTTATTCGCTCTAAGAATAAAACAATTTCTTCTTTTACTATAAAATGGATAAAATTTTACACCCCATTTTTCTTGAAAATATTGTATCATAATAAGATGTTCTTCATATGTAAAACAATCTGTAGAAATCCTAAGATCTATACATATTGAATGTCCATCTTTTGGAGATTCTTTAAAATAACAACTACCATCATCCATATACCAAATTGCAATACCTTCTAACGGTAACATATCTAATAATTCTCTTGTAATTGTTTTTCTATTATTAATATATAATTTTTTACGTAAATATGTAAAATAATCATGAACTTTTACAAATCTACAAGATTCATATTCTTTACCAAGAAAAACAACACGTTTTAATGAAATTTTAGGTATAAATGATGTTCCAAGTATTTTAACCAATAAATCACGTTTGTATTTACAATATTCCATCTGTTTTATAGAATGACCAATTTCTAATTGTACAGTATGTGTTTGAGGATGTGGTTTTCTCAAACAACCATCACCTAAACATAACGCTAAAATCATTCCTTTGTCATATTCATTTAATTCTCTTGTATGTTCTTTTTTCATAACATTAACTTTTAAACATATTCTGTATATCGAATATTAACTTTAATATTAAACTCTAGTCGTTGAACCTTCCATCTCTGGCTTGGCTGCTGATTTCCCTAATTATTGACGGGATTCCAGCAATTCACGAAATTTTCAATAATAAATCACTTTATTATGCGGCAAGTTTTCCACCGTTAACGTCAACGTTACCTTTGTTAAAAATGAGTCCGGTATTTCTGACGTACATGAAACAATCGAGCAAGGTCTTTTCTTTCTTATCAAGACGATAAATGACCTCGGAAAGATCGCCTTGATTCTTGCCCTGAGCAATGCTAATGAAAGCATCCTCATGAGCGGCAAACAAGGACGAATAGCTATCATCAACACGGTGTGTGGTGATATAGTTACGCATCTTGCTTACATTACTTTGATACTTGATGTACAATTTGTTATCATTAAGTTTCCTTAATGTTCAGACTATATCTTAATCTAAAATAGATTTATTCCATTTCGGTATTATAACCTACGCTTTTCAGCTAGTCGTTGAACGTTTCTTATTATCTAAGACTTCGCTGCTGATTGCCATTTTACAGGTTTCCAGCAATTAGGAATATTTTAAGAGAGCAACATAAACAGTATCAAATTTATTTCTTTACCCTCTTCCAATTTGTTATCTTTATTTCTCAATAAAGTTCAGACTATATCATTAACTTATATATCTGAATATGTAATTATTATAAGAATCTTCTAATCCACATAAAACATTTTGTATATCTATACCTTCTGTTTTTATAGCTTCTGTTTGAGATTTATAAGTATGTATTAGTTTTCCTTTTAAATTAAACTTACCAACTTTATAACATTTCTCATTATTAATATGATTATAAACATCTAATTTTTCTAAACTCCATATAAAATTATTTTTATCTATAGACTTGAGTCTAATTGATTTAGAAATGTTAGAATATTTATTATCTTTAGAAGCTTCTGTTTGTGTATTATACTCTTTTATAAAATTACCATTCTAATCGTATTGATAAACCACTCTATTTTTAACATATTCGGTTTTTGCTATATCAAAAGAATCTGCTTTAACAAAGCTAAAATAATATTTATCTTTAATACACACACCTAATTTTGCAGCTTTATATATTACAGATTTAGGTAAATCTAAATATACCGAAGCAGAACGAAGTGAATGAAATTCTTTTTTATATTCTCCAAATTTCATATAAAGATATATATTAATATTATCTTTAAATCTTTTCCCTCCCAATAATTGATTATATACGTCGCTCCTTTTAAGAAAAGATTCATTGACTATTGCCTCTTCTATTTTTAATGCTTCATCTTCTGTATTACAAATAGACAATATATTTCTTCTAAAGTTTTTTATGCCATAATGTTTAACGTCTGATTGCAATAATGTTTTAGCATGTTCATATGTATATGGTAATTTAGTATAAATTCCGCAACCAAGATATCCGTCAAAAACATTTACATTATATACTTTATGAATTCCTATATAAATCTTATTATTAACTAGATTAGTTGTTTCAAATACGATATATTTACAAGTAGTTTTATTTAAGTTATTTTCCATTTCAATAAAAATTATTTACGCTTTTCAGCTAGTCGTTGAACGCTATTCATATTAGTTTAATATAAATCTCGCTGCTGATTATCTTTCTTTTCAGTTAAGACTTCCCAGCAATTAAGAAAATTTGCTATTTATATTACTATAAATAGGCACGAAAATTCATGCATCTCGGGCCATTTGTGTTAGCTTTATATTACTATAAAGATCAGACTATATCATTATCTTACTTAAAATAAGACAACATCCATTTCAGTTGTATAACTTACGCTTTTCAGCTAGTCGTTGAACGTTATATAAATATCTATAATTTATATTTTCGCTGCTGATTGTCCTATAAGGAGTTTCCAGCAATTAAGATGTTTTTGCATTGTTAATCACTTAACAAGGCGACTACCAAGTAGTAGAAGTTAATCGCATTACTAAGGAACATCGTCGTCATACCAATCTAACAACCAGATGTATCAAGAACAGAACTATAATCGCTATCAATCAAGCGAACTTGAACCTGCCAGTATTGATCGTTCTTACGAATAGGACGTGCAACAACGATACATTGCTGACCAGTAGCGTCAATTCTAAAGATGTCATACTTCTCATAGTATCTCTCTTTGAATGCCATTGTTATTTCTGTGCCACCTTCTCCAAGCTCAGTTGGAACATCAGCGAACTCAATTCTCTTAATGTCATTCGTAGCGATTTCCCACTCGAAATACATAGCGTTAATACTCTGGAATTTGTTAGAACTCTTTGCTTCCTGATAGAAAATGTTTCTAAGAGACTCTGTCAAATAAGTTGCGGTATATTGTTCATAAAGACGAGAAACAATACCAAAACGTTCGGGCTTAGTGCCAATCCATTTGCTAAATCTCTCATAAGTACGAGTCGTACTCATCTCAGGATCTTTGTTTGACCATGTTACTACTTGCATAAAAAATAAAATTTTAAAAAATTAATAATCTTTAATGATATTACCAAATATCGGAAATATCAATTCTAGCCTTTTCTCTATTCTCAGGCTCTTTCTTCTTTACAACAACCTTTGATTCTTCTTTAACCTTCTGTTCTTTTGGAGCTGCTTTCTTTTTACCTTCTTCAACTCCTGCTCTATGAGCCTTAGTTATTTCAGACTTGTAATAATCAGAAATAGAATTGATTATATCTTCACCTTTAAGGGCGAACCAAGCCATACGAACCAAGGTGTTTGGATCTGACAATGCTTGATCGAGATATCGAACACCAGCATTATTACTACCAGTTATAAACTGATATAATTCATTCATGTCATTATCATCCATATCGACATCAAGCTCTCCAACATTAGTAAAATTCTCTATAGAGTTTACTATATCTCTTGAGAATTGTGCAAATTGTTCTTGAGCTTTCTATTCTTCAAGAGCTGCATCTCTCTGATTTTTATCTTCTTCTAGCTTTTTGTATTCATTTCTAATGCCAGTTATTTCTTTTTGGAATAACTCTTCATTAGACTTAGCTCTATCTAAAGCTTCTTGTAATTCCTCTTCTGTTATACCTTCTACTCTTGCTTGAAGGTCTAGAAGATATAATTCTTCATCTGTTAGATCGTCAACAGCATAATGTGCATCGGGATTTTCTTGTTGAGCAACATATTCTGCAACACCTTGTTGTTTAATAATCTATACAAATTCTTGAGGAGTTATATTGTGTAATCTCATTTGATTTATAAGGTTGATTTCTTGTTCATCAAGCCTTGTATTGTCATCTTCTTGTTCAGGCGAAAGGATTGCCATCTTTTCTTCATTTGAAAGATCTTTCCATGAAATTTCTTCAATTTCACCTTTATCATTTTCAAATTTAATCTTAGATAAATCATCAATACCTTTTTCCTTTAACAGAGACTTAATTAACTCACTCTCTTCAACTGAATCGTTATCAGTTGTACTTTCAACTTGCTTGTTTCCACCTTGTTCATCGTCATCTGGATTGTTATCGTGATTATCATCTCCTTCTTCACCATTTGTTGGCCCTTGAACAACATCTGGCTCATTCGTAGACTTGTTATCATCATCATCAGAATAACTATTACCAAGTGGACTAGCTAATGCATCTTCGTTCTGATCTTCTACCGTTTCGAGATCGTCAAAGATGTCTAAATCATTCAAACCATGATCATTCATTCTTATTTACAATTAAAGTGTTAAACAAAAAAAGGGATCTCACCTATTAACGGTAAAATCCCAAATAATTATTATAAACTAAAAACTTTTACTTTTTAAAAATTATTTATGAGATTAACCAACATATTATACACACCAATAAATAAACATATGTATGTTAACGCCAATTCGTTTTAAAACATACCTCAAAAAACATAATTACAAATTGTGGTTAAATATTCATATAATTCATTTTATATTGTTATTAATTTACTATTTTTTTTATCATAACAAATATAATACAAATCTCATAATAATTCAAAAAAAATATGCAGAAATATCAAAAAGCGTTGAAAACGCTAGCACAATTGTTAAAAATTAACTAAACGAAGTCTCCTATAATTGTTGCTACATCTTCATCATCATAATCTCTAACGAGTCTCATGTGATCCATTAAATGGAAACATTCATGTATAAGAGTATTAATTAATTCTCCCATATTTGAAATTTCTCCAATTACTATTACGCTTTTTTCTAACAAGAAATTTGAATATGCAAATCCTGTATCTTTTTGTCCAGAATTAAGCATATCAAATGCTTTTTTAATTAAAGAAGAAGGACAGCCAATTTCATTTAATTCTTCTTCTACTACATCAAAATCGTCTATATTAACACTAAATAATAATTGTACTGTCCAATCTTCTATTTCATAACTTTGTTTAATCATATCATCTCCTCCCAATCTATGGCTATTCCAAGTTTGCATGTGTCAGCATACCATCTGTTAAACACCAAACCGTCATAACCATCTTCATCTTCTATAACATCTTTTATATATTTAGCAAGTTGGCTATCGTTAAGAATGCTTGAACCGTAAAAATCAGCATAAGCCATATTAGCTACATATACATAATCATATAGCTAATTATTTTCTATTGTTACGCCAGCATTTTTAAGAATAGTGTCAACTCTTGCTCTGTCTAACATATTGATCCTTTTGCCACCTTTTCTCATCTAGCTTACAGCAAATTCGCACATCTTTCTTGTGAAATGCCAACCGTAATTAGAAAGATATTTAATCATATCAGATGGCCTTTGATCGTACTAATCCAAGCTATTCCTCATCATGCGTAACGACTCATTCTTTTCTTTGTATGATACTTATAATCTTCTTCTTCGTCGTCGTCTTCATCATCTTTGCGATAACGCATACGATATCTCTGATCCATTGTATCGTCAGCAATGATTTCTTTTACTTTCTTGGCTTTCTTTTCTATACAATCAATGTATTCCATTATTTTGCCATAATCCTCAGTTCCGTATTCTACTACTATCATAATTTTTATTTTTTATTTGTTATTGCACTTAGTATCTAATCTATTTTATCTTCTACGCCTTGAAACTTATCTTCAAGACTAGTTAATCTATCATCTCTTTCTTTGTCTTTAGCGAACTATGGATTTAAATCTTTTAAAATCTCTTCGCAATCAATTACATTCTATTTATAGGTTTCTATATTACCCAAAATTTGTTTACTATTCGCTAAAAGATTTTCAACTTCAGATTGTAATCCAGATTTAGTTTCACTAATAGTAACACGACCGTTATTATATGTAATAATACTATAAGAGCTTGGGATAGAATTGTAATCATAGACATTACCATCAACGTTAACTTTTATATCTACACAAGACTAATTTGCAAAAGCGCCTTGATTAAAGGCGGTTAATCGTGGAGCGCTTACGCTTACGACTTCACCAACCTTTAATTTTGGCTTATTATCAGTCTTATCTAAGATATAGATTGAACTTCCTTGCTATAATGAACTAAACATATTAAACAACTAATTTAAGAGTATTTGCTACTCTATTAAATGTAATTATATGATCTCCTGCAGTTATATCTGTTACTGGCTCTCCTTCTGCATTTGTAAGAGTCCTACTCTATCCATTAACAGTTACGTTAACACCGAGTACAGTTGCTGCGGCTAAATCAAATGTTGCTATAATCAATCCTGCTGGTCCACTTATTCTAAATGTATGATCAGGAAATGTATATACAGCATTAGTAGTTGCACTACCAGCATTTGATTGAGAAGCCTAAATTGTTGGGATTCCACCTCTATTGCCAATGAGCATATCAACCTCCTTTTTTAAAAATCAAGACCAGAAACCACCATTTCCATTATATCCAAAACCTCCGTAAAATCCACCGGAAACATAAGGACTTACATTAACGGCAGCCAAGTTAGGCCATTCTACAGGAACTGTATTAGGCTGTTTGCTGGCAATCTCATTTACTTTAGATTGTAATGGAGCAATTACATTATAAAGCTAAGCTGTTTGACGATCGTTGTCTAACTGACCACGAAGCTGAGTAATTATATCACCTTGTGTGTCAATCTTACTTTGCATTTCTCTTTCTCTAATATCACAGAACTCTTTTGTAATATTTGTCTATAAAGCTGCCAATGCACTTGAATTAGCACGGCTACTATCGTTAATAGCATCAACTATATCACGAGTATTCTGACTAGCCTATGTCTAAAGAGCGTTTGTCTATTGACATGTAGCGAGCTGATCAGAAGCGTGATTAGCAGCAGCCTAAGCCTAAAGAGCATTTGTTTGATTAGCAATAGCCAATCTATTTTCGCAGCAACATTCACAAATCTTACTAGAGATAGAAGCATTACCAGCTTGAATAGCATTAATAGTCTGTAAACCAGTCATGCCAACTTGATTACCCACGCTATTAATAGCGTTATTCAATGTAAAGATACCATTCTGAACTGTTTGTACTTCTGTACCTAAAAGATTAGATAACTGCTGAATTGAAGTCGTATTACCTTGTATTGCATTCATAAGTAATTCACGACCAGCATCATTATTCATTTGGTTAGAAAGGAAACCAGCAGCGCCATTATTACCAAATCCGCCACCAAAACCATTTCCATATCCATATCCACCCCAAATGAGCCAAAGGAATAAAATCCATATCCAGTTATTGCCACCAAAACCACCGTTTTGATTCAAAGCAAAAAGAAGATTAGGATCTAAAGAGCTGCTATTTCTAACAGCGTCAGGAAGCATAAAAACTTTACTATCAGACATAATTTTAAATTTTAAATTGTTAATACTAAAATATCTTTTTCTCGCGAGATAATACAACTATAGTATGCTTTTTAAAATTACGTAAACAATCCGATAAAAAAGTTTTTTCAATAAAAATTATGACTTAAAACGAAAAAAGGCCATCGAAATTAATCGATGACCTTCTAAAAGCGTTACCAGAAAGGTAACAAAACTATGATTGATAAAAATTTATTTATTTAATTTATAATTTTTAATTAAATAATATACGTAAAATATAATACCTATTATTATAATAGATAAATGATATGTTGTGTTTGAAATATGGAATTTATAATATGTAAAAATAACATTTATTGACAAAATGGTAGATAAATAATGTATACATAATTTATGTTTCCAACAAAATAATAGTAAGTTAGAAGATAAATAATAAAATATAATTTGTAATAAAGACATTCCGCATATAAAGTTTAATAAATGGAAATGTATGCAATTTAATTCTAATATATTATATAAAATTACTAATATACAATTTAATAAAGGAATATATTTAACAAAGTTCTAAAAATTTTCAAATATTTTCTTTTTCATTTAAGCTTTCCTCCTTTTGCTTCATAATGAGAGCTATTTTCGTCACCCAATCTTCCTATAAGATCGTGTGGGTCTCCGTCGTTTCCTTTCTTCTATTCTTTTTTCTTTTTAGTTTTTTTGTTATTCTCTATATTAATGTTTTCTTCTACATTTTCTTTTTCATCATCAAAATTTATTAAACCATTTTCAGCCAAATATTTACGAACATAAATTCTCTATAAATCTTTTATCAACTATTCTTTATTAGAATTTATTTCAGATCTACTTGTGAGTCTTCTTGCTGCCATATTTTATCAGTTTCTTTTTCCTTCTCTTTCTTTATCTTGTAATCATATATCTCATCTTTATACCAGCATAATTCATTAAACCCATATCTCTTTTTACCTCTCGGCAATTTACCATTATTAACTAATGTATCAAACTAACTACGAGATATGCCTAATAAATGAAATGCTTCTGTCTTACTAATTGGTTCATGAACTATTAAATTAAATACAGCTCTACGCTAATCAGTATTTAATTCACATTCATTCTTTCGTATTTTCTTAGCAAGCTTTTCAAACTCTCTTGCTATTAACTCTCTTTCAAACTCAAACATAATATAAACAAAAAAAAAGCGTCTCAAATTAAAGAGACGCTTTAAAAATAAAAATTTATACTATAATCTTCATTAACCGAATGCATTATCACTCTTCTACAAACAATGCATATATAACTTCTAAGAAATCTGCAGAACTTAACTTCTGACCATTAATCTCAACATCATTCCCAGAATTTACATCAACAATCTCATTGTACTCATCCTCTGTAAAAGATTTATTAACAACATCAACCTCTTCTTGACCACGCTTTTGAACATAAGCCATATAATCCTCATTAAGCTGATCTGTCAGCTCCTTCAAACGAGTATCTTCTTCCTCCGTCCTATCAGACTTGTTCTGTAGCTCGTTAAACTCATCAGTTGTCAAGCCTTTTACAAACTCTTGTACATCTTCATCAAATGACTTGCGAACCTTTGAATACTCAATACGCATAGCCATAATTTTTACTTTCAAATCCTTACTTAAAGATGCATCACCATCCTTAAAAATTACTTTCGTAATAAAATTTTGTCTTGCTAAAACTTCATTTGTTGTCATAATTCATTATTTTATATTAAACATTAACTAATTAAATCTATATACAATAATATATACATAAAATTTATTTTTCAAATTATTTTAGTTAAATAATGTTAAAAATATTATATTTTTTTGCGTCTCTATAATTTATAACATTATTTAAACACATATCTATTATAGCACTTTAATAAATGTTTTCAAATAAATTATACACAAAATAAAAATTAAGACTTAATTAGTACTTTAACATATTATTTTATATCTTCTAACCATATCTCATCTGTTAACTATCCAATAGAAGCTATATTTGCTCTTTCTAAATATGCATTTGTCTTACTATAAATTATACTACCAAAATCATAAATAGAATTATAATCTTTTTTGTGAAAAATTAAATTCTATTTGTTTAAATAACTATTTAATGACTATTTTGATTTTATATAAAGATCGTTTCCACAAAAACACAAATAATCATATTGTGCTTTATAAAAAGAAAGAGCATAATTAATTGTATAATTAAATCTATAGTTTACTTTTGATGATGTTCCAACTATATTAGATATAGACATAAACTCAACATTTTCATATTCCATTAAATCATCTTCAAAATCTAGAAACAAAACAACGTTTCCAAGTTTTGAATAATAATTTATAATATTTTTAATTTTACATTTATCTTCTTCTGTTATTATAAATAAAAATATCATGATGATGTTGTTTTTGATTTTGACATATTATTTAAATTTATAGTATACCTATATCCAGTATTGCCATATCCTGGAACTCCTACAACAGTTCCTGCATATGTCAATCCTTTTACGCTACTATTCGTTGCAAAATTATTCCAATAATATACTCCTAAATTCTAAATTGTACCATCAGAAAGTGCTTCAAATATTTGTAAATAATTATTTGAACTATCATACCTGCTAAACATTACCTAAGATGTTGTAGATGTATAACCATCTGAATTATTTGCAATTTCTCTAAGATTAACATCCTAATACCCAGGATAAGAAGGATTCATAATTATAGCTGTAGCACCACTTATACTATCTCCAGTTTCACCAGATTTCAAATATGAAA
>JAEEGL012452971.1_pt1 | contig 20605 bp, 35 predicted proteins | sample 9134231 | NCBI WGS metagenome assembly JAEEGL01 (sample SAMN16246548, study PRJNA631951) | gut metagenome | biome: gut microbiome; feature: rumen; material: fiber-attached | host: Bos | place: Iran: Karaj | collected 2018-10
CCCTGAAGAAGAAGATTGAGGAGGTCAGGGAAGCCGTCCAGAAGCGTGACGCAGACGCCGTCCGCGAGAAGACCAAGGCTCTCGACGACGAGTGGTTCCCCATTGTTCAGAAGATTTACTCCGAACAGCAGGCCGCCCAGCAGGACGCTGGACCACAGCCTGAGCCGGAAGGACCTGACGAGCAGTAACAACTAACCCCGCTAAACCAGCGGGGTTTTTAGTTGGGTCTTTCGCTACATTTTATCATATACAGGTCAGAATTATTCACTCATAAATAGTTTTGGCAAAAACAAAAATTGTCTGTATCTTTGTGGCGAGTATGAAAAACGTATTCTTCACCAGCGACCTGCATTTCACGCACAAGAACATCCTGTATTTCCGACCGGTACGCAGGACGTCCGCCGGCATTTCCCTTGATGAGTTGAGGGAAAACGAGGAGTGGGAACTGCTCTCCCGGCACGACGAGTGGCTGATTAAAAAGTGGAATGACACGGTCCAGAAAGAGGACGACGTCTACATCCTCGGGGATGTTTGCCTGTCGAACCGGGAAAACACGGAGAAGATACTGAGGCGGTTGAGGGGACACAAGTTCCTAATATACGGAAACCACGACAAGTCCTGCAAGGGATTGGAGAATTACTTCACGTGGACCGGGGACATCAAGGAGGCGAAATTCTCACACCAGATGTTCCCGTTCATTGACCAAAACGAGACCTTCTGCGTGGAGTTGTGCCACTACCCGCTTCTGACTTGGAACAGGAGGACGCACGGGTCCTGTATGGCACACGGACACTGCCACGGAGCCATTGACAAAATCAACGTGGACTCCCGCGAACTCAGGGTGGACGTTGGGCTTGACGGAGAACTCGCCGGGCTTGAACTGATACCGCTTGAAAAACTTTACGCCCATTTTAGGGGCATCATTGAGAAGGAAGGAAAAGCCACCTTCAAAGAATACAACGAATGGCTGATGGAACAGCAAGGATTCAGGATGTAATATGGGAGAAAAAGTTTTTGACATCAACAAAACATACGCACTCATATTTGAGAACGATGACAAGACTTATACTTTGTCCCCATTCGGGTGTTTCATCGCTTCGTTGACGGATACCGGAATACTCGATGACGACGTTTTCAAAAACTTCGAGAACCAGAAGGCGAGGACCGCGTTCAAGGTACTTGTGAAAGTTTTTGAGGACAACGGGTTCATTCATTACGAAGACGGCAAGCCGGTTTGTGGCACGAAACAGGACCAGATTGACCTTTTCAAGAAAACGGTTGGAACCTATTTCAGGGACGCGACCGACGATATGATTGAGACTGCTTTTGAGCAGTTTATGCTGGAACTTAAAGAACACGGAAACGCTTATGAATTTCAACAACCTTGAAGAAAAGTGCAATTACTTTCGCGGGCTTACTGATTACAGGGTGATGCCGAACGGCTACACCCTCGCAATGCTTGACGGCAGGGCGTTTTCCCGGCTGATCAAGAACAAGTACCGCCTTCCGTTCGACGACGCGTTCATCAACATTATGGATGAGACCGCGAAATATCTCCTGACCAATATTCAGGGGGCAAAGTTCGCGTACGTCCAGAGCGACGAGATTTCCATCCTCATCACCGACTGGGACGAGGAGAGCACCGACTCCTGCTTCGGTTTCCGCCTCTGCAAGATGCAGTCAATCTTCGCCTCTATGGCCGCGTCCAAGTTCAACCAACTCACACTCCTCAACGACATCTGGGGCGACGCGTACGACCGGACGAAGATGGATACCGATGGAACGCTGTACAGAGTAAGAGACGCCGTTGAAATCATTAGGAACCAGAAACTCGCCGAGTTTGACTGCAAGGTGTGGTCGGTCCCGGACTGGGGTTCCGCACTCGGTCACTTCGTGTGGCGTCAGAACGACTGCACGAGGAACTCCAAGCAACAGACCGCTCAGTCCGTGTTCTCGCACAAGCAACTGATGGGCAAGTCCGCCGACGAGCAGATTGAGATGTGCAAGGCTTACAACGTGTTCTGGGATGATTTTGACCCCGGGAAGAAGTACGGGCGTCTTATTTACCGCGAGCCCGTGGAGAAGGAGACGACCTACACCAACAAGAAAACAGGAGAAGCCAACACGGTCAAGTTTACGAGGAACGAGTTTACCGTACACGGGGCACACCCGTTCGGTTACGAGGACAACGTAATCAGGACCCTAATTCCAAAAAGATGAGCAGAAACCCGATTAAACTGAAAAGTCGCTACGGCGACGTGCACCACCTCATACCCGTTGACGACGCCGACGAGAAGGCGTACCGCCTCGTGCCGGCTGAGGAATGGATGCCAATCAGCATAAACTACGACAAGGGCGAGAACGGCGAGAGGATAATCCATTCCGTGGACCCGGACGGTGGTCCGTTCATCACCGTCGGGTACAAGGTCGGAAAGCACGTCGTTGAGAGCATCTACGAGAACGTGAACGGAACCATCCTGATTGACCTTGTTGAGAAATGAGTGTAAGATACTGGCTCAAGACGCACCTGTTCAGCAAGCATTTCTGGAAGAAGATAAAAATCCTCTGCCAGACGCGACCCTACGATTTCTGGGGCTTGTACAAGATTGAGCAGGCTACCATCCGGGAACTGTGGGAGACCATAAAGGATGACGACATCTACGTTGGTGTTGAGTACGACGTACGGGATATGAAAATCTGCGAACGCCTGCTTGACATTATGATGGACGACAAGGTAAGCCTGTTCCATTTCAACCGGCTTGAAAACTACGAACTCCGAGATGACAGGGTCGTCTTCAACCCTCAGTACGTCTGCGATGTGAAGGTGAATACCAAGAACGTGAAACGCTTTGCGAAGAACAAGGTGCTTGAGGAGTATTACGTGAAATACCCGCACGAACTGTATATTGAGAAGGCGAGACGCCTGTACCACAAGATACGGTACGAGAGGGATACCGCTTGGGCGGACTAAATAATATCCGTAGTGATATGAGCAACATTTTTACCAAGTCCAAGGACCACAACCCAAATTATTTGGCGACTATCTGCAAGATTGGTCCACTTTCACCCATTGAAGGGGCAGACCGCCTGAAGACGGCCGTCGTGAACGGTCACACCATCGTAGTGTCTGCCGAACAGAAACCGACAGACACCGTAGTCTATTTCCCGTGCGAGTCGGCGGTGGCTGACAAGTACCTGTCCGCGAACAACCTGTACGAAATCGGGCGTGCCGACAGGAACGCCAATTTCCGCGAGGTTGAAGCCCTCATCAAGGAAGCCGAGAAAGCGGTTGAAGCCAACGACTTGGACAAAGCCAACGAACTCAAGGACAAGGCGAAGGCTCTCTGTGGATATTTCGGTAGCACCCGGCGTGTCCGCATACTGAAACTCCGTGGGGTCTATTCCGACGGCTTCATCGCCGACGTTGAGACCCTGAGGAAGGCGTACCCGGACGAACTCGACTGGAGGTTTAAGTTTGACGAATACCTTGACATCCAGTTCGACACCATCGGGAAGGAACTCGTCTGCGAGAAATACGTCCCGAAGGCGAACGAGCCGGTTCCCCACGGTCAGGGCAACTGGCACAAGCGTATGAAGACCTTGAAGCGGTTTGACAGGGTCAACACCGAGTATTTCAAGTTCCACTACGACACCAAGATGCTGGTTGAGCACATCAAGGAAATCAGCCCGGACGATATGGTGGACGTGACCGTGAAAGTGCACGGCAAGTCCGCCGTCGTCGCGAACGTCCTTTGCAACCGGAAACTCACCCTGCTCGACAAGATAAAGAGGTTCTTCGGAAAGGACGTCCCGACGCTTGAGTACGGGAACATATACTCCTCCAAGAGGGTTATCAGGAACCAGTACGTGAACCCGAAGGCGTCCGAGTTTGAGGATACCAGCGAGTGGGCGGACGTGAACCGCGTGTTCGCCCCGTACGTCTCAAAGGGTATGACCGTGTACGGCGAGATTGTCGGATACAAGGAGGGAACCGGCGAGTTTATGCAACCGAACCACGACTACGGGTGCAAGAAGGGTCAGTGGAAGTTTATGCCTTACCGTATCACCACCCAAGATGGCGTGGACGGCAAGCCGTTTGAGTGGAACATTCACGACGTTGACCAGTGGACCCGCAAACTCGTGCACAACCATCCGGAACTGGAGGAACACGTGATGTTCCTGACCATCCTGTACCAAGGACTGTTGAAGGATATGTACCCTGACCTGCCCGTGGACGAGCATTTCCACGAGGAACTCCTGAAGAGGCTCAAGGCCGACAAGGACCGCCTCGGTATGGAACTGGACGAGCCCCTGTGCAAGAACAAGGTTCCGCGTGAGGGCGTCGTGTTCCGCATCACCGACGACAAGGTGTCCTTCCCGAGGGCGTGGAAACTCAAGACTATGAGGCATAACGAACTCGATAAAAAACAGAAGGACAAGGGCATTGTTGACGGGGAGGACATCTCGTAATGGCTGAGAAGATTAACATCAGGTGCCCCAAGTGTGGGAGCAAGGACCTCTGGGCTTACGAGACGACCGAGGGCGTTTCCGGACACCATTTTGAAAACGGTGTCTGGAACCACGACGAAGATTACAACGAGTAAGGAGATATGACCAAGGTCGATTTCAGATGTACGAAATGTAATCACAGGTGGACAGGACGGAAAGGTCCTACCATTCTTTGCTACATGGAAGACGAGTAAAGAAAGAGCCACGGAGCAATCCGTGGCTTACTTTTTCTAATCATCTATCATTAAATCGTGAGTAGTGTTGACGATAATGTATTTGTTGCTATTGCACCTTCCATTTACGTCGCATAGTTTAACTTGCTCGTTTCCGTTTGGATAGATTATTTTGTACTTTATTGGCCTTCTACAAACATCTGTGTCCCAAGTCGTATCGTTGAAGGACAGTATTTCAGCCTTTAAGCCGTAGCACCTTGTGCAGAACTTGGTGCCGGGCATTTTTGCCTCCTCTAAATTAAAACTTTTCATACATTTTCTTCTTTCTTATTGTCGTTTGTGTCGTCAAAGGCACTTATGCCATCGGCCTCTACTACGAGCAACTTTCCTTCTAATACGGGGTTGAATCCCTCCTTCTCAAGTTCGGGGAAAAGCGTAAGAGGCTTGTCTATTTCAAGACAGATTCCGCCGACGTCGGCACTGATAGATAGAAACGTCGCGTTCTTAATGATTTTCGTGCTTCTTTTTTTTCTAATAATGATGTTCATATTCTATTCAGTTAATTTATGACCTTGTAGATTTTCTGGATACCTTGTAGATGCTCCAGCCGGTCTTCCGCATAATCATCTCAATGGTGTCTCGGGTTCTCGGGGATTTCCCGGAGGTCATACCGGTCATATAGACCCGGCGTAGTGGCTTGGTCATTTCCTCCAGTTTGTTGTACATCCTGATGGCGTCCGACGTGTTCTTGCAGACCACGAACGTGAAATCCTCGTCGTACTTGAAGATGACCTTGTTGTTGTAGACGTAGATGAGGACCGAGGTTTCGTTGTCCATAACCGGGTCCATCACGAGGTTGTCAAAAATCCACTCGTAGGTCTTGCGGTCCGATTTCGGGTCGTACCCGTATACCCAGAACGTCTCCTCAATGAGAGCCGGGAACTTGTCGTAGATTACCCAGTCCTTCGCGTTCGTCTTGTGGTCAACGAACTTTCCGTATTCGTTACGCAGTTGGGTTACCGTGTTTTCATCCTTTTCGCGGTTCCTTTTCATTACGACGAACTCGGATACCGTCTCGTATATTCCGTCGTGCTTGCGACCGTTGTTTCCGTATTTCTTGGGGAATACGACCTTGCTGTTAGCCTTCTCCAGTTCCTTCCTTGCGAAGGCTACCTCGTCAAGGTCCCTGAACACGCCGACGTAGCCGGCTTGCTTACGGTCAACGAAATACAGTATCTTGTAGTCCCAAGTGGCTTGTTTCTTGCTACCGCGTTTCTTCTTACGCTTTTTCGGACCGGTCTTCTTGTGACGACCGACCTTTTTCTTGTAGTAATAGTAGTAGAACGTACCGTCCGGGCGGAATACCTTCACCATATCGCAAAAATACGTATATTTAACTAAAATAGCAATACTATGCACGGTTTCTGGTATATGCTGGTGCTTTTTTTCGCAATCACAAGCACCGCATTGTGGTTAAATATCGTAATTACGGAGGGCTTCAACTCCCGGGTTAACGTGTACGCTACCAAGCAGGACAATGACAAGTCGCTCCTCGTCTCCAAGACGAAGAATGTGCTCATCGTTATCGCGTGCCTGTTCTGGTCCATCTTTTTCACCTATTTCGTATGAACAACAGAAATTATTTTTCGCTCCTCGTCATCGGCGATGACCCGGACGCCCAGATTGAGGCTTTCGGTCCCGGGAATGCACCGTCCACAGTGCTGAAAAGGTCCGATCTTGCACAGATTAGGGTGCAGACCCTCGGAAAGTACGAACGGATACTCGCCGGCGAGTACGACGACGACCTAAACAAGAAAATAAGGACGATGGTCCAGAGCCGGTACGACAAGTTGAAGGCGTTGTCGGAAGACGAGTTCTGGGACGAGATTACGTTCGGGTTCGATATGTCGGATGACGGGGAGACGGCCACTCTCGTGGAACCCGGCAAGTACGAGGTTATCACCCGTGCGAAATATTTTGCGATGCCGTTCATTGACCGGGACGGGAAGGAGGTATCCCAAGCCCTTATGCAGGACATCCACTGGAGGGCGACAGACGGCGAGCGTGCCGAGAACTAAATCTCCGCTTGGGAGACGGTTGTTGACGGTAGGAAGCCGAAGGACAAGAACGAGGCCCAGATATTCAACGTGATGAAGGGGCACAAGCAGTACATCCTCGGTTTCGGCACCAAGGACAATTATGTTGAGAGCAGTACCAAGTTCTGGACGTATTCCGTGCTGAAGGACGGTGTTTGGACTGACGTGGATGACAGCAGTGACGAGCACCAGTTTGACTGGGTGCACAAGTATTACCGCCGGTTCATTTCCGGGCTTGATGGAGATACCTTGCTGACCCTGTACGAGTATAAGACGAACCCCTTTTAGGATTCGTTGTCCAATTTCTTCATCAGATACAATATCTGACAGTCTTTCTCGTTCATTTGATCTTTCAAGTCGCTAATCTCGGCCACCAGATACTGAACGAGGTCGGAGAGAACAATCTCGTTCCCGTCCTTGACGGCTTCCGGGTACAACTCGGCAATCTCCTCGAATGTGAATTTATCTGCCATCTCGGTTTGTTTTCCAAATAAATATTCCAAGGTGTTGCGAAATAGAAATGAAAAACGTATATTTGCATTGAAAATTTGTCATCAGTAAAGTACTTTAACTATGCAGAAGATTACAATCATTGGTCGTCTCGGAAGAGACCCTCGTAAAAACGAGTCCCAAAGCGGTAGAGCGTTCACGTCGTTCACCGTCGCGGTAAACGACAGGTACCGTGGAGAGGACCGGACCTATTGGTACGACGTCATGGCGTTCGACCCGGACCGGTTCAACGTCCTCAAGTACATCAAGAAGGGCTCCAGCGTGGTCGTCGTCGGAACGCTCCATTCGGAAGCGGAACGCGGAAACGACGGAACGTACCGCTGTGTGCGTTCCATCACTGCTGACTCCATCGACTTTACCCCGTCAAGCCAGAGCGGTAGCACCGAGTCCAACGAAACCCGTCAGGCACCCGCCTCTTCTACGCAGAGAGCGAGCAAGCCGGCGGCCAAGCCCGTTGAGGAGGACCTCCCTCCGGACGAGCCCGTGGAAATTCCGGTGAAACCGAGAGCATCTGCCAAGAAACCCCAGCCGGCGAAGGTGTCCGCCCCAGACCCTGAACCGGAACCCCCTGTAGACGAGGAGGAGATGCCGTTCTAATCCGGGCGACCAGCAAGGACCTCCGCTACGGCGGGGGTCCTTTTTTATTAAATCGTTTGTAGTAGGTAAGAATGACTCAAGAAAAAAAAGATAGGCTCATAAAAGAGCGGAAAAAACTCTGTGATTGGTACTATAGCAAGCACTGTATGGCAGACTCCGGCGGATGGGGGCTCGTAAACTGCCACGGAGACTGCAAGTGGATAGAGGACTACGAAAAGGAACTTGATACCGAAAACCATGAAACCTGAGGAACTGCTGGGCTGGATGGACAAAGCCAGCGTATATGCAAACCAATACTTCAAGGACGCCCCGGAACTCAGCAAGGCGAACTGGGTACGTGACGCCCTGTACTGTGCGTACCTGAAGGGCGTGGAGGATGCACTTGGAGTCAGAATAATTACGTAGTTATGTACCCGGTTTACGAGTTAGACACCTATTTTTCCGATTGGGGTATGCACAACGTCCTCGTCGGAGCCGAAAGCAAGGAGGACCTCCGTAATCATATCACATACGAGCAACTCCAACTGACGAAAAGTCAGTTCAATAAATTGTGGCGGGAAAGTTGGAGGGTAAAGAAAATCGACGGGCTGTACACGGACAAACCGTACGTGGTACTGTCCTCTTATTATTATAGCGAATAACGAATGGCGAACAAAGACTTTTACCAGATACTTGGCGTTCAGAGAAATGCAACGGAGGACGACATCAAAAAGGCGTACCGCAAACTCGCCCTTGAGTGGCACCCGGACCGCTGGGTGAACAAGAGCGAGGACGAACGGAAAATGGCGGAGGACAAGTTCAAGGAGATGACCGAAGCCTACGAGACCCTGTCGGACCCGGCGAAACGTAGCCAGTACGACGGGAATACCGGTTCCAGCGGTTTCAATTTCGGAGGTTTCGGGTTTGGTTTCGGAGGAGGATTTGGTGATTTCGTTTGGGGCGACAGCCCGGAGAGCCAACTATCACGCGGTGCGGACGTGATGGTTGATATCAAAATCAGCATCAAGGACGCGGTCTGTGGCAACAACTCCTTTGAGATACGGTACAGCAAGGGGGTAAGGTGCCCCAAGTGTCACGGAACAGGCGGTAAGGAAGGACACACGAAAACGTGCCCGCTCTGCGGTGGTGCAGGAAAGGTCAGAAAGACGGTGAGGACCCCGTTCGGTATGTCAACCGTTGAAACACCTTGCGGAAACTGCAAGACTACCGGATATATTTACGACGAGCCGTGCGAGGAATGCGGTGGAACCGGCTTCAAGGAGCAGATGGTCTCCATCCGTGTCGGTATTCCTCCGGGAGCCGGAAAGGGTATGCGGTTCAACCTCCACGGAATGGGTAGCGAGCCACGCGACAGTTCCGGTATGAACGGTGACCTCGTCATAACAGTCGTGGACTACATTGAGGACCCGGTGTGGAGCATAGAAGGGACAAATGTGGTGTACAGTCTCAAACTGAACCTCCGGGACGCCCTTTGTGGCTGTTCAAGGGAGGTTGAGCACCCGGACGGCACGAAGTACCACGTCATCGTGGACGAACTGACGCCGGCTGGGAAGGAGTACGTTTTCAACGGACGCGGGCTGATGCCGACGAGCCTGTTTGACGACAAACCCGGTCAGTTCATCGTCAGGGTGGTGTACGACCTTCCGGAGAAACTCACGGAGAAGCAGAAGAGGCTCCTCAAGGATTTCTGCAAATAAATTTGGCGGACCTGTTTTTTCTGTATACATTTGTGAGTGCAAACCAATAAACCCTACACGAGTATGAAACTTTACAATGAATTTCAGAAATTTTCCCGTAGCAACGGCGTCCCTTCCCTGACCCTTGACGGCTACGCGAAGGCGATGAACAACACCGCTACCTATATCAACCCCACCATCACCGAGGAGCGTAAGATGAACGTCGCCCAGATGGACGTGTTCAGCCGGCTTATGATGGACCGCATCCTGTTCCTCGGAACCGGCATCGACAGCGACGTGGCGAACATCGTGAACTCCCAACTCCTGTTCCTGCAGATGTCCGACCCGGAGAAGCCCGTCACGCTCTACATCAACTCCGGCGGTGGCAGTGTGACCGACGGTATGGCTATCTACGACACGGCGAAACTCGTCACCTGCCCGGTGTACACCACCTGTTGTGGTCTCGCGGCCTCTATGGCCGCCGTGCTTCTCGCCTCCGGTGACAAGGGGCACCGGAACTCCCTCAAGCACAGCAAGATTATGCTCCACCAGCCGAGCGGTGGCAGTGAGCGTGTCACGGCGGCCGACTTCGCCATCGTCGCCAAGCAGATGGAGGACTGCAAGATTATGCTTTACGAAGCCCTCGCCGAGGACACCGGAAAGCCGTTCGAGCACATCGCGGAAATCTGCGACCGCGACTTCTGGATGACCCCTGAAGAGGCAATCGCTGAGGGAGTCATTGACTCCATCCTCACCCGGTAGCACAATGATGACCGAGAACGAAATCAGCACGTACGTTGAACTGGACAAAAAGTTCAAAGAAGAGTGTGAACGCGTCACGGAAATCCTTATGGACGCCGACATCTACTCGGAGACAGGGCGTACCGACAACCCCTGTTATGCCGACGAATATTCGGTGATGGACAAGTGGATACAGTGGCATAGTTCCGACCGTACGCAAAGCGGATGCTTTCCTGTTGACTACCTCAGAATGACCAAGGAGGAACTGGAGAACGTTGTCCAGCGAATGGACGACGACTACAAGAGGGCGAAGGAAGAACGTGAAGCCCGGCACAAGTTGTACTTGGAACTCAAGAGGGAGTTCGGGGACTAAAAAAAGGACCGTAGGAATTTTCCTGCGGTCTTTTTTCGTTTACCAGCGTCGTTTCAGTTGCTTGGGCGTCTCGTCATTCGCGTCGTAGTACCAATTTGCGGGCTTTTCAGCCACTTTCGGACTGCGGGCGATGATTGTCTTACCCTTGATGGAAACATCGTCAAAAAACGCCTGAATTTCGGGTATGTAGGTCTTTGCCGGACGGAACTCCTGCCACTGGTCCTTGCCGGTCTGGGAAGGACCCACCTCGGCGTATTTCTTCGGGTTGCTGTACACCTCAAAATAGGCGACGCCCTCAGGTTTCAGGACCTCGGCACACCGCTGGATTACGGCCGCCCGCTGTTCAGGCTCCCTGATTACGTTCAGGACGTTAAAGCAGGTAACAGTGTCCGCCCCTCCGATGGACTCAACCTGTTTGATCATTCGCTCGTTCCAAGCGTACTCCCTGTTGAACGGGTCAAACACAAGGTTTACGACACCGCTTTTTGATAGGTGCTCCGTGGCGTTGTCAAAACGACCTCCTCCCATATCAAAGTTATGCGTACCGGAACGGAACCCGCCCATACCGCCGACGTTAGCGAAGCCGGTGGGGAGTTTGTTCCCGTTGATGCTCGTACGGGCGGAGGAGAACTGTTGCCGTTCCTCATAGACCCGGCGGACAGCCCTGTCAATCGCTTCGCGGAGCATATTATGCGTAATCTTAATCATATACAATAAATACGAAATGCCACGGGAACAACCCGTGGCAAATTCATCATTTATTGTCCTCTGAACAGCCGACGTCAACCCCGACGTGCCCTCTGGCGAATTTCTTGTTCACCGTTGACCAGAGGTGCCCTTCGTTTCTGATGATTGCGAGGGCGTGGGCGTGTTGCTGGTGGTTTGTCTTGAGGTATCCTTCTTCAGGTTCCAGCCCCGGTTCGGCCACGGAGTAGTCGCAGAACAGGATGCCTTTTCCGTCGTCAAACTCGGACGCAGACCAGTATATCTTGTAAACACCGTCCAAAAGACGCTCCTTCACGCAGATATACGTGGTTTTTCTACCGCCCGGGCTTGTCTTGTAAAGGATGTCTCCGTCCCTGACCGGGAACTTCGGCTTCGGTGCCTCCTCACATTTTTTGGAGTCATTTTTGTCCGTTTTCTCACATTTTGGCGTGACGCCTTCAAACCAGTCGCAGACTAACCGTACGCCGGTCTTGAGTTTCCGTCGTTCGGTTTTTTTCCTGCGGTAGAACTTTCCGAAGTTGTTGGCGATGTAGTCCAACTCGTTCATGATAATGGCGTTCACCATATCATCCGTGAGGAAACGACCGCAACCCGTGGTGATTGGGTCCCTTGAGAACCTTTTCTTGCACAGTTCAACGCCGGCGTCCATATCGAACTTGTCCTCGTCGGAACAGATAGCCCAACCGATGTTGAGGGTCCTTGTACGCTGGTACGGTCTCTGGGTAGAGAGCAGTTGACCACGGCCGGCCTCGCTGACAATTTTCTGACCGTCCCGGGTCGTGAACACGGGCTGTACGAGCAGTGCCCTCGTCTTGGACGTCTGTACGCACTCAGCGTAAACGAGTACGGTGTAGACGTGGCCCTCGTGTTTGACGGACCTTACGACCGAGTATTTCTTTACCTTGTCTTTCATACCGGTTAGTCTTTCAGCAGTTCACGGCACTCCGGGGAACCGTCGTCAAGAAGACCGGCACGGAGTTGCTTGGCGTAGTTCAGCCAGAACTCCTCCTTGTTGAGGTCCTGCTCAACGGAGACTTCCGGCTTGAGACCGAGCCTCATACGATAGAAGAAAGCGGTGATTTCGGCCGCGGTGATAAGTGCCTTGTCGCCCCAGATACGGCGTGCCATCTCAACTGCTTCAATGCTGTAGCGGTTGTAGTGGTTCGGGTGGTTTACGTACTCGTAACCCTCCTCTTGCTTTTTTTTTTCTTCCATTGTTATTCAGTTTTAAGCCTGTTGATTTCGTAAATCAGGTCCTGCTTGGTGGCGAGACCGATATGCCTGTGCACCTCCTCTCCGTTGCTGTAGTAGAGAAGGACGGGCACGTTCCTGACGTGCAGTTCCTCAACGAGTTCTTCGTCGGCCTCGTCCACGTCAACCTCGGCGAACTTCGCGATGTCTCCGACCTGCTCAATGTTTTGTTCAAGGACCCTGCACGGCCCGCACCAAGGGGCACCTATCTTCACGACGGCGATGTCTTCGCCGGCGTTACCGACGAATTGGTCCAATTCCTGCTTGTTGTTGATTTTAATCATATCTTTTTCTGTGTTGCTTTTTTTGCGAGGAAATCCTTCACGAGGTTCTGGACCGGAGGGTTGAAGAAATCCTCCTTCTCCATAATCCATTTCAGGTAGAGCGGGTCCTTCTCGTACACCTCGTTCAGCGTCTGCCCACGCTTCTTGCCGAAATCGAACTTGTAGCCCTCAATGGTGAGCACCGGTGGCTCCTCGGCTGGGGCTTGGGTGGCGTTGTCGTTGGTCTCAATAAACGAGAGCCCGGTGATTTCCTTCCGGCTGGCGACGTAGTCAGCATAGAAGAGCATACGGTCCGTCATTGATTCCGGCTTCGGCTCGCTCCAAGGCCCCATGTGGCAGAAGATGGTCTTGTGGATGAACTCATAGTCCTCTTTCGGGAACCCCTCCTTGTAGGCAAGGTTTCCGGCGAACTTGGCACCGAGTTCCGGGTGGTTGCTCACGGTGTGGACACCGCTACCGTCCCCGTATTTCTTGATGTCGTGGGCGATGGCACACACGATAAGAAGGTCGGCGGTGTGCCGGTCAATGGACTTGGCGACCAGTTCAGCCCTGATGAGTTCGTTCAGGAAATAGGTGACCGCCTTCGTGTGGCGGACCAGACCTCCCTCACCGAGCGAGAACGAAGGGTGGTATTTTCCCGTGGAAGACGCCGGCTCGTGAAAGAAGTAGTCGTCAGCCTTCTCCAGAATTTTTTTTGCGAGGTCCTTGACCTTCTCGTCCGAAATGTAGGACAGTTCGCGATTGAACAGTTCAATCCTTTCTTGCGTATTCATTGACTAAAGTTTTTTTGATGGTTTCAATATGTTCGGTAAGTGCTTCACGCAGTTTCATAACGTATGGCTCAAGGGAAATCTTGTCGTATTCCCCGGAGGGGCGGAGCCACATAATCCTCCTCGCCACGACCTTCATACCTATCTTCTCAAGGCAGTTCTGGTACAGCGACAACTGCAGTTTGTACAGGGATATCGGCATATCCAGCAGTCCGTTGAAAGGTGGCAACAGCGTCTTCCCGGCGAAATTCTTGTACAGGTCCTTGTTTGTCTTCCAGTCAAGGACCATCAGACCGCTCCGGGACGCCGGCTTACCTTCAAGTTCCGCGTCGTAGTAGCACAGGAGGTCAAAGGTGCCGGAGTATCCCAGTTCCTCGTCATAGACCTTCGTTTCGGCAAGTATCGGTACGACGCAGACCGGCATATCCTCGTAGAAGCGGACGGCCGCCTCCTCTTTCGGTTGGATGGCGAGGAACCCGCCGTCCTCAGTCAGGCGGTCCTTGAACTCCGGCAGTATCTTGTCGTACTGCCTCGTCATATAGTAGAAGCAGGACTCCGCGAATTCGTGCCTTTCGGTTCCGTGTTCGCAAGCCTGCTTTGAGTTCAGCCTCCACGCCTCCTCGATTTCCTCGGCGGTCATCCGGTAGTACTTGGAGTCCGGGTTGTTGAAATTCCTCTCAAAGGTCTCCCGGGCTTTCGTAGGTGCGTCAAAGTGCTCCTGAAAAAGGTGGGTTACGTTTGATACGCAAGTTATTTCGTTTCCGTTCAGGTAGTACTTGTGCCCCTCCTCAACGAAGACGAGACCCTTGAACGAGTCAAGGATCTTCTCACGCATCTGCTGGTACTTTGGTCTGTCCCAGATGCCGTCCCATTTTCCATTGTAGAGTACCCTCATCGCCCGGTAATCTTCTTCAGTTTTTCCTTCACGAGCCGGCTCCGCAGTTTGTCCGCGATTATCTCGCAGTGGCACCGCTGGGGATAGCAGTAGCATCCGAGGTACACGTCCTGACCGGTCTTGTAAGCCTCGTAGATTTTGTCAACGGCGTTTGTGAAATCCACGTTGTGCCCGTACATAGCGTCGAAATAGTGGGCGTACTGCTCAATGGCGTCCTCCCTTGTTGGGACGATGAACATCGCCTTCGTCTTGCGGTCCTTGATGTGTGTGTACGGGTTACCGAGGACCGAGCCCCTACCGCAGTAGAATACGTTGGGTCCCTTCGGTTCCTCGTTGTTCTTGTTAAATATCTTGAACGCCATTTTCAGTCGGTTTTAGTCTCCACAAATATACGCATTTTTGGTTACAAATGGTATTTATTGTAACAAACAGAACGCGTTATGTTGACCGAAAGAGAAAAAAGATTGCTTGAAAACCACATATACAGGCTCGTGAAGGAGTCCATTTTTGAGATGGGTGACCCGATGGGCGGAATGTTTGAGCGTAAGAACAAACTGAGCCACGAGCATTATCAGGAGAAGCAGGCGAACCGTGGCGAGTACAACGCCCGTAAGTCCTACGTGATGAAGTTCCTTGACGACAACAAGACCCTCCACTCCACCCTCGCCTACAAACTGTGGCCGAACAAGGACAAGGACTCCGCCCGGAGCCTTTTCTCCAAGAAGTACAGCGGTGAGTCCGAGGGTAAGCACTATGCGTTCAGCCCGAAGGAAATCAACCGTCTGTACAATATGGTCACGTCCTTCGTGAACGGAATGAAGAAGACCAGCCTCTCGGAGAGCCGTAGGAAGATGAACGAAGACTATGACGAAGATATGGAGGTTCGCGAGCAGTTGTGGGGAATGGACCCGGAGTCAGCGTGCGAGTACATAATGAGCCTCGCCGACACCGGAAACGAAATTGAGTTGGACTGTGGTCTCCATTTCGGTATGGGTCTCTACGCATACAAGGATACCGCAGAGCAATACCTACCGGGGCGAAACCTTCGTCCAACAGAGAACCCTACGTTCGTTTGGATTGATGAAGCCCTCCTGCGGGAATACCTTCAGAACGTGTACGAAACAGAAGGACACATCGGATAAAAAAGGTCTGGAGTTAATCCAGACCTTCTTTTTTTATCTCCAGAACGAGCGGTAGGTTGAACGGTTCGTATTCCTCGTTCATAACGGATACGTTGGCATATTTCACGCCGTCTATCTCCTGCAACGCGTGGATACTGGAGTGGATATGCCCGTGGAAAGCGTATCTCGGCTTCGCCCTCTTGATGTGCTCGGCGAGGACCGCGTTGCCGGCGTTCGTACCGCTCCAACGCCCCTCCCTTATGATGCCGTACTGGTCAACCTTCGGTGCGTCGTGTGAAATCAGGATGTCCAGCCCCTCAGGGATGAACTCGTAGTACTTGTCCAAGTTCTCACGCATAAACGCCCAGTTTCCGAACGGCTTGCAGTACGGTGTCGCGAAGATGCGGTACGTCTCAAGCCCGGTGTCTTCAACGCAGTCAAAGTCGTACTCCTCGTTGTCAAGGTAGATGAGACGTTGGGTGTCACTGGGGTTAATCGCCTTGAGGAGCCTTTCCAGTTTGTGCTTACCGATGCCCTCAAAGACGAAATCGTGATTGCCGGCACACAGGACGACCCGGCTGAACGGGTCCTTGTACGGGAGCCGTCCAATCCAGTCCCGGAACTCGTGTGTAAGCCATTGCCACTGATAGTTTCTCAAGTGGTTGAATTTCGGGCACACGTCACCACCGATGAGCATCAGGTCAAACTCCTCGGTGATAGCCGGCAGGAAGCCGTGCAGGTCCGACATTATGATTGTTTTCATATTGCAAGTCCATTTACTTGTTTTCCGGGAAAACAAGCGTAGGAACTTGTCAATCCCAGAAGTTTTTGCAACCAATGTCCCGCCATCTCTGGTCGGGGTTGAGTTTCACGAGGTTATAGAACGGGCACTGTTTTTCGTCTCCGAACCAGTCGCAGTTTCCGCAGTAGTTTTCCCAGTCAAAAGGGTCCTCCGCCCGCTTCAACGCGTCTTTTGTGTCCTCGTCAAACTCGTTTTGGTGGTTTATAAGGTTTTTCATATTGAGCCGGAGGCCGGATTCGAACCGGCGAGTCCCGAAGGAGCGTGATTACGAAACACGTGGAGTCGGCCACTGTCCCACTCCGGCTGGATATTTAATACTCGGCTTCCGGTCTGACGGACTTGTAAGGAAGTTCCGGCCAGACACTGGAACTACTGAAGCCTATGCTACGCTTCTCCTTCTTGGAGAAATCGTTCGTCTTTGTCGCGTTGTAGATGTCCGCGAGGGACATCGGTTCCTTGGCATCAGGAAGGATTTCACGGGTCTTTTCAAGCGAGAGTTTATTGAACTCGTACTTGACCTTGAGCCTTCCCTTCCTCGTCAGAGCCTCGTCAATCTCGTCGAGCGGGCAGTTGAATGTGCAGATGAACTTGACCTTCATCAGACCTCCGACGACACCGTCCGTCAGGTTCAGCAGGGCACCGAGTGAGCCACCGTTTCCGTTGGCGTCCCTCGTCCTGACGAGCCTCTCGCAGTCCTCAAGGATAATGACCGCGTCCTTGTTGCAGTCAAGGAAATCAATGAGGTTGGAGTCCGTAGTGGACTTTATGATAGCCGGGTCCGCAAAGATGAACGGTTTGTCAATGACGGTGATAAGGTGTTTGATCAACGTCGTTTTTCCGCATCCCGGAGGACCGTAGAACAGGAACAGTCCCTGCGAACTCTCGCTCAGTTCCTCAACGATTGTGTCGTACGGAAGGTCGTCGTTGTAGTTCTTCTGGACGTCAACGGTGTAGTCCTCCGTAATCGCGTTGAACCGCACTCCGATACCGTAGGTTCCGGCCAGGGCGAGACCGCACATCTTTTTGTAGTTCGGGTTGCCGGCTGTCAGGAACCCGAGCCTTTCCCAGACGTAGTCCGGGCTCTTTGCCGTCAGGATGCTTTCAAGCCTTCCGATTTCCCGGTTCTCCGTGGGGTCCGTGTCTGAGTTCATCACGACAAGCGTGTCTTCAAAGATGAGCAGTATCCTCGCATACATAAATCTGCAGTAGAAGATGCCGTTCGCCTCGCAGTCTTCTTTGAGGGTTTCAATCTCAACGGTCGTGTTGTATGGCTTACCGGACGGGTTGTGCCGTGAGAAGCCGATTTTAAGAACGCCGTCTTTGTCAAACCACGCCTGAAGCATCTCATACTGCTTCTTGAACAGTCTGGTGAACACGGCTATGTCAAAGTGCGGACCGATGCTGTATTGAACGCATTCATGCTCAATGTCAGCCATCTCCCTGACGAGTTCGTCTCTCGTGTAATCTTCGTAACTGTTTTTTATCATAGTTGGGTGACCGGTGGGGCTCGAACCCACGACCCTCGGAACCACAATCCGATGTTCTAAACCAACTGAACTACGGTCACCATATATTTCTTGACAAATGTACACAAAAAAATGCGAAAAACGAAAAATAGTTGACTTTCTCTTCCGTATTTATAAGTTAGTATAAACTAACACATTATAAACGATATCGTTATGAAGAAAATCATTCTGATTCTGGCGACCGTCGTCGCCACACTTTCGCTTGCAAGTTGCAAGTGCAACAAGGAGCAGGAGCCTGTAACGTGCGAGTTCAACAAGAACATTATCGCCGACCACGAGACCGTGAAACAGGCAAACCCGGGTCACATCGTTCAACTGATGGAGGTCCAGACCGTTCTTACGGACACCCTAACGAAGGCTAACCCTTCCGGCATCAAGGTCGCGATGGCCACCGAAGTCTTCCGTGTTGGAGAAAAGGTCGTTTTCGTTAACCGTGATTACGTGAATGGAGCGTTTGAGATGACCGAGCAGACCGGACATTGGCTTGGAGACGTCGCTATAAACGTGCATAAGACAGGCGATTTCGACAAGGCCATTACCGCTCTCTTTGATTCCGGACTGAACGTACCCGCTACCGCGTATATGACACTTCGCAACCCGCTCAACGCGACCGTCCGTGAATACCCGCTCTACATTTTCGGCAGTCAGAACACCCATTTCGTCGGTGTTGACGCCGGCACCTATGCGGTTGAAGAGTTCGAGGACTAACCCGCAAACGGCAAAAAAAGAACCGCGGCCTTTCGGTCGCGGTTTTCTTTTAGGTATGCCGACCGAAACTACTTTGCCTCGTAGTTGTCCTTATGGATAGCCGTGCCGAAGAGGTTCGTAATCGCGTTGAAGAGCCTCTTGACAGTTTCCCAGTCGTACAGACCGTTGGAAGCGGCCGCACCGAGGAGACCGGCGACACCACCGAGCACGTAGTTCAGCCAAGGGGCGACACCGAAGGTGAGCCCGTTGCAGGCGACGAACGCGAGACCCGAGAGGATACCGATGACCCAGTTCATGATGTGGACAGCCTTACCGTTCTTGATGTTGAACACGCCCTGCAGGGCCGCGGTAAGGGTGTTGGACGCCAAGATGATGGCGGGGACAGCGATGACCAGTTGGTTCAGGAGTTCGCTGACAGTGACAGTAGCCAAAATTCCAATCATAGTGCAATGTGTTTATGTAGTTTGTTAGTTGCCTTTCATAATAAATACAAAATCGGGGCGGAAACTTTCGCTTCCGTCCCGAAAATGTGCAGGAATGTGGGGATTAAAGGGAATCTTGCTGACGCACGCCGAACTTATGGACCTACCTCCGGACCGTAGGAGTTTCGGCAGAGGAGCACTTGTCAGGTGGCTCTGCGTTATCCAACAACTTGTAACGTCCACGTGTCGCTTCACGCACCATTAGAGAGACGACGCTACCGCGTTATCCTTAGTGTGTACCTTTCCGTCGCGACCTTTCGGTCACCGCTCTCTCGGTTTCCCCACGTACGTCACCGTGTTCCTGCAAGGCAAATATACGACTTTTTTCAAAAAACTTGCGGAGGCGGAGGGATTCGAACCCCCGGGCCCTTGCGGACCATCGGTTTTCAAGACCGACGCCATCGACCACTCGGCCACACCTCCGAATATATTGCAACGGGAACTACCGCCTTCGTTTCACCGGCCAAGCCTTTTCCAAACGCACCCGACTTGGGCTTACCGCGATTATCAACACGGCTCCGCGACCGGGCTCCCGTATGTTACCATTTCTCGTAGTCTGTCACGTCCTCCATCTTCCCGCAGAACGGGCAGTGGAACCTGACGCAAGTACCGATACCTGTAGGGGTGAAGATGATGGAGTGCCCGCCACCGGTAGGCGACGCAAGCAGTCTCCCGGTCCTCTTCTTACAGCAGTCCTTATGTTCCTTCTGGAATTTGTCCCACTGTTTTTCCTGTTCTTCTGAAAGTTCAAACTTCATAATTTATTTCTCCTTGTACCCCCGGGGAGAATCGAACTCCCACGCACGAGGCACCTGCTCCTAAGGCAGGCGTGACTACCATTCCACCACGGGGGTATGTTGAGGAGGGGACGGGATTCGAACCCGTGGGCCCCCTTTCGGAGACCACCCGCCTTCCAAACGGGTGCCATAAACCACTCGGCCACCCCTCCTTGTTATTTTTGCGGAAAGACCCGGACTCGAACCGGGACGCCGTCTTCCGACGACTACTGACGGTTTTCGGGACCGTTGCCTTACGCAATTAGGCTTATCCTTCCATTGTGCGGTAGGGGTGGGGCTCGAACCCACGCGTCCCATCACTGGGACCTAACTGCTTAGCAAGCAGTCCCCTTCACCAACTTGGGTACCCTACCGATAAATTTCTAAGTGCCGGAGGCGGGAGTCGAACCCACACGGACCTTTCGGTCCGCCGGGGCTTAAACCCGACGTGTCTTGCCAATTTCACCACTCCGGCGTTTGTGCCGAGGGCGGGACTCGAACCCGCACGCCCTTTCGGGCACCTGCTCTTGAGGCAGGCGGGTCTACCAATTCCCCCACCTCGGCGTTGTACTCCCGGGAGGAATCGAAC
>JAEEGL010818196.1_pt1 | contig 20604 bp, 18 predicted proteins | sample 9134231 | NCBI WGS metagenome assembly JAEEGL01 (sample SAMN16246548, study PRJNA631951) | gut metagenome | biome: gut microbiome; feature: rumen; material: fiber-attached | host: Bos | place: Iran: Karaj | collected 2018-10
AAGGTTGGATACGCGTTACTCACCCGTGCGCCGGTCGCCGACAAGGAAAGCAAGCTTTCCTCTCGCTGCCCCTCGACTTGCATGTGTTAAGCCTGTAGCTAGCGTTCATCCTGAGCCAGGATCAAACTCTACATTGTAAAGTATTTCTTAATTGTCTGATTCAGGGAATGAATGCTGTTATCCAGAGTAGATTTAAAAAAGAATTGATGGTTGACTAAAAACTTCTTGTTTCTTCACCCATGTACATATAACTTCATATAAATATAAAGAATATACGTACAAGCTTCTCGTACTACTACTTTTCCTGTTTATTGTAACTCTGTCAAAGAACTCTTTCTTTTGTGCCTCAAACACCCATTTTTTGAGCGGAAGCGAGTGCAAAGGTACGCACTTTTTGGAAATCTCACAAACAAAAAGCAAACTTTTTTCATATTTTAACAGCATTTTCTGAAAAAAATAGTACTTTTGCTGCAAATTTAACCTCCTAGATATTATTTATGGCTGGAATTTATGTTCACATACCCTTTTGTAAGAGCCGTTGTGTGTATTGTGGCTTCTATTCTACAACAGGGAAAACTGACTTGCAAGAAAGATACGCAAAGGCTGTCATGAGGGAGTTGGACTTAAGAGCATACTATATAAATAATGTACGGGTACATACTATGTATATAGGCGGTGGCACACCGTCATATATGCGAACACACTTGCTGACAAATATAATAAATGCAATCAAAAAGAAACAGGGCATTGAGGAGGGCGATATAGAAGAGTTTACGATTGAGTGTAATCCTGATGATGTGACAGAAGAGTTTGCTAAGACGATAGTGGGGATGGGAGTAAACCGTGTTTCGTTAGGAGTGCAGAGTTTTTCAGATGAGAGATTACGTTTTTTGAGAAGACGACACAATGCCGCACAGGCAGCCATTGGCGTACAGACATTACGCAGACATGGGATAAGGAATATCAGCATAGACTTGATGTTTGGTTTTCCTGACGAGACATTAAGCGAGTGGCAGAAGGATATAAGAAGAGCTATTGAGTTGGATGTAGAACATATATCAGCTTATTCACTGATGTATGAGGAAGGCACCCCACTCTACCGTATGCTGGCAGAAGGAAAGGTGAAGGAATGCGACGAGGCACTTAGCACGAAAATGTATGATGTGCTGATGGAAATGCTGGAAAAGGCAGGTTATGAGCATTACGAAATAAGCAACTTTGCGAAGACAGGCTATCGTTCCAAGCATAACTCCAGCTATTGGAACAACAGCATATACCTGGGACTGGGTGCTGCTGCACACTCATACAACAGAAAGAGCCGACAATGGAATATCGGCGATATAGAGAAGTATATCGAGACAATAGAGAATGGGGAGATACCTGCAGAGAAGGAACTTATAGACCCTGCTACGCATTATAATGACACGATAACGACGGTGCTGAGAACAAAGGAAGGCATTGACATAACGAAAGTCGAGGAGCCATACAAATCATATCTGCTTAAGAATGCAGAAAAAGCAATCGCCAGTGGCAATCTGCAAATAAAGGGTGAAAGGATAAGTCTGACGCGACAAGGACTTTACATCAGCGATAGTATAATGGCAGATTTGATATGGATTTAATAGCATAAGGGATACAAAAAAGCCGCACTGGTGATGTGATGAAAACTCCGAGTATAGAAGAATAAGGTGCTCCATGCCTTTGTAATCCACCGGTCTCGCGACTTTTATTGTGGCCCGCCATTAACAACTGGAAGCGTCCCTCGGTATTTCCTGTAATTGATGAGTATCCCTATCTAACCAGTACGACCGAGTGCAAAGGTACAAAAAATAGTTCATAGTTTACAGTTCATAGTTCATAGTTTTGTCTGATTTAAACTTTTTTTGTACTTTTGCAGGCGAATTTATACAAACAACAAAATCAATGGCATTTATCCAGACAAACAACATCAAGGGTGATATCTTCGGAGGTATCACCGCAGGCATAGTAGCATTGCCGCTCGCCCTCGCATTCGGCATTCAGGCTTTTGGCGGTATCAACGACCCTGCAGCTGCATCTATGGGAGCGCTTGCAGGACTTGTAGGCGCTACGCTGTTAGGTTTCTTCGCTGCACTCTTTGGCGGAACACATTCACAAATCAGCGGACCGACGGGTCCGATGACCGTAGTAACAGCCAGCATAGTGAGTGCTGCATGGACAGCCTCATCAGGCAATTTCTCGGCAGTAATAATCGCAATGGCGATGGCAGGAATATTCTGTGGACTATTCCAGATACTCTTTGGTATAATAAGAATAGGTAAGTATGTGCGCTATATCCCCTACCCTGTACTGTCAGGATTCATGAGCGGTATTGGCGTTATCATCATACTGCAACAGATATACCCACTCATAGGCAAGAAATCGCCTGTCAGCACACTCGACATGCTACTTAATTTCCCTAGTGCATGTGCCGACAACGTAAGCATTATGGCACTTCTGCTCGGGCTCGGCACCATTGCCTTAATAGTATGCGTACCGCGCCTGACGAAGAAAGTACCAGCAACCCTCGTTGCGCTTATCGTGATGACCATCATCAGCATACTCTGCTCTTTTGACGCTGCCCTCACCATCGGCGAGATACCAGCAGGCCTGCCCATGCCATTCTTTGCAAAAGACGGTATCGACCTCAGCGGTATCGACTGGATGCAGACTATCGAGGCATCGCTCATCCCTGGTCTCACGCTTGCTGGCCTGGGTTCGATTGACACCCTGCTCACATCAATCGTAGCCGACAATATAACGAAGACCAAGCACGACTCCAACCAGGAGCTGATAGGTCAGGGCATAGGCAATGCTGTGGCTGGCCTGTTCTGCGGCATAGCTGGTGCAGGAGCTACCATGCGTACCGTAGTAAACGTGAAGTCAGGCGGCAGAACGCAGATATCGGGGATGGTTCATGCCCTCTTCCTCCTTGCCATACTCTTAGGCTTAGGCAGTCTGGTGAAGTATGTTCCCCTGTCAGTTCTGGCAGGCATCCTTATCACCGTAGGTTGGGGTATCATAGACTTCCGCGGGTTCAAGGATATCACTCGCATACCTAAAGCTGACGCATTCGTTCTCATCGTGGTATTCCTCACCACCGTATTCGTGGATCTGCTCACTGCAGTAGGCATCGGTATGGTTATAGCCTGCGTATTGTTCATGAAACGTGCCGGAGATCTTGCTGAACAGCAGTATGAAGGTGGCGTTTTGACCGATGGATTCGATAAAAATACGCCTTGGGAAGACGAGAGCGGTGTGACAGAAGAGATGAAGAAGCACATCTACATACAGCGTCTTGAAGGTCCTGTATTCTTTGGTTCTATAACTGGCTTCAACAGGGTGATGCACGATGTGCCAGAGGGTATCAACACCGTTATCATTCGAATGAAGCGAGTAAACTTCATGGACCAGTCAGGCGCTTACGCTATGGAGAGTGCTGTAAAGGATTTGCAGGCAAAAGGCATAGAGGTGCTGATGACCATTATACAGCCTCAACCCAGCTACATCATGCACAAAATGCATCTCATACCTATGGTAGTGGCTGAAGATAAAACCTTCGAGACCTTCGAAGCATGCATAGAATACCTTAAGACAGTTCACAATTCATAGTTCACAGTTCATAGTTGAATCTCACTACATTAGCAAATAGACTAACGCAATATGACAGGCAGGAGGCACGCAGCATTGTGCGCCTCCTGCTTAGCGATTGTCTTAACCTCAGTTTTAACGACATATGTAGTGGGGCACTCGACAGACTATCGCCATCTGAGACTGAACGTCTGGAGCAACTGATGCATCGTTTAGAGAATGGCGAACCCGTGCAATACGTTACAGGTAAGGCAACATTCTATGGTAGGGAATATAATGTAGCACCTGGTGTGCTGATACCCCGTCCTGAGACCGAGACACTCATTGATGCCGTATTGCAATATTGCAAACTGAACGATGCGCCCCACCATGCCATACTCGACATAGGCACTGGAAGCGGATGCATAGCCATAACACTGGCAAAGGAACTGCCAGGAGCTGATGTTAAGGCATGGGATATAAGCAACGAAGCCTTGGCAATGGCCCAAGCAAATGCTAAGAATCTTGATGCCAACGTTGCGTTCCAACATCAAGACGCACTTACCCCACCTGCTGACACATTATTATATGATATCATCGTATCCAATCCACCATACATCTGCCAACAGGAGGCTGAGAGCATGGAAGGAAATGTGCTCGACCATGAACCGCATCTTGCTCTCTTTGTGCCAGATAATGATCCACTGCTGTTTTATTGTGCCATCACACTTTATGCAGAAAAAGCACTACGTAGCAACGGTATTATAGCATTTGAGATCAACCCAATTTACTCCAAGCAAACTCAGGAACTCCTTTCCACCCACTCCTTTCACGATGTCAAGATTATCAACGATGAGTATGGCAAGGAAAGAATACTAACCGCCATAAAAAACTGATTAAAGAATTTGTGCATTTGTTAATTTTATTAAACAAACGCACGTTTCTCTATAGAAATATGGAACAATTTGTCGCCTGTTAGAACAAAACGTAGTACCTTTGTGACACCTTTTACGGAAATATAGGTGTAAAGATATGATTAAAGATTTTAACAGGATTGCCATCATGGCTGGTGAGAAGGACATCACCTTCACCAAGCTTATTCACAACGTCACAGCTGTTGCTAACCATCTTCCTATAAAACAGGGAGAGAAGTGTATCATCTTCAGCGAAAACCGCGAAGAATGGATATATTCTGTTTTTGCTATCTGGCAGAAGCGCAGTATAGTTGTGCCTGTGGATGCTACCTCTACCGTTTCAGACCTTGCCTATATACTCAACGACTGTACACCGGAATGTATCATCGTATCAGCAAACTGCCTTGACACAGCAGAGAAAGCCATCAAAGAAGCTGATGCGAAGACCAAGGTGGTGAGCATTGAGGACTTTGCAAAGTTCTGCAAGGAGGATGCTGACATAAGCGCAGAAAACTACGAACCAGACCAGCAGACTATAGCCCTGATAGTATATACCTCAGGTACTACAGGTTCACCTAAGGGTGTAATGCTCACTTTCAGTAATCTGTTTGCAAACATCCGTGGTGTGTCCGAAGAGGTAAAAATCTTTAATATCGAGCGTCGTACACTAATACTCCTTCCACTCCACCACATACTGCCACTTATGGGCACCGTCATAGCACCAATACTCAATGGCGGTGGTGTGGCAATCTGTCCAAGTCTGTCAGGACCTGACATCATGCAGACCCTCTGCCGAGGACAGATAGCCATCTTCGTTGGTGTGCCTCGTCTGTGGCAAACCCTCTATAGTGGTATAAAGAAGAAGATAGATGAGAAGTGGATTACGCGTGCTCTGTTTAATCTGTGTAAGAAAGCCAACAGTCGCACACTTTCGCGCATTATATTCAAGAGCGTACACCAGAAGATGGGTGGACACCTTGACTTCTGCGTAAGCGGTGGTGCAGCCTTAGACACAGAGATAGGCGAAGGACTTCGCACCCTCGGTCTTGACGTGCTTGAGGGATATGGCATGACTGAGACAGCACCAATCATTGCCTTTACCCGTCCTGATGACATCATACCAGGTTGTGTGGGACTGCCTCTGCCATCAGTGGAGTGTAAGATAGTCAACGGCGAACTCTGCGCCAAGGGTCCTAACGTGATGGTAGGCTACTACAACCGTCCGAAGGAAACAGCAGACGTGATAGATGCCGATGGATTCATACATACAGGCGACCTTGCGCGTATAGACGAGAAGGGACGAGTATATATCACAGGTAGAAGCAAGGAGATAATAGTGCTTTCAAACGGCAAGAACGTACAACCTGCCGAGATAGAGTTCCAGCTCGAGAAGTATGACGACCTTATAAAAGAGGTTGCCGTAACAGAGAAGAACGATATGCTGTGGGCTATCATAGTGCCACAAAACGCCAATATCACTGAAGATGAGCTGAAGACCAAGGTGGTGCAGCCATACAACAAGACTGTTGAGAACTACAAGAAGATAATGAATATCTTCATCTACAACGGCGAGTTGCCACGCACCAAACTGGACAAACTACAGCGATTCAAACTCAAAGATATTATTAACGGGAACGAGAACGGACTCCGCGAAGCGCCTGAGCACCAACAGGAGCGCAAGAACGATAACGATAATGTTGCTCCAGTCAATGACTGCAGCGAGGAGTTCCGCATCATTAAGGAGTATATCGAGTCAGAGAAGAAGGTGACTGTCAAGCCTACCGACCATATAGAGACCGACCTGGCATTCGATTCGCTCGACCGTGTGAGTCTGCAGGGCTTCATAGAGCAGACCTTCGGCATGACCATCAATGCCGACACTATGGCTGACTTCAAGGATATCCGTTCACTTGCTGAGATAGTTGCCAAAGGACAGACACGCCGAGAGGTGGAGAAGATAGACTGGCATAAGATACTGACCTGCGAAGAAGAAACGGCTATGCCTACGAAACGTGAGCGAGCTCACTACGAAAACGAAAACCTGAAACTGCCTACTGCAAGTTTCACTCACACTCTGTATGAGGGAATGTTCAAGATGTTCTTCAAGACCTACAACCGCATGACGATAAAGGGCACAGAGAACATTCCTGCCAACGGTCCGTTTATCCTTGCCCCTAACCATCAGAGTTACCTAGATGCTCCTATCGCCATGGCTGGTGTGCCTAAGAATCAGATTAACGATATCTATTTCTATGCCACAGAGGAGCATGTGCAAGGCAAGTTCCTGCGATTTATGGCTAACCGCCACAACATCATACTTATGGAGAATCGTAATCTGAAGAACTCCATTCTGAAACTTTCCAAGGTGCTTCGTCAGGGAAAGAGCATCATGATATTCCCTGAGGGAACACGAACTTTCTCCGGTGAAATGGGCGATTTTAAGAAAACATTCGCTATTCTTGCTAAGGAACTCAACGTACCTATCGTACCTGTACGCATCACAGGAGCATATCGTATGCTGAAGCGTGGCACACGATTCATTCAGCCTTGTCACATACAGGTGGAGTATCTGCCAGAAGTAAGACCTAACGAGACGCTCACCTATGACGAAATAGCACAAATTGTGAAATCAAGAATCCAGGGCGAAGCATAATTCTGTTCACAGTTTCATTTTTTCATTCTTCATTCTTCATTACTAATTGGGCTTACCACTTAAATACGAACAGGGCAACACTTGGACCCACCTCTTAGGAGCGGTCTTCGCACTATCCAGCATCTGGATGGTGTGGCCTGCTGTGCATCAGGGGTGGCAAATGGCTTTTGGTGTCATCTTCTTTATTGTGGGTATGTTTCTCATGTTTCTCAGCAGCACTATCTACCACTGGGTGCATCCAGGCATAGCCAAGGATGTGCTCCGCAAGCTCGACCACATCAGCATCTACGTCATGATAGCCTGTTCCTACACTCCCATCTGCGTGGGCGTGGTAGGCGGATGGATAGGCTGGACGGTCTTCGGAGTGCAATGGGCAGCTGTCATCGGCGGCACCTTTTATAAAATCTTCGCCTTGGGCAAATACCCCAAACTGTCCCTTGCTCTCTATCTCGTAATGGGATGGAGTGTGCTCTTGGTCATAGAGCCTGTCATGTCGCGTCTTTCCTGGCTTGCCATCAGTTTTCTTTTTGCTGAAGGACTGTTTTATACAGCTGGCACCTATTTCTTTGCTAACGACAAGAAGCTCCACTTTCATGCCATTTGGCATGTATTCGTGCTCCTTGGTGCCATCTCCCATTGGAGTGTAGTGCTCTGCCTTGTCAACGGAGTGTAGCCTTATATTAGCGAAAAAAAATGCGGAATAATGTCCTCATAGTGCCCGTCTTTCATGCGGAAGCCTTGGGGTATCACTCCTAACTGTGTGAAGCCCAAGCGCTTGTACAGGTGTAGGGCATGAGTGTTTGTTGCCACGACGGCATTAAACTGAAGAATGCGGAAGCCCAATTCGGCTCCTACCCTCAGGGAGTCCTTCACTAACATTTCTCCTATATGTTGCCCTCGTTTGCCCGTCTTTACTGCATAACTGGTGTTACAGATATGTACGCATCGCCCTACATTGTTGGGATGCAGTATGTATAGCCCTACTACCTCGCCAGTCTCACTATCCACTGCCACGCCTGTATAACTCTGCCCCATGAAGAAATCGTTGGCGGTCTGCTCAGTCAACTCTTCATCCTGCGGAAATGCTATGCCCTCAGCCACTACTTCATTCCATATATTCATTGCCTGAGCCTCGTCTTGGCTCTGATATTTCCTTATTGTTATCATTTTTCCTTCTTTACGTAATCAAACAGGTTGAGGGTGCCAGACTTCTGGGTTATGTCGAGGGCTGGCACGAATTCTTCCATTCGCGTCTTGCCTGATTTCTTGTTTACGTAGAAGTAGGTGAAGGAGCCTGTGTAGCTACGGAATATCACCTTGTATTCCGTCTCTGTCTCATCGCCCATCGCCACATACATGATGGAAGGATTTTCCTTGGCTGGGCTCCAGTCAAACTCCTTGTGGCAATAGTTGTTGATGCCCTCATAAGCAAGTTCGGGGGTAATCTTGGCAGTCTTTAGGCTGTCAGCCTTAGTTTCCTTTGCCTGCTTTGCATTGGCAGACTTAATAGTGTCTTGCGCTACAGGCTCAGAAGCCTGTGACTGTTCTGTCTTGCTCTTGTTGCAAGAGCTCACGATGGCAAGCATAACTGCCATTGAAAATAGAATCTTCTTCATGATATTTATTCGCTATAATTATGGTCAACCACTATCTCCACTCGCATATTAGGCACCAACGGCTGTATCTCGTCCTTGAGCTTGGCTACTAATGCAGGCTCGTCATGCACCGATAGGTCGGGCACCACATCTACGGAGACGTAGTTCTCCCCTTCGTCGTAGTAGAAGCCGTGCGCCTGCACTATCTCCTTGTGGCTGGTTATCACCTTCGACACTGCTGTCTGTATCTCTGTCCTGCGATTATCGCCAGTGGCTATGGCATACACCCCCACTGTCAAGATGATGTTGTGATGCTCTATCATGTGCATGGTTATCCTGCGCGTCAGCCCGTGTATCTCGTGAGCCGTCATGGTGTCAAGCACGTTGATGTGTATGGAGCCTATCTTCATGTCGGGACCGTAGTTGTGCAGTATCAGGTCATACACCCCGTGCACTCCCTCGAATGATGCCACCTCCCTCTTTATCTCGCCAGCCAGCTCGGCAGATATGCTGGTGCCCAGCAGTTCGTTTACGGGCGATACGAGCATCTCCACGCCAGCCTTCACTATGACGAGCGAAATCAGCACGCCCAGTATGCCGTCTATCGACACTCCCCAGAGCAGCATTATGCCAGCCGAGATGAGCGTGGCAAGCGTGATGACGGCATCAAACAGCGCGTCAGCCCCCGAGGCAGTCAGGGCGTCGCTGTTCAGCTGCTCGCCCTTGCGCTTCACGTACTGTCCCAATGCCAGTTTCACCCCAATAGCCACCACTATCACCACGAGCGTCGTGGCGGTGTAGGAAGGCTCCGTGGGGCTGAAAATCTTCTTTGCCGACTCTATGAGCGAGGTGATGCCGGCCGACAGCACTATTACGGCTATTATGATGGCGCTGAAATACTCTATGCGCCCATGACCGAATGGGTGCTCCCTGTCAGCAGGCTTAGCCGAGAGTTTCGTGCCCACTATGGTTATCACGCTCGAGAGCGCGTCGCTCAGGTTGTTTACCGCGTCCATCACTATAGCCACCGAACCCGCCAGCATGCCCACCGCCGCCTTAAAGCCTGCAAGCAACACGTTGGCTATTATGCCAACCCAACTGGTTCTTATTATTTGCGAATTACGATCCATTTCTCTTACCTTATTTATATATAAGCGAGGGCAAAGGTACAAATTATTTTTGAAAAAAGAGGTACAACCTGCGCGATTGTACCTCTTTTTGTTTATTTATGAATAATGTTTCTTAGAAATCTTCAATCTCTTTTCGGGGTGCAGAATTACGAAAAAAATATATCACAATACCTTTTTTCCGAAAAACTTTCATTTCTTTCATTACTTCTCCGCTCAGACACTATGTTTCTAACCCCAGATGCTATGCTTCTAAATAACAAACTAAGTTAGTTTGTTTATCAAAGTAGGTTAGTTTGTTTAACAAAGTAAGTTAGTTTGTTCAACAAAGTAAGTTAGTTTGTTCTATAAACTAAGCTGTTTTGTTAGATAAAAGCTTTGCCTCAAGCCTTAAAAGCAGGGCAAGGAAAGAGAGAAGCAAGGCTCTTTTTTCTCCAGATAATGTTTGGCTGTTCCAAATTTAAGCCGTACCTTTGCACCATTAAATAAAAAAAATCTATGACAAGACTATTCACTATTGCGGCGGTTACGATATACGCTGCCATCACGATTCAGGCACAGAAGATAGACACAAGACTGACAAGCCTGTTGCCATCAAAGAACGAGGCGATAAGTGCCAAGGGTTCATTACAGCCACATACCATCGACACGGCTTCGGTGAAGAAGCAGATAAACGTGGAGTTTAACACTGACTGCACGGTAAAGACTTTCAGTGCCATAGCGATGCTGAGGGAGGGAGCCGAGTGTCCTGCTGCCCAGCTTCAGGCACTGGGTGTGGAGATCGTGATGCAGATAGGCAGGATGCTGATACTCAACGTGCCTGCCGAGAGCCTGTTGGCGCTTGACGGTATAGACGAGATAGAGAGCGTGAATGCCGATAAGATGAACCACCTGATGAACTATTCGGGCAGAACGAAGAGCCATGTGGAAGAGGTAGCTACCCTGGAGGCAGCCCAGTCGCACAATCTGCCTCAGGCATATACGGGAAACGGCGTTATAGTGGGCATTGTAGATACAGGCATAGACTTTAACCATGCTGCCTTTCGCAAGGCTGACGGCACAACGCGAGTGAAGTTTGCCCAGGTGTACAGCGGCAAGAAGATACTGAAAACCACTACTGACGCCGCAGAGATAGCAACGCTGACTACCGACAATACGAAGATGTCACACGGAACCCATGTGGGCGGAACAGCAGCAGGCAGCATTGTCGAGGGCATAAACAACCAAGGAATGGCACCCGAGGCAGACCTTGCCTTGTGCGGAATGGGAGGAGAGGACACAAGTGACTCACAGCTACTCATAGCCATGATGAACATTTTCCAGTTTGCCGACAGCCAGGGCAAACCTTGCGTGATAAACTGCAGTATGGGTGACCTGATAGGCTTTCACGACGCTAAGTCGTCAGTAGTATTGAAAGGCCTCAGAGAATACTATAGCACAGACAGTAAAAAGAAGGGCAGAATAATTGTCTTATCATCGGGCAACAGTAGCGGACACCAGGCTGCCATACTTACAACAACACAGGCTGCAGGCACTGACGGATACTGCCTCAGAACAGTGCTGGGCGAGTCGGGACAGGGCAAGTATAACGAACAGACAGTTTTTGTATATGGCAAAGTAAACAACATGTTCTATAACACTGACGGAAGCGAGATAGACGCTGATGTGAAGGTGGTAGATGTGAATACAGGACAGATATACACACTTGAGCAGAAACCCTTGTATAACGGTGATGATGAAAGTAAGAAAATAACATCATTCCCAAAAGAGAAAGGCACACAGAACGGCAAGCAATATATACAGTTCATTCTGGCTGACACCTACCTGTTTCACGAGCCAAACCTAAAGCTTGCCTACTTTGTGAAGGATGCTCAGGGCAAGACACTAAGGGCTATAGAGGATAGACAGGCAGGAACAGCAGGATTCTTCTCTTGTGGCTTGGCAGGATATGCTGACGGACAGGACAACGGAGCCTTCAGCATTCACGTCTGTGGCGAAGAGGTGATAAGTGTCGGAGCTTACGTTTCGTGCTATGACTGGTACACTATAGAGAACCAACGTTTATACTATCCTGGTCAGGAGGAGAACGATAAAATCGCGTCTTTCTCTTCATGGGGCACAGACGATTATGGTAGCAGAAACTGCCCTGATGTGATAGCTCCAGGTGCTGAGGTGTACTCTGCATATAACTATTACGATGCCTCATACTTCACGGAGAGTGGCGAGATAAAGGCAAAGCCTGACGACCCTGCTGACCCAAACATACCGATAATGTATATAACCAATAAGGTGACTATGCCATCGACGGAGTTCAAGCACACCCAATACTACGGAATAATGCAGGGCACCTCGATGTCTGCGCCAAATACAACTGGTGTCATAGCCCTCTGGCTGCAGGCTAACCCCAAGCTTACCTATGCCGACGTGCGCTCTTTAATAAAGGAGACGAGCTATAATGACGACTATACCACCAACGTAGAGAAGATACCATCAAAGAACACCATACAGGCTGGTGCAGGCAAGATAAACGCCCTCGGCGGATTGCAGAAGATTACGGGCGTGACAGCCATAGAGACCGTGGGGGCTGACGGACAGCGTCAGGCTACCCCTGCCACTATGTACGGTGTCGGCGACGACGACTGCTACAACCTCCTCGGTCAGCGCGTCAGCAAGAATGCCAAGGGCATTGTAATCTATAAAGGTAAGGCGTATTTGAACAGATAACAAGGAAACAGTTAAACGCAACATGAAAAATATGAAGACATGGATGATAGCCGCCATCGTCACTCTCTGCGGCTGTGAAGTATTATTCTGCTCATGCAAGAGCAACAGTAAGGCAACAGAAACGAGTTATCCGCTCGTGGCTGGCACGCTGGAGGCTCCGCTGAAGCCCGACTCGGCTCCTGCCAAGGTGATGGAGGCAATGGAGAAGGCTGAGCGTTTTCACAGTTACGAGATAATGAGCGATACGGCACACGAACTATGCGTGGAAGCTATCGGCGAGGTGGACTCCACGCCCACCGAGGGCTACGGCATAGTGGTGGAGAAGGGGGCGACATCTACCTCGTTCCTCAACCTCAGCAACGCACGTCAGCCCAAGGCGCGATACGATGCCAAGACGGGCACCCTCTGGTTTGCCAACTGCGCCATGTGGGGCACGGGGGTGCAGGTGGAGCGCCTCTACCAGATACTCTTAGATAAAGATGACAAGGCTCATATAGCCCACACCATCGACACATACGACATTCAGCAGCAACTATGCCAGCGCCTGGGCTACAGCATAGAGGGAGAGCAAGTGACACTCTATGACAGCGGGCGCGAGATAGCACGCGCCACCAACACCGTCAGCGACATGGGCGGCTTCGACAGCGAGCAGCCCCTGTGGATAGGCGAACAGATACAGTATGACCTGAGCGGAAATGCTCCACTCCTGCTCATCACCCCAGGTGTGAAGTTCACCACAGGACTCGTGCTCACCTACGACGATATGCCCACACTCGCTGCTCCCCTCACCATATCCAAGGATGGCAAGGTGAGCATCAGCGAACTCAAAGAACATAAAAAGTAGAAAGCTGGGGAAGAAAACATTATATAATATGGTGTGTTTGTCAAGATTATTTTGTAATTTTGGATAGAATCGTAAACCTTTTGTTCTTTTGTCTCATGATTTTATGCTACCTTTGCACACATAATTATATTAGCATTACCCTATGGCAAAGATAACGGTTCAGAACACGGAAATAACGGTCTTGTCTCACAATGACAAGGACTATATATCTCTTACAGATATGGCTAATGGCAAACAAAGTTAAAGCCGTGCTGCCGACATCATTAAGAACTGGATTCGCACAAGATACACCATTGAGTTTCTTGGTACTTGGGAGATGATTCATAATCCCAATTTTAAAGTGGTCGAATTTGACCACTTTAGAATGCAGGCAGGTTTACCAAGTTTCGTCATGAGCGTGAGCGAGTGGATTGAGAAGACAAATGCCATTGGTATTATTGTAAAGAAGGGACGATATGGAGGAACGTATGCATTCAAGGATATTGCCTTTGAGTTTGGAACCGCCATTAGTGTAACCTTTAATGCCTATTATGACTGACAGGCTATATGCAAAATACTTATGGCTGATAAACACGGTCTATGAGGCTGGCAAGATTTCTTTCGAGGAGATTGCCAGCAAATGGGATAATGCGTATATCAATGATCTGCACCAGCCTTTGAAACTGCGAACTTTCCATAACCATCGAAATGCGATACTGATGCAGTTTGGTATTGTGATAGAATGCCAGCGGGGCTCTAACCTATATTACATTGACAATCCTGATGCGCTGGAGAATGATTCTATCAACCAATGGCTACTCGATTCCTTTGCTGTTAGCAATTTGTTGATGGATAACCGCTCTATCAGTGATAGGATTCTGTTGGAGGATGTGCCATCGGGTAGGTACTTCCTCGATATTATTACGTCTGCAATGCGTGATAATCGCCAAATGGTGATTGATTATGAGGATTTCTTTGGCAATACCATACAGGGGCTAAAGGTTAATCCTTATTTCATCAGACTGTTCAAACGGCGTTGGTATGTGATGGCTCTTGTAATGCCAAAGAAAGAGATTCACCGCTTTGGACTTGATCGTATCAAGCGCATAGAGGTCTTGGATTCCAAGTTCAACTATCCTAAAGATTTCTCGCCCCAAGATTATTATACAGATTATTATGGCGTTTTCCACGATGAAAAGCCCATGACAATACGTTTGAAGACCTATTGCGAGAAACCACATTATCTGCGTTCACTTCCTCTGCACCATAGCCAGCGTGAGATAGAGTCAAAAGCAGATTATACAATATTTGAATATAAGATAGCACCGACCTATGACTTCATTCAAGAAATTCTGAGTCATGGTAATCAGCTGGAAGTGCTCTCGCCAGACACCTTCCGTCAACAAATTAAGGTCATTATTCAAGAAATGCTCGATTTCTATGAATAATTTTCTCTGATATGCAATCATGTTGCATATTCATGCCATAACTTTGCCTAAAAAATGAAAGAGTTATGGCAAATAATGATGAACTTAAAAGATTGGGCGAAAGGTTCCCCAATAAGAATGTTGGTTGTGGCAATCCTGATGCGAAAATTTTGGTTGTCACACAAAGAGAAGGAAACGAAAATGTAGATTATGAGTATCTGAAAGAACTATTCAGAAATCTGCCAGATGCTGAAGATGTGAATATCGATGTACTCAAGTATTGTTACTACATAGTGTTTGACGAGAAATTGTTGAAAGACTCTTTCTTCGACAATTTCCAGGTAATACTATATTCATTCATTGATGGCAACCACCTGGATAAGCATGACCCTGCTAAGTTGTTTGAAATGAAATGGATGAGTGAGTGTACCGTTGAAGATGGAGCAACACAACGTTTGTTTGTAGCACACTCTAAAGCAGAAGACAATACCCCCGAAAGGCTCATGTTCTGCACATACCCCTTTGAAAAAGTTTCCTATGTTATTCAGAAATGCACAAAACTGTTGCTAAATTGGTTTCTATTATCCCAAAAAGAAGAAATATCAGAATAAAGACAGCATTATTCAAAAACAATTGCTATATTTGCAAGCGAATAATTAAAAACATATTATTATGAATAAATTAGAAACAATAAACGACATTGAGAAACGATTAGAGGAAATTTGGGGGAGCCAATATATGGAGAGTCTCCCATCATGGCTTAGGAAAAGAAGATATATGTATGCAGACCCAGACCTCGTTAGGACGCCTGATTTGCTAATCACAGGTATTAACCCATCCTTCAGAAAAGGTGAGAAAGAGCAACTTCTCGAATGGCATGGACCATCCAAGTACAATTTTAATCCTGAAGTATGGAGGGAAAATAAATTAAAAGCAGGCAAAAAAGGCGTAAGATGGGATACATATTTTGGACCAATGTACAAAATGTTATGTTGCGATAATATAAATCTTCTTGATAGATTTGATTATCTAGATATATTTCATTTCAGGGAGCAGGATCAATCAAAATTAGTTAAGGAAATATTACATAATGGCAAAAACAAAGAAGAAAATCAAGATGGGAAATGTTTTATTGCAGATGAGTTAAATCTTACTCAACATATAATAGAAGATATGATTCAGCCAAAATTGATACTCGTGAAAAATAAAGAATCGTGGGCATATTGGGGAAAACTAAAAGATGAAGGATTTATTTGGATGGGATATGATTTTGAAAAAATAAAAGATTATATCAATGGAGAATTAGAATTGTACAGAATAACAGGATTGCTGAATTCCGATAAAAGGATTGCACCAGAATTCAATTCTGACAATACTGCTTTAAAAGGATGCTATGTGTTGTTTGCAAAGCATATAAATCAATTTTTACCAAAAGAAAAACGTCCTACAGCGGAACTTCTAAATAATATACTTTCTGGCATCATTTAATTCGAATGAGAAACTCTCAACATTGGAACGCTCCTTTGAAGTCTGTACTAAAAGAACTCCTGAGTGAAAATAGGAAAACAGAGAATGCCGCACTAAAAGAGCTAAGACGGCGCTTTGTTGGACTAGACAAGAGGGAGCAGATATTGGTACTTATGCATCATTTGCGTCGAGAAAAATCTTATCGTGAATGGGCATACACACGATTACTTGATTTGTGGGATGAGTCTTTTGAGCCTGTCATATTAGGTTTGTGGGAGCAGCACCATGAGGAAAAATGCGCATGGGCTGTCATCAGACATTTTCCTCTTTCTTATGTTTTGGAACATAAAGAAGACTTAGCCGTTGGAAGAAATCGACCATTTGTGGTTAGACGATTGTGTGAAGACAGATCATACACTATTGATAGAGATAAACTTACCCCTTACGAATATATCTGGGTCCTCTCAACAACAGGGCGAGACATTACGACAGAAAGGGCATGGGGCATTCTCTTTGAAGCAACAAAAGAAGTCTGTCAGGCAAAAAATGTTATTGATTTCGGAGTGGGAGATACATTCTCCGTAAAGATAAACAAAATTTTGTATCATTTGGACAAAATGGATAAATCAGTCATTACGGACTCTTACAGAAATTGGTATCAATCGGCCATTGGAAGCATCACGGATACTCAGATATTGGATTGGTATAGGATTGCTAAACAATTGAAACTTGATGGAATTAGGCACCCTTACGATATTCTCGCAGACAAATTATTTATGCACTTGCCAGAGTTAGAGATGTTTATTGCAGGGAACAAATTCTCTATTCAGTAAATATCGAAAGGGAACTCAAAGAACATAAAAAGTAGAAAGCTGGGGAAGAAAACATTATATAATATGGTGTGTTTGTCAAGATTATTTTGTAATTTTGCACCTGAATATGCTATTGCGCATGAAATATGATGTTATCATAATAGGAAGCGGACTGGGTGGTTTGGAGTGTGCTATCACTCTGGGCAGGAAGGGCAAACGCGTGCTGGTGTTGGAACGGCAATTCCAGCCAGGAGGCTGTCTGCAGAGCTACAAGCGCAAGGGATGCTATCTGGACACAGGGCTACACTACGTAGGCGGACTGGACGAGGGACAGCCCCTGCACGATGCTTTCAAGGAACTGGGATTGCTCGATCTGCCTTGGCAGAGGCTCGACCCAAAGGGCTTTGACGAGATAACCATCATGGGCAAGACATACAAGTTTGCTCAGGGCTACGAGAACTTCGTCAACGAACTGGCTAAGGATTTTCCTGAGGAGCGCGAAGGATTGGAGAAATATGTGGAGATGCTGCAGACTACTGACGAGCTGTGGTTGCAACAGACTAACGCTTACGACTATCTCTGTTCCATCATACACAACAAACTGCTCATCAGCATCATAAGCGGAGCGAGCATAAAGATGGAACTGCGCAAGAAAACCCTGCCCCTCTTTACCTTTGCCCACGGAAACGGCAGTTTTATAGAAAGCAGCTGGCGACTGAAGGGCGAGGGCAATGTGATGATAAACCACATGCTCGAAGAGATTAAGGCGCTCGGAGGCGAAGTGATATGCAATGCCGATGTGACTGAGCTGAAGGAAGAAGACGGCAAGATAACCAAGGCAATATGCAGAGACGGCAGAGAGTTTGAAGGAGACATCTTTATATCTGATGCCCACCCATCGGTAACGGTAAATCTGGTGAAGGAGAGCAAGCTGATAAAGAAGATTTTCCGTATGCGAATGACTACGCTGAAGAACACTTGCGGAATGTTTACCCTGCAACTGAAACTGAAGCCAGAGGCTCTGCCCTACTTCAACCACAACAAGTTTGTATATGACACAGACGATGTGTGGGCAAACATAGCCGTGGAGCCTGAACAGCCAAAGGTGAAGGGAGTGCTGATAAGCTGTCCTGTGCCTACAGACGGAACGGACTTTGCCAACGTAATAGATATCCTGACTCCGATGAAATGGGAGTTTATTGAGCCTTGGGCTAACAAAACTCCTGGCAAACGAGGTGAGGACTATGTGGAGATGAAGAATAATGTCAGCAACCAGTGTCTTGACCTTGCCGAGCAGGTGATACCTGGACTGAGGGGCATGATAGACCACAGCTACACCTCTACCCCGCTGACCTACTACACCTACAACAACTCGCCCTATGGCAGTGCCTATGGTGTGCGTAAGGACTACAGCAATGTGCTTGGCACCATATTATCGCCCAAGACCCCAATACCAAACCTGTTCCTGACAGGACAGAGTCTGATGCTCCACGGACTGCATGGAGTGACTATGACGGCGAAGTTTACTTGCGAAGAAATCGCGAAAAATGATGAAATATTGAAATAAAAAGGAATATGAAAAAGATTGTATTTACGCTCTGCCTTATGCTCTGCACTTGCGTGGCATTCGGACAGACAGCAGAATTTAAGAAAGCAGTTGCCAAGTATGGCAACGTTAGTTCGCTCACAGCTACAGCCACTCGCACAGTACACAAGAGCGGCTCTACCAAGGACAAGGTAGTGGCAGGCTCTCTGCAAGTGAAGAAAGACGGAAAGGTGGCAATAGTAAACGGCAAAGACGCCCTGATAATGAATGGTAATGCATTCACCATGAAGAAAGGTCCACTGAAGGCAAAGACCAATGCAGCTACTGATACTCGCTACAAGACATTCCACGATGTGCTTGAGGCAATATTCAATGGTGGCAAGACCGACCTGTCAAAGAATGCTGACGTGAAGATGGCTAAGAGCGGTAGCAATGTGGTACTCACCATCACTCCTACATCAACCAAGAAACTGATGTTCCAGTCATTCATAATCACCATCGACGGCAAGGCACAGGAGATGCGCTCTATACGCCTGAACCAAAAGGGCGGAGCATATACCGAGTATGTGTTCTCAAACTACAAACTCGGAGCAACGGTTAACGATAAGCTGTTTAAGTAATTTAAGTCTTGCATAAGCTCAACTTTTTAGGAGTTAAAAGGAGTTAGAGGAGTTAATGTGGCTTCCAGCCACTTAGAAGTTAGAGACATATGATATGTTAGAAGATACTTGCAAGATAAGGGTAAAGTTCTCGGAGATTGACGCCATGCTCTGCGTGTGGCACGGCAACTACGTGAAGTATTTCGAGGACGGCAGGGAATCGTTTAACCGTCACTACCCAGGCATAGACTACCAGACGATGCTGGAGCACAACACACCTGCACCCATATACGACATACAGGTGAAGTGTCTGGCTCCACTCGGCTTGAACGACATCGCCGTGATTCACACCCGCTATGTGCACAAGCGTGGAGCACGTCTGGATTTTGAATATGAGATATACAGAGAGCGAGACAATGCCCTCTGCTGCAAAGGTAGCACTACCCAACTGTTCATTGATAAAGACGGCAACCAACTGCTTGACCTGCCCGATTTCTATGAAGCTTGGCTGGAGGAGCACTCCATAGCCTAAGCCTGTATAATGACTACACCCTCCTGCTTCATGCCATCCATCTTGATGGTGCAAGGATGAGGCAGACGAACGTGGCGAACATACTTAGTCTCGCTCACAGCAGGCAGAGAGTCAAGATACTGACGGTTGAGAATCTCGAGGGCTGCATTGCCATAACTGCTACGATTGTCAGCATTTACAGGGTTGCCCTCCTTATCGTGGTTTACGTCAATGGTGAAATAACCCACTCCCAAGGAAGTGAGATTCTGGAAGAAGTGAGTGCCCTGCGATGGGTCAACGAAATAGCTTGGCAGAATCTCTTCCACTATCAGTTTAGAGGCTGAGATGTGAGGCCACTTAACTGGCACACCGAGCCAGGAGTCGGAACTGCCCCACCTGCCTGGTCCTATCAAGATATAAGAAAGGTCAGCCTTCCCAGGGTCTTGCTTGCGCATATTGAGGAACTGATTGTTTATCTTCTCTATCTCCTCTGCCACGAAAGCATTGTTGGAAGCGCTATAGTCGCTGCCAACCTTCACATACACCACATCGCTGATGCCATCTATTATGCCGTGACCCAAAGAGTTATGGGAGCGCAGCAGGCATTCGGCATCACTAACCTGAAGCAGGTCTTCATCCAGTTCCTGCTTGGAATCGACTATAGGTCGTATCTGCAACAGATAGTAACAGCCAGTCTTGTCAGGATGAATGTTGCAAGCCATCTCTATCTCCACAGGACGACGCATCTCTTCTGCGCCTAACCTTAGCGACATCTGCATCAACTCTGGCAGAGGGAACACTCCCTGCTCCAACACTCC
>JAEEGL012461560.1_pt1 | contig 20604 bp, 20 predicted proteins | sample 9134231 | NCBI WGS metagenome assembly JAEEGL01 (sample SAMN16246548, study PRJNA631951) | gut metagenome | biome: gut microbiome; feature: rumen; material: fiber-attached | host: Bos | place: Iran: Karaj | collected 2018-10
ATTGGACATGGCAAAAAATTATATGATGGGACTTTAAATGGCATTAAGAAAAAGTTTTCAAACAAAAAGAAATTGGAGATTATCTTTAATAAATTAAATAATCTTCCAAGACTAAAAGATGTAGAAATAATCGAGAAAAAAGAACATAAAATAATCTTGGATGTTGATATCAACAAAAATACTATATCGGGAATTATTGAAAAATTCACCAAAGAATGTGAAATCCAAGATGTCAACGTTATCAATGAAGATATTGATAGTATTATAGTTAAGTTGTACCAAGAACTAGAACTGTGATTGGTTACTTAGCATATTTCAAAAGTGTTTTAATTACTAGATTACAATACAAAGCAGCAGCCATAGCTGGATTATGTACCCAATTCTTCTGGGGATTTCTATATTGTATGGTTTATCAAGCATTCTATTCTCATGCTTCAATTGAAAGCATTAACTTTCGTGAACTAATTTGTTATGTCTGGTTAAATCAAGCCTTATTTAGTTTAATCTTTATTAGAGTTCACGATGGAGAAATAATGTCTTCTATTAGAGAAGGAACAGTAGCTTATGAATTATGTCGACCATATGATTTATATTGGTGGTGGTACTTAAAGTTAGTAGCTAAAAGATATGGAGCTATGTCATTAAGATTTATCCCTGTCTTACTATTTGCTTTTTGCTTACCAGAACCATATAACTTAACTGGACCAATTACTCTACAAGCCTTTTTAATGTTTCTAATGACATTATTCTTAGGATCATTAATAGTAGTTGGAATAAACATCATTATTCATTCACTTAGTTTCTTCACCATGCAAGATAAAGGAATCTCAAGTATTATAAATACAATTGGTGAATTACTAGCAGGTTTTGCTGTACCATTGCCATTACTACCAAATCTAATAATCAATATCAGTGAATATTTACCATTTAGACTTATAGGAGACCTACCGTTCAGAATCTATTCTGGAAATATAGCAGGAGATTATGCTATAAAATGTATAATCTTACAAATAATCTGGGTTATACTCCTTATGATAATAGGTAAACTAATAATGAATAAAGCACTAAAAAAAGTAAGTATTCAAGGTGGCTAGATGGGAATAATATTTAAATACTTATCTCTTCATCTAAAAAATGATCTTGAATATCGTGCTTCATTCATTCTAACAATAATAGCTCAAGGCTTAGTAATGTTAGTAGAACTATTCGCTATTGATTCCTTATTTCATAAATTTGGTTTATTAACAATTTATGATATCAACGAATTATTATTAGGATTCTCAATTGTCTGGTTAGGATTTTCCTTATCAGAGATGTTCTTTAGAGGATTTGATCACTTTAGTGAATTAATAATTCATGGAGGGTTTGATCTTCTTCTTATAAGACCAAGAAACATTTATTTACAAATCTTTGGTAGTAACATTTGTTATGAAAAAACAAGTAGAGTATTAATAAGTTTATTACTATTTATCTACAGTTCAAGTAAAGTAATTAAAACCTTAACAGCATTAAAATTATTAACGGTTCTTCTCATTGTCTTCGGTTGTGTAATAATCTTTGCCAGTATCTTCATTATTGGCGCAGCATTTTGTTTCATAACCATACAAGGATTAGAAGTAGTTAATATCTTTACTGATGGATCTCGTCAGTTAACCCAATACCCAATGGGTATCTATAAACCAATAGTTAGAAAGTTATTTACTTTTATCATTCCTTTAACTTTCGTTAACTATTATCCATTAAAATATTTAACAGGAGCTACAACAAATATTATCTATGTCTTCACCCCATTAGTATCTATTATATTTATGATTATAAGTATCTTAATATTTAATAGAGGTATAAAAAAATATAATAGTACAGGGTCATAAAAGGATAGGAAACTATCCTTTTTTTATTGATATATTAAAAAAAATATTATATTATAGATAACATTACTTAAAGGAAGTGGAAACATGACAATTTATGAATTAAAAGTAGAAGAATTAGAAACAGTAGAAGAAGTTAAAAAGTATTATAAGCTAGCAGCTGATGAATTAATAACAGCTGAAGAAAATATGCTATTTGATGAAGATGGCTTTGATACAGCAAATATAGAACACGTTAGATATCTAAGAGGACTTGTACAATCATTAAGAAGTAGAGTATATGAATTAGAAAGCCCTGCTTTAAGTGACGAAGTAATTGATTTATATCTAGATCATTCTAATCACTATACTATTTGTGAACATGATAAAACAGAACCTATAGGTACAGTTGAATTTAAAGAAGATGAAAAAGATTCAGGAAGATTGACTTGCACAATGAAAAAAGAATACCGCGGTAATAGTTATTCATTAAGAGCTATTCGTTTAGTAGGAACTGAATTAGCAAAAACAGGATATTTCAACGTTACAGTGTCTTCTAACGAACAAGAAATGCCAAATATCGAAGAATTTGCAGGAATGTCATTAAAGGGAAGACTTTCTTATCCTCAAAGAAGATTAGAAGCAATCAGTCCTAATACAAGAAGAAAACATTCCTCTAGATAATTATATAAACAAAAAAGGGAACTACATGTTCCTTTTTTTTGATTAAAGTATATGTGCTATAATAAATATAGGTGATTCATGTGAAAGTAGGACTAGTTTTAGAAGGTGGGGGACTACGTGGTTTATACACTGCCGGAGTCTTAGATACATTCTTAAAAAATAATATCAAAGTAGATTGTATCATTGGCGTTTCCGCCGGTGCTTTATTTGGTGTTAATTATTACTCTAAACAGATTGGAAGAGCACTAACATATAATAAAAAATATGCTAAAGATCTTCGCTATATGAGCATTCCATCATTAATACTTACAGGGAACTTTATAAATAAGAGATTTGCCTTTTATAAAATGTCTAATAAACTAGTTCCTTTTGATAACAAAACTTATAAAAAGAATTGTAAAAACTTCTTTGCTGTAGTCACTAATGTAAAAACTGGTGAAGCAGAATACATGGCAATCGATGATCCTCTAGAACAAATGGAAATCTTAAGAGCAACAAGTGCCATACCTTTACTATCTAAAATGGTCAAACTAGGTAAAAATAAATACTTAGATGGAGGAGCGTCTGATAGTATTCCAATAAAAGCCATGGAAAAACTAAACTATGATAAAGTCATTGTAGTAGAAACTCAACCATATAATTTTGTAAAAGAACCAGTTTCTAAAAAACAAGAAAAGTTTTTAAAAATGAGATATTTTAAATACCCAGAACTATTAAATACAATTCTAACAAGACACGAAAAATATAATGAAACAAAACAATATGTTAAAGAATTAGAAAACAAAGGAGAAATATTTGTAATAAGACCTTCAGTATCAGTAAAAACCGATATTTCTAACAACAATGCTGATCGTTATCAAGAAGTATATGACTTAGGTGTTTCTGATACAAAAGAAGTGTTAAATGACTTAAAAGCATACTTAAAAGAATAGTTTAACTATTCTTTTTTTGTTATAATTATCCTGGTGATAATATGAACAACAAAGTAGTAATAATTGGTTGTGGAAACGTTGGTATGAGCTATGCTTATGCCTTACTAAACCAAAGAACATATGTTAATAAGTTATACCTTATCGACTTAAATAAAGAAAGAGTAGAAGGTGAAGTAATGGATTTAAACCATTGCCTAGCTTATGCTCCTTCAAAAATAAGTATTAACGTTGGGGATTATAAAGATTGTAAAGATGCTAGGATCGTTATGATTGCTGCAGGAGCTAACCAAAAACCTGGTGAAACAAGATTAGATCTTATTAAAAAGAATGCTGTAATCTTTAAAGACATTATTGATAAAGTTATGAAATCTGGTTTCAAAGGAATCTTTTTAGTAGCAACTAATCCTGTTGATATCATGACTCAAATAACACAAAAGTATTCTAAACTACCACATAGCCAAGTAATTGGAAGTGGAACAAGTCTAGATACAGCAAGACTACAATTAATGATTGGTAAAAAACTATGTATAAGTCCTAAAAGTATTCAAGCATACGTAATAGGTGAACACGGGGACTCTGAAATAATACCTTGGTCAAATGCTAACATTGGACTTCAAGATATAAAAGAATTCTTATCTAAAAAAGAATTGAAAAAACTTGAAAGTGATGTTAAAAATGCTGCATATGAAATCATTAACAAAAAAGGTGCAACCTATTATGGTATCGGCATGGCTCTTGTCAGAATAACAAATGCTATTCTAGGCAATGAAAACTTAATCATGTGTTTATCAGTGTATGATGATAAAAACAAAGTCTATATTGGTCAACCAGCAATACTATCAAAAGATGGAGTTAAGAAAAAAATACCATTAAAACTAACTCAATACGAAATGAATAAATATCTAAAATCAGTCAATATAATTAAAGAAAATCTTAAAAAAATTAAATAACTCAACCACAAGTTGAGTTTTTCAACCACCATTTTATTTAAATGTTATATAATAAATGTAATAATGAAGATGTCGAAAGGAGAAATAATATGAAAAAATTTACAAAAGTATTTCTTACATTAGTAATAGCCTTATTACTAGTAGTAGGATGTGGAAAGAAAGAAGAAGTTAAAGAAGTAGAACTTCCTAAACCAGAAATATCTGAAGGACAAAGAGGAGAATTGGGAATCGATAAAAATGTTAACGAATCTACAATTGATAAATATCTAGGTAGAGAAGATGCAGTATATCGTGATATGCGTTTATTAGTAGATCCAGCTAAATATGAAAATATTGGTGGAGATGCTTATCTATCAGGATTCGTTAAAGGATTTGAAGTAGTTCCATACCCATACTTAGTTAATGTAGTAGGATTACCTGATGTAGTAGGTAAAACATATGAAGGTAAAACATTATTTACTCAATCTACAGACAAAGATGGAAAAACTACTTACAAAGCAAACTATAAAGAATCATTAGATATTCTTGAATACTTATTCCCAAAAGATAAAACTATCTTCTTAATGTGTGGTGGCGGCGGTTACGCTGGTATGACTAAAGCTTTATTAGTGTCTCAAGGATGGAATGCTGATAAGATTTATAATACTGGTGGTTACTGGTACTATGAAGGATCAAATAAGGTTCAAGTTAAAACAGAAAAATATGGTAAAGTATCATATGATTTCTGGAAAATTCCATATCATAACATTGATTTCAAAACATTACACGAGGTTAAATAATGAAGAAGTATTGTAAAATACTTCTTTTACTACTTGCTATTACTTTATGTATAGCATGTAAAAAAGAAGAAAAAATTGAACCATTTGATTTAAAAGAATCATACTATCAAGAAAGTAAAATGGATGAATTAGATTTAGACAATTTAAAAAAACTTATAAATGATAAAGAATCATTTGGTGTATTTGTTTATTTGCCTGGATGTACATCTTGTGCAGCCTTTAGTGAAGTATTAAATGATTTCCAAAAAACAAATACAATCTCTTTTTATAAAACAGAAATCAAATATGCTAAAGAAACTGAAATAGGTGAAAAAATAAAATATGCTCCTTCATTTGTTATCTTTAAAGAAGGCAAAGTAGTAGCATACCTAGATGCAGAATCAGATGAAGATTTACCATATTACAAAACTGTTGATAGTTTTAAAGAATGGCTAACAAAATATATCAATTTAAAATAAGTTCGTTGAACTTATTTTTTTTATTAATTATTAAAGACATATAGTATAATAAATTTGATGGGGTGATTATATGGACATTGAAAAGATAAGACAAGAATATAACGTGAAGAGAGTAATACGTGATTCACTTCCACATTGTGCTGCTGAAATAGAAATCCTCGAAGAAGATGAACTCGTTCAAAAATACATAAGATTAAAAGAACATCAACAACAATATAGTTATTTACAAAATCAAACAGATGAAGATATATTATCAACAATCATTTCTAATGATAGTGAAACTTTAGATGATGTCTATTTCTGTTATGGCAAAAATTTTATGGGACATCTAAAAATGCAAGGAGGTTACTACATCGAACCTTATAATGCAACTAGTATTAGAAGATTACATGGTATTAGAGTAGCTAAATATCGTAATCTAGCTGACCCTAGAGATGTTATCATCATGCCAAGTACCGAAATAGAAGAATTTGAATCAACACATCAAGTAATTCAATACACAACAGCAGTTCCTGATGAAGAATACTATCATTTGCGTATGCAAATGTATGAACAAAAAATTGAAGATCAAAATCCAATTAAATTAGTAAAGGAGCCGAAACATGAATAATGAAGAAATACTAAAAGCTATTAAATCTAGACATTCAGTAAGAGAATACTTAGATCGTAATATAGATCTAAACGATCTAGCAATATTAAATCCTGAAATTGAAAAAATTAATAAAGAAAATAATCTCCATTTTCAATTAGTAACTAATTCACCAGAAACATTTTCTAAATTTATCCTTCCTTATGGAAAACTAAAAGCTTATCACTATCTTGCTTTAGTAGGAAAGAAATGTGATGATTTAGATGAAAAAGTTGGTTACTACGGTGAAAAAATTGTCTTACTAGCTAACAATTGTAGTTTAGATTCTTGTTGGGTAGGTGGAACTTATTCTAAAAAGAATACTAAAGTAAAAATAGAACAAGACGAAAAACTATTAGGAATAATAGCTCTTGGTTATGGTGTTAATCATGGACATCCTCATAAAAGTAAAACAATTTCTGATGTTACAACATCGCTTGATAATGTACCAGATTGGTTTGTGAATGGTGTAGAAGCTGCACTTCTAGCACCAACTGCTATAAATCAACAAAAGTTTAAATTTACTTATAATATAGATGGTAGTGTTACAGCAACAGCTGGAAAGGGTCCATATTCTAAAGTAGATTTAGGTATTGTTAAATATCATTTTGAAGTAGGTGCAAATCAAAAAATAGAATGGAGATAATATCTCCTTTTTTTATGCCTAAATTTGGTTAATTTACGTTATTTTGGTATAATTAAAACATGTAGAGGGGTGATGATATGAAAAGAGCTGTAAAGAGATTCTTACTAGTATTTTTTGGTTGGCTTTTACAAATAGTTTTATCCTTTTCACTACTAGCATATTTAGGTAAACAATACGTTGTAATTGAAGCCGTTTATGTTATTCTAAGTATCATCATAACCTTAAATATCGTTAAAAACTCCAAGAACTTACAAATGGACCTATTCTGGTTAATCATTATCCCAATGTATCCTATCTTTGGTGTAATTCTTTATATTGCTTTAAACAACAATCGAAGAAGAGCACCAATTATTAAAAGAATTAGAAAAAACTTTAAACTAGCAGAAAAGTATTATGTTCAAGATGAAAAAATCTTAAAAGAAATCGAAAAAGAAAATCATAGTCAAATAAAATACTTAATCAATGTTGCTAACTTCCCAGCTACTATTCATAACAAAGTAAAATACTTTCCATTAGGTGATGATGTTTACGAAACATTATTAAAAGAATTAGAAAAAGCTGAAAAATATATTTTTATCGAATACTACATAATTGGTGGCGATGAAAAATGGAATGGTATTCTTACAATCTTAAAAGAAAAAGCAAGACAAGGATTAGATGTTAGAATAATCTACGATGACTTTGGTTGTATGAAATATCTACCAGAAGATTATAAAGAAGAATTAGAATTATATGATATAAAATGTGTAGTCTTCAATAAATTACATCCATTATCAACCCTAATAATGAACAATCGTGATCATCGTAAGATTTTAGTAATAGATGGTCATACAGCATTCTCTGGAGGTATTAACTTATCAGATGAATACTTTAATGTTAAAGAAGTTTTTGGTCATTGGAAAGATAATGCTTTCATGCTAAAAGGAGAAGCTGTTTGGAACTATACAGTAATGTTTTTAACAATGTGGAATTGTTATGTTAAAGAAGACAAAGACTTTAATCTATACAAATACGACTTTAAAAACAATAAACCTAAAAAAGATGGTTATATAATTCCTTATACTGACTCTCCATTAGAAAGAGAATATGTTGGTGTAAGTGTTTACTTAAATATGATTAATCAATCTAAAAACTATCTATATATTACAACACCATATTTAGTAATTGATAAAGAAGTAGAAGATGCACTTATTTTAGCAGCTAAAAGAGGAGTAGATGTTAGAATAATTGTTCCTGGAATACCAGATAAAAAACTAGTATACACTGTTACTAAATCTTACTTCTTAAATCTAATCGAAGCTGGAGTAAATATCTATACTTATAAACCAGGATTTATTCATTCCAAAATATTCGTTTGTGACGACAAAGTAGCAACAGTAGGTACTGTTAACATGGATTATCGTTCATTTTATCATCACTTTGAATGCGGTATGTTCATGCAAAACAATTCAACCATAAAAGATGTAAAAAAAGATATCTTAAATACAATCGAAAAATGCCATAAAGTAACCAAAAAAGAAGCTACACCTAACTTCATTAAATCTTTCTGGCAAGCATTATTAAGATTAATCGCACCATTATTATAAACAAGGGTTACACCTTGTTTTTATTTTGTTAAAATGGTATCATAAAATGGCATTTATGGAAGTGAAATTATATGGTTTTAGATAAAGTTAATTATCCAAAAGATGTTAAAAAACTAACAAAAAAAGAAAAACTAGAATTAGCAGATGAACTAAGGACTTTTATAATCAATACTGTATCTAATACAGGTGGTCACTTGGCATCAAGTTTAGGAGTTGTAGAATTAACTATAGCACTTTTCTCATGCTTTGATTTACCAAAAGATAAAATAATTTGGGATGTTGGTCACCAAACCTATGTCCATAAGATTTTAACAGGTAGAAAAGAAAAATTCAAAACACTACGCCAAATGGGTGGCATAGCAGGATTCCCAAGAACATCAGAATCTCCTTATGATTCATTTGATACTGGTCATTCATCAACATCAATTTCAGCAGCTTTAGGTATGGCAAGAGCAAGAGATCTATTACATAAAGATAACAAAGTAATTGCCGTAATTGGCGATGGAGCCCTAACAGGTGGAATGGCTATGGAAGCCTTAAATGATGCGGGAATTTCTAAAACTAATTTAATCGTTATTTTAAATGATAACGAAATGAGTATTTCCAAAAATACCGGGGGTTTATCTCAATTCTTATCTAAACTAAGAACTGGCAAAGGTTACATGAAAAAAAGACAATTCTTAAAAACTTTTGTAACCCATATACCATTAATTGGAAAATTCACTTACAAAGTAATAAGTAGATTATTAAGAAGTATTAAATCATTATTTATCAAAAACATGTACTTTGAAGATATTGGTTTCAAATATCTAGGGCCAATAGATGGACACTCTATAGAAGACTTAGAAGAAATCTTAACAAGAGCTAAAAATGTTGAAGGACCAGTCTTAATCCACATCATAACTAAAAAAGGAAAAGGCTATCAACCAGCAGAAGAAAAACCAAACAAGTTCCATTCAGTAAGTGCTTTTAATATTGAAGATGGAACGCCTAAAAAAGCCAAAACAAAAGACTATTCAGCAGCTATGGGGGAAGCCTTAGTAAAACTAGCTAAAAAAGATAAAAAAATCGTTGCAATAACGGCAGCTATGGAAGAAGGAACTGGACTTTCTGAATTTGCGTCAAAATATCCAGATCGTTTCTTCGACGTTGAAATAGCAGAACAACATGGCATAACTCTAGCAGCTGGAATGGCAGCTGCCGGTCTAAAACCAGTAGTGCCAATTTATTCATCATTTTTACAAAGAGGATTCGATCAGGTAATTCACGATATATGTATGCAAAAACTACCTGTAACCCTATGTGTAGATAGAGCAGGTTGTGTTGGTAACGATGGTGAAACACATAATGGTTTATTTGATTTATCATATCTTAATACAATTCCTAATATGAATATTATGGCTCCTAAAAACTATGAAGAATTATCTATGATGTTAGAATTTGCTGTTAATAGTGGTAAACCAATAGCTATTCGTTATCCAAGAGGTTCTGAAGATTCTTATGAATTTACTAAATCTAAAAAAATAGAACTAGGTAAAGGGGAATTGCTAAGAGAAGGAAAAGATGTAACAATTGTTGCTATTGGGAAAATGGTTCCTTATGCTATGCAAGTAGCAGATAAACTTCATAAAAATAAAATCGAAGCCGAAGTAATAAACATTAGATTTATGAAACCATTAGATATGAAAATAATTGAAGAATCTTTAGCTAAGACAAAAAGATTAGTTACTATTGAAGATAATAACATTAAAGGTGGTTTAGGTGAAACAATTAAATCTAATTTAACAAAAGACTATAAAACACAAATCTTTGCTTATCCAGATGAATTCATCAAACATGGTTCTATTCCGGATATTGAAAAAAAATATGGCTTAGATGTTGATTCAATTTATAAAGCAATAAAAGAAGATAAATAAATATTTATCTTTTTTTAATAAAAACCTTTAAAAAAACAAAATATAATGTATAATTAAACAAGTGAGTTTTACTCACACATACTAGTTAACCTACACATCCTAGTATAAAAAAGGGAAGGAGGATAATAATGCATAATGTTTTATTGATATTGATTAATATACTAGTAACATTTAGTCTAGTATTATTAATAGAAAAAATCTTTAAAAAAGAAGGACTATATGTTTGGGCCTCTATTGCACTTATAACAGCTAACATTCTAGAATGCCAAACAGTTGGTTTATTTCATGGCTTTACTGCTACTTGTGGAAATGTTCTATTTGCATCTGTCTTCTTGGCAACTGATATTATGAATGAAAAATATGGTGCTGAATACAGTAAAAAAGCAATTAGATTAGCAGTATTTTCAATGATTGCATTCACAGTTATTATGCAATTAGGTTTATTATTCAAACCAGATGCTACAGATATGGCTCATGGTGCTATGAAAGATCTATTTAGCCTTAACTTAAGAGTAACTATCTCAAGTATTATAATGTTTTACATTAGTAATAATTTGGATATCTTCTTATTTGAAAAAATCAAAAAGAAACTACCTAATAAATTATGGGTAAGAAACAATGTTGCAACAATCGTATCTAATGTCTTAGAAAACTATTTCTTTATTTTCTTTGCATTCGTAGGAATTTTCGATATCCCAACGTTGTTAAATATCGCAACTACTATCTCAGTTATTGAAATAGTAATAGCAGTTTGCGATACACCATTTATCTATTTATCAAAAAAACTAAACTAGAATTATTCTAGTTTTTTTATGCTATAATAGATTTCAGAGGGTGATGATATGACAATTGAAGAAATATTAACACAAGAGGATGTTGTATCATCTATTAACAATAATTTAGATTACTTAGTTAAAGAAATTCCTGAACTTAAAAACACGTTTAACTTTCCTCATAACCATCCCCATCATCATTTAGATGTTTGGAAACACACTATGTTAGCATTAGCTCATTCTAAAAATGATTTTAGTATCCGAATGGCATTACTATTACATGATATTGGTAAACCATTTTCTTATCAAGATGAGGAAGTAAGACATTTTCATGGACATGCCGATGTCTCTGCTGAGATGGCAAAAGATATCTTAGAAAGATTAGGTTATGATAGACAGTTTATAAATGAAGTAGTTCACTTAATAAAACTCCACGACACTGAAATAACAAAAGAAGATATTGAATACTATCCAGAACTAACCATAAAAAGACTACATGTTCAAGAATGCGATTCAAAAGCCCACCATCCGGATTATCAACAAAAAAGATTAGATTATATAGAAGAAATAAAAAAACTTATTAGAGAGGCTTCTATGGATAAGAAAAAAATAAGACAACAATTTAAAACAATTAGAAAAAATATTCCTGATAAAGATGAAAAATCAGAAGCTATTTTTAATGCTATTATTAACGACCCTTTATACCAAGAAGCACAGGTAATAGCAATGTATAATAGTACAAAAGATGAAGTAGACACTCATCATTTAATTGAATACACAAGATCTATTGGTAAAACAGTATGTCTTCCAAGAACAATAAGTTATGATTTAATCTTCTTTGGTATAACTGACAATACCAAATACTTAACCTCAGAATTTGGTATTCAAGAACCAGCAGGAGGTTATGCATATCCACCAGAACAAATTGATTTAGTAATCGTTCCTGGTGTAGCTTTCGATAAAGAAGGCAATCGTATTGGTTATGGTGGTGGTTACTATGATAGATACTTAGAATGGTCGCAACTTCCGAGTATAGCAGTTTGTTTTCAAGAACAAATATCAAATGAACCATTAGAAACAGCTGAATATGATCAAAAAGTAGATATAATTCAAACTGACAAAGAAAGATATTATGGAACAAAAGGAATAACAAAAGCTAAAAAACAGGAGAAGAGTATATGAAAAAGAAATTAATAATAGTTATTTTATTAGCATTAGCATTAGTAGGTTGTGGGAAAAAAGAAGAACCTAAAAAAGAAGTTACTAAAGAAGAAACAGTTATTAGAGAAAATGCAAATTCATTAGTTTTATATTTTTCAGTAACAAATAATACAGAAGGTATAGCTAAACTAATAAGTGAAGAAACTAATTCTGATTTAATTGAAATTGTACCTAAAGAAAAATATACCGATGAAGATATTAACTATAACAATGACAATAGTAGAGCTAACAAAGAACAAAATAATGATAAAGCAAGACCTGAAATAGAAAACAAATTAGATTTAGAAAAATATAATACTATCTACTTAGGATATCCTATTTGGTGGGGTACTGTACCAAGAATCATTTATACATTATTAGATAACTATGACTTAACAAATAAAAACATAATACTATTTTGTACATCAGGTTCATCTGGTATCGAAAAAAGTGTTAATGATTTAAAAGCATACAACAATAAACTAAACATCTTATCATCTAAAAGATTTGATGCTAACGCATCAAAAGAAGAAATAACTACTTGGCTAGATAGCAGTAATCTACCTAAAGGAGAAACAAACATGACGGAAAACTCAAATGTTAAAATAACAATTAATAAAAAAGAATATACACTTAACTTAGTAGACAATCCTACAACAAATAAATTAAAAGAAATGTTACCATTAGAAATAAACATGGAAGAATTAAATGGTAATGAAAAATATATATATTTATCCGAAAAATTTCCAACTAATGAATCAAATCCTGACCATATAGAAGCAGGAGATGTAATGCTTTATGGAAATAATTGTCTAGTAATTTTCTATAAATCTATTAAAAAAACAGATTTTAGTTATACTAAACTAGGTCATATAGATAATTTAGGAGATTTAGGAAAAGGATCAGTAAAAGTAACAATATCTGAATAGGAGGTATCTTATGTGGGTATACTTATTACTCTTAATTGTAGTATTTATAATACTAATAATATCAGTAATATCATTAATTAAACTAAGTCATAAAATAATAAGTAAATTTATTAAAAATAATAAATTATCATGGTTATTATCATTTATACCATTACTATTATTTATAATTGGTTTATTTATCGATTTTGTAAATGCCGTAGTAGTCGACTTACACTTAATAATAATTATTTTCTTAACTAAACTATTATTCTTAATTATTAAAAAGATTACTAAAAAAGAGATTAATGAATATATAGTATTAGGAATAGGTGCTTTATTAACAACTATTCTAATGATTAATGCTTATTACTTAGCTTATCATGTAGTTGAAACCGATTACACTGTTTATACAACAAAAGATGTTAATAACTTTAGAATAGTTCAAGTATCTGATAGCCATCTAGGTACAACTATGGATGGCAAAAAGTTTACTAAATACATGGAAGATATTAACAAACTAAATCCTGATATTGTTGTTCTTACAGGAGACTTCGTTGATGATGGATCATCATATAAAGATATGGTCGAAGGTGCCAAAGGATTAGGTAAACTAAAAACTAAATATGGTGTTTACTTTATCTATGGTAATCATGATAAAGGATATTACAATAATCGTAGTTACAAAGATGAAGACATAAGAAAAGAACTAAAAAGTAATAATGTCACTATTTTAGAAGATTCAAGCGTTGAAATAGGGGATAATATAATCTTAATCGGTAGAAAAGATCGCGAAGATAAGAACAGAGAATCAATCAAAGACTTAACTAAAGATTTAGATAAATCTAAATACATTATCTCTTTAAACCATCAACCAAATGACTATAAAAACGAAAGTGAAACAAATATTGATTTAGTATTATGTGGACACACTCATGGTGGTCAACTATTCCCATTAGGACAGTTGGGGGTCTTACTTGGAGCCAACGATAGTTTTAAGGGTATGGAAAAACGAAATAATACGACTTTCATAATAAATACAGGCATTAGTGATTGGGCTATCAAGTTTAAAACAGGAACAATCACTGAATATACAGTAATTGATATAGAGAAGGAGAAATAATATGAAAACATTAGTAACTTATTTTTCAGCTAGCGGAACTACAAAAAAAGTAGCAGAAACTGTTGCTACTACCATTAGTGGCGATTTATTTGAAATCGAACCACAAGAATTATATACAGATGCTGATCTTAACTGGATGAATAAACAAAGTAGATCATCAATAGAAATGGCTGATAAAAATTCACGTCCAGCAGTTAAAAACAAAGTAACAAATCTATCTGAATATGAAAGAGTAATAATCGGTTTTCCGGTATGGTGGTATACAGTACCTACTATAATAAAAACTTTCATTGAAGAAAACGATTTAAGTGGCAAAGAAATTTATGTCTTTGTAACATCAGGTGGATCAAGTTTTGCTGGCAGTTTAAAAGAACTACAAAATAGTTATCCAGAATTAAACTTTGTTAAAGGAATTAGATTTAAAAATCCTAATGAAAATGAAGTAAAAGAATTTCTTGAAAGTTAAGCATCTTTTGATGCTTTTTTTATTTACATTTATACTGTCTTTTCAATGTAAAGGAACTGATTGATTATATTGTTAATAAGTGTCAAAAGTGATACCATTAAATTAAGAATAGGGTGTATATATATGAAATTAAAAAAATATTTAATTTTTACGTTAATATCTTACTTTATGACAATAGGAGTAGCATTAGCTGCAATTGACTATGAAGCTGAACAAGGACACTTTGGCACTTCAGTTGATTTTAATTTGGACAAAAATGAAACTTCAACAATTAAAGACGATACAATAACAATAACAGGTATTACTGGAATTAGCGATACTAATGTAAGCCAATATGCTGTAGTACTTAAATCAACTCAAGATGGTAATCCACCAACAGCAATGGAACAATCAGAAGCTCCTAACTCAAACAACTTTAACAATGGAGTTGTATTACAAAAGAGTGGTTCTGGTTATACAATCAATGCCACTTACTATCGTAATATGGCTTTAGAATATCAAAATGTATATATTACATTCTATAGAATAAATGGAGATCAAAAAATTAGAGTATCAAAAGGATATTTAGTTCCTACAGCATCTCCAAGAAACAGATTATCAAATCCAGACCTTAAAATAGATAGAAATTCATCAGTTGAACTAGAAGACGATTTCTTAACTTTAGATGGTGCCGAAATAGGTGCTTCGACAAAATATAGTGTTTTTGTTTCAACAAAAGAGTATAAACTAGATAAAAACCTTGCTCGTTTCAAACTACCAGAATTTGATGCTAGTGTCTTAATACCAATCGTAAAAACTAGTACTGGTTACAAAGCCGAACTAGGAACAAAATATAAAGAAGCTGTAGAAAATTTAGTATTTGGTAAACTATTCGTATCATTCGTCTATAAAGATGGTGATGATTATTATCTAGTAAGATCAAGTTCAGGACTTCCAAATTGGAATACTGTAGATATGCTTACTAACATTAAAACTAGTTTCAAAGGAAACACAAAAACCGATCAAATGAAGACAGCACCAGTAATATCTAGTGTCAATTTACTTAATCAAAATTTCTTCGTTGTCTTCTCAAAAGAAGTAATATCAACAAGCTTCAAAGAACAAGATGCAGTTGTTAATAGTTATGCAGTTGCAACATCTGTACGTAACTGCGACGCTCCAGTAGCATTAACATCTACTAGTGGTGGATTCACAATTGAAGACAATGGATGCTACCTAGAAATGGCTGAGAAAAAAGGCGACACTTATATGACAGTAGTAAGAGTAATCCAAGGAACACAAGGAACAGTAGCTACTATCAATAGTGAAGGCGAATTAAGTGAAACAAGGATACCAGTAACTACAGGAAGCGGACAATATATCACCATGTCTAAATCAATTAAAGTAAATCGTCCAGCTGACCTTCCATATGGATTTAGATTTGCTGTTGACTTTAACGCACCATCATTTATCTACTTCAATAATATCGCAACAACTATTCCATTTGAACAATATGATTTCCATAGACAAGCAACATATAAAATGGGTTTAATCGATGATAAAACAATTCTAAGAAATGTTCGTGATGGAAAATCAGGGGCTTATAGTGCTTTAATCGCTTATGCTAAGAAAGCTAAAGCAATCGATAGTGGTAAACTTGGAGTATATGGAAACAAAGAAGCAGCTGCAGCAGCAGATAATCCTGCGCCAGATCAACCATCAACTGCTCAAGCACCAATTGCTGATTACAGTAAATACACAGCTGGTAAATACTACTTCTTGTATGTATCACTTCCAGATTCTGATGGTTATTATGCAATAGATGATATATATGTATATTATCCTGCAAAGAAAGATGGAGTATTAGTATTTAATACAGCAGCTGAAGCTAAATGGCCTGATATTGGAGCTCCACAAAAACAAGATGGTGATGAAAAGAATCCAAAGACAGGTATTATAAACTATACATTAATAGCTTTATCAATTTCGATTATTGCATTTGCAGTATATCTAAAGACTAAAAAGGTAACAAAATTCCCACAATCATAAAAAGCTTCTTAATGAAGCTTTTTTTAGAAAGGTGATCAACATGAAAAAAGTAATGGTTAAAGTTCAAAAAAATAGCATTATTTTTTCTGAATGGGTACGAAAAACTGATGATAAAGAACTAAACAATACAAACGTAATCAATATCGATAGTATTAAACTATCAGAAGATTATATCCATGAAAACTTAGATTTAGTATCTCAATTCATCAAACTATTATGTTTAAAAAACGAAATAACCAATGCTGTAATCAACTCAATGAGTATAGCAGATTTAGCTATAAAAATACTAAATAATGTTGATAACATTACTTCTTTAAACTTTACTGAAGATAAGGAAGTAAATTATACAATCACCTCAAAATTACTATATAACAAAACATTAAAAAAAATAGAATGCTATTGTATGCCAGATATTCTCTTTCGTCAGTTTCCTGCTAATAGAGTAGAAACTAGAGAAGAAATACTATTCTTGAGTAACTTTATGGAAAACAATAACATTAATACAATGTCCAAACTAAGTAATAAAGACAAAATAGAAATCGATGCTAAATTATCAGAAGAAGATTTAGATGAACTAAAATTCTTCTTTGATGAAAATCAAAATCTAAGCAAAATGATTATTAATAATTATGATCGAAAAGGTTTAATAGCTATCCTAGATTTACTAAATAGACAGCCACATAAAAAGATATTAATCATAATTAATGAAAACAAAGAACTAACAAAACATATCTTAGGAGATGTTGATTTATTCAAAAAACTATGTGAAATTTATTGCGTAACAATAAAAATCAAATATTCCAAAGAATACACTAATAAATATCGTCCTATTGAATATAGTATTAAATCATTAAGATTCATCCTAATGTGTATTGTAATATTAGCTTTAGTATTTATCGTATGGCATTACTACGAACATAAAAATGATGTTCAAGATGTTAATGACCAATTAGATGAAATAACAGAAATGATTGATGATATCGAAAATACCGAAGAATACTACAATCCAGATGAATTAGAAGATGATTATGAAGAAATAATTGATAAAGACGGCAATAAAAAACTAGTTAAAAGAAAAAAAGGAACATATGTAAGTCCATATTATAAAAAATATGCTCAAGCATATGAGTCACTATTATCTATCAACAAAGATACTATAGGTTGGTTAAAAGTAAACAATACTAGAATTAATTATCCAGTAGTTCAAGCAAATGATAATAAATACTATTTAAATCATAACTTTGATAAAAAGCGAAACAATTTAGGCTGGATCTTCGCTGATTATCGTAATACCTTTAGTATTCTAAGCGATAACACAATAATCTATGGTCATAATGCTATTACTTTAGGTTTAATGTTCGGTAGCTTAGATAGAGTTTTAAATAGTAGTTGGTATAACAATGAAAATAATCAAACAATTATGTTCTCCGTTAAAGGAGAAATAATCTACTGGCGTATCTTCTCAATCTATACAACCAAAACAACAGAAGAATATCTAAAAACAGATTTTACAAATCGTAAAGAATATCAAACATTCTTAAACAAGATAAAGAGTAGAAGTATTAAAAACTTTAACGTTAATGTAACATCAAATGATCGAATACTAACACTGTCTACTTGTCATAATGATAATAATCATCGCTTAGTAGTTCACGCTGTTAAAGTAAAATAAAGGAGTTAATAACTCCTTTTTTTATTCTAATAATATGGTAAAATAGTATTAGAGAAAACATGAAAGGAAGATAAAAATGTTTGATTTAAAAGGAAGAGTAGCAGTTGTTACTGGTGCATCAAGTGGTCTAGGAAAACAAATGGCTAGAGCATTTGCAGAACAAGGTGCTAACCTAGCAATTCTTGCTAGAAGAATAGAAAGATTAGAAGAATTAAAAGGAGAATTAGAAAAATACGGCGTAAAAGTATTACCTGTAAAATGTGATGTTACATCAACTGATGACATAAATAATGCAGCTAAAGCTGTAGAAAGCGAATTCGGTAAAGTAGATATTTTAGTAAACTGTGCTGGATCATCTAAAGACAAAGGTGTTCTAGATATGAATGATGAAGAATGGGATTTCACTATCGCAACAGATATGACATCAGTATTCAAAATGACTAGAGCATTTGGTAACATAATGAAAAAGAATCATTATGGTAGAGTAATTAATATTGCTTCTATGTATGGTATGGTAGGAAATACTGAAATACCAACAATTGCTTATCATTCAAGTAAAGGTGGCGTAGTTAACTTTACTAGAGCAGCAGCAGCTGAACTAGCAAAAGATGGAATTACAGTTAATGCTATCTGTCCTGGTTATTTCTATACAGAATTAACTACTCAAGTATTAGATACAGATATGTTCCAAGAATTTGCTAAAACTCATGTTCCAATGCAAAGATATGGAAAAGAAGGAGAACTTAATGCTGCAGCTATCTTCTTAGCATCAGCTGAAGCAAGTTATGTAACTGGAGTAATCTTGCCAGTAGATGGTGGATATACTTGCGTATAGGTGATATAAATGGAAGAGAATAAAAAGAAAAATCCATTAATATGGATACTATTTATATTGTTACTAATCGCTGTTGGTGTTGGTGGTTGGTACCTTGGTACTAAAATGGCCAATAATGAAAACAAAGATACTAAAGAATCTTCTAAAAAAGAAGAATCTAAAAAAGAAGATGAACAAGAACAAACTAAAACAAATAACATAGTATATTTTGATTTGTTCTTAAATGGTGATCAAGCTTTATATGGAATCTACGAAGATGGAACAGCAAAGAAAATCTCTGATAAAGTAGTAATTAATCGTTTCACTGTTGATGAAGATACAGTTTACTATGTTAATCCAAAAGGAAATCTACTTAGTATTAATCTAAGTAATCCAGAAGAAGAACCAAAAAGTTACAATGTTACATTAGAAGATGTTTACTTTAGTGTTGTAAAAGATAAAGTTTATTACTTTGAAAAGAAAAATTCTAAAGTAAATGCCGTAACTGTTGATTTAAACACTGGTAAAGCTACAAAAGAAAAACTAAATGTTGTAGCAGCTGATGTTCCAGGAACATTTACTGGATCAGTAGTTTACTTTAGTGATGAAATAAACGTAAACATTAAACCATATTATTATGTTTATGATTTCACTACAAACACTTTAAACAAAATAAATAGTTATGACAACGTTGTTTCAGTTGGCAAAGATTATATTTTGTTCTCTAAAAACAATGGTGACTATTGTGCATTTGATGTTAAAGAAAACAAGGAATTATTCTGCATTAATTATCCTAATGAAGAAGAACACGCATACTCGTTCATGCCAACTGTTCATGATGGAAAAATCTATACTAAAGTAGGGAACCAAATTAAAGAATGTACTGGCGCTAATGAATGCGATAAAACAGTATATACATTAACCAACGAAGAAGCTAAAGCACCATATCTTGGTATTAGATATGTAGGAGAACACTTATTCCTAACAGTTGGTTTAAATGAAGAATGTCCAGATGGTTGTATTTATGATATGGCAACATACGATTTATCTAAAGATCATGAAAAAGCAAACTTTACTTTTGATGTTCAAGGTTACTATGAAGGACTATATATAAAATAAGACACATATGTGTCTTTTTTTATTGTCAATAATTGTCAAAGAAAATCGTTATTTTTTCCTAAAAAAGGGAGTAGAAAA
>JAEEGL012003147.1_pt1 | contig 20602 bp, 15 predicted proteins | sample 9134231 | NCBI WGS metagenome assembly JAEEGL01 (sample SAMN16246548, study PRJNA631951) | gut metagenome | biome: gut microbiome; feature: rumen; material: fiber-attached | host: Bos | place: Iran: Karaj | collected 2018-10
AGACGATTCCGGTCATTCTGGCGCTGGACGTGACCGGCAGCATGGGGCAGGCGGCGGTGGAGGTGGCGAGACAGCTCAACGTGATCATGACCCGCCTCTACGACAAAGTGAAAGATGTGGAATTCATGATCATGGGCATCGGGGATCTGGCCTGCGACGCAGTGCCGGTCCAGATCTCCCAGTTCGAGGCGGATATCCGGATCGCGGACCAGCTGGAGAAGATTTATTTTGAATTCGGAGGCGGCGGAAACGCTTACGAGTCCTACACGGCCGCCTGGTACATGGCGGCCCGCCACACCAACTTGGACTGCTGGAAGAGGGGAAAACGCGGCATTCTGATCACCATGGGCGACGAGCCGCTAAACCCCTATCTGCCGCTCAATGGCAGCAGAACGGGACTTTCCGAGGTGACCGGAGACGATCTTCAGGCGGATGTGGAGACGGGAGCGCTCTATGAGGAGTGCCGGGCCCTCTACGACATCTACCACTTAAATGTGCAGCACAGGGCGCGGACCGACGCCCGGGTCGAGCCGTCCTTCCGCAGATATCTGGACGGCAGGCACTTTAGAAATGTTTCCCTTAAGAACATCGCGGACGTCATTGTGGATATCGTGACCGGGGAGAGCTGGGAAGAGAACGAAGCTCTTGCCTGGAAGGTGCCGGATCTTACCGGAGAGAATCCTGCCGGTGCGGAAAATGAAAAGAAGGCCGGCGGCTTTATGGCCGGGCTCTTTAAGGGAATCAGCTGGTGAGCTTAGGCGGAATGTAAAAAATGCCGGAGAGGAGGTACGGACATGAAGCGCGCGAAGATCGTGATCGGAGCCAATTACGGAGATGAAGGGAAGGGCCTTATGACCGATTATTTCTGCCGGGAGGCGGCTGCCCGGAGGGAAGCGTGCCTTAATGTCCTCACCAACGGCGGGCCCCAGCGGGGCCACACCGTGGTGACGCCGGAGGGAATCCGGCATATATTTCACCATCTGGGGTCCGGGAGTTTTGCGGGAGCGGACACGTTTTTCTGCGATGCCTTTCTCATCAATCCGATGATTTTCCGGGAGGAGTGCGAGGAGCTTCGAAGGGCAGGAGCAGATTTCAGGGTTTTCGTCCACCCCGCCTGCCGCTGGACGACGCCCTATGACATGATCCTAAACCAGATGGCGGAGGAATTTCGCGGCGGAAAGCGGCACGGGAGCTGCGGCTTCGGGATCTGGGAGACGGTCCTGCGCTGCCGGAAAGGTGCGGGATCCCGCACGTTCGGCGAGTGCGATGAGGCGGCGGTGCGGGAGGTTCTCATTTTCATGCGGGATGAGTATGTGCCGGCCAGAGCGTTGGAGCTCGGGATGCCGGGGATCCCGGAGGTCTGGCGGGAGATCCTGGCCGGGGATGCCCTTGTTGAGCATTACCTCGAGGACTGGCGCTTCTTCCTGGCCCATACGGCTGAGGCGGATGACGGCATTTTGGAAAAATACGATACGGCTGTGTTCGAGAACGGGCAGGGACTGCTGCTCGACATGGGGCGCCTTGAGGTCCTCGACCACACGACGCCCAGCCATACGGGGCTCGCGGAGCCGGCGCGGATCCTGAAGGACCGGGAGGCGGAAGCGGAGGTCTGCTATGTGACCCGGACGTATCTGACCCGGCACGGGGCGGGACCGATGGAGCATGAGTGCGAAAAGGCGGCGATAAACGCGGATATGATTGACCGGACCAACGTGCCCAATCCTTTTCAGGGGACGCTCAGGTACGGGCTTTTGGATACAGATGCTCTTCAGGGGCGAATCAGGGAAGATTTCGGTGGGAAGCTGCCGGGCGCCGCATGTTCGCTTGCCGTGACGCACCTTAACGAGACGGGAGGGTGCCTGGCCGGTCCCGGGAAGAGGGAGGATCCCGGGGAGGCTTTTGGGGAGCATTTTGACAGGCTCTATGCAAGCGGCGGGGAGAGATTCGGGAGTGTAAGGCTTCTTATATAAGAGGCGATCCGCCGGAAAATGACCGGTTCCGCTTCCGCCCAAAATGTGCTAGAATGGTCTCGAAAATACAGTATGTTTCGGCAGGAAAGGATCGGACATGATGACCAGCCACTCGCCCGGGGAAGAGGAATTTCTCAAAAATTATGACGCAAGCCTCTACGAGAGGATCTCGGTGGCCGTCGACCTTCTCACCTTCACGGTGGAGGACGACTGCCTGAAAATCCTGATGGTCCGGCGCGGGGAGCACCCCTTTGCGGGCTGTCTGGCTCTGCCCGGCGTATTTGTCGGGCGGGGTGAGACGCTGGACGAGGCGGCCATGCGCGGCGTTTTGGAGGAGACGGGGCTTTCGGGCGTCTACTACGAGCAGCTCTACACCTGGGGCGACCTTGACCGGGATCCCAGAACCCGGGTCATCTCGGTCTCCTACATGAACCTGGTCTCGAGGGATCAGCTCTCCTTCCGCGCCGGCCGGCGGACGACGGAGGCGGTCCTTCTGCCGGTCCGAGAGCTTCTTGACTCAGGGGAGGAGATCGCGTTTGACCACCGCCGGATTATCGAGTACGCTCTCTGGCGGCTTCGGAACAAGGTGGAGTACACGGACATCGCGTTTCATCTGGTGCCGGAGGAGTTCACACTGCCGGAGCTTCAGCGGGTCTACGAGATCATTCTCGGCAAGCCGCTTTTTAAGGCGAATTTCCGAAAGAAGGTGGCGCCGATGATCGAGGAGACGGATCACTATACATCCGGGGAGGCCCACAGGCCGAGCCGTTACTACCGCAGGAAAATGAGTGAAGAGTAGGGTCCGGGATGCTGCGGAAATGAAAAACGATCCCGGCATGAAAAAGGAGCTTGCAAAAATGCAAGCTCCTTTTTCGTGCCGGAGGCGCCGTCGCGGGTCACTCAACCTCGGAGATCCTCTCCGTGACAGATGTCTTGATGGCTTCATTTTTCTTCTGCGCATCCGCAAGGCTCTCGCCGAACGCGTAGAAGTAGAACTTGATCTTGGGCTCGGTGCCGGACGGCCGGACCGCGAACCAGGACCCGTCGGCGAGGAAATAGCGGAGAACGTTGGAGGGCGGAATGTCCTCGTAACCGTCCTTATAGTCGATGACCTTTACGATATCGATGCCGCCGGCGGAGGTGAGGGGTTCATTTCTGAGACTCTCCATCATCCGCCTGATGCGGGCGGCGCCCTCGAGCCCCTCGAGGATCAGGTTCGGCTCCATCTCGGAGCAGAAGCCGTAGGTCTCGTAGATCTCGTTCAGGACGTCAAAGAGGGTTTTGCCCTGCTTTCTGTAGTAGGCAGCGGCTTCCGCGACCAGCATGCCGGCGCTGATGCCGTCCTTGTCCCGGATCTCGGGGCAGGCGGCGTAGCCGACGGACTCCTCGTAGCCGAAGATGTAGGTGAGGCCGGCGGCGTGAAGCTCGGGGATCCGGCCGCAGATGTTCTTGAAGCCGGTCAGGGCCTCCCACATCTCTACGCCGTAGTGCTCGGCGATCCTGGTGGAGAGGGTGCTGGTCACGATGGATTTCACGATCGCGCCGTTTTCGGGCAGGGTGCCCGCGTTCTTGCTGCCCTCGAGCAGGTAATTGACGAGGAGATAGCCGGTCTGGTTGCCGTTCAGCGGGACATACTCGCCCTTGTCGTTTAAAAGTTCGATCGCGAAGCGGTCGGAATCCGGGTCGGTCGCCATGAGAAGCTCCGCCCCGAAGGTCTTTCCGAGCGCCTCGCTCATCGCAAAGGCGGCCGGGCTCTCGGGGTTCGGGTAGCCGACGGTCGTGAAATCCGGATCCGGGTCTTTCTGCTCGGGCACGACGCGCCAGTTGGTAAAGCCGCGGGCGGCGAGCATCTTCGTGAAGGGGATCGAGCCGGCCCCGTTTAAGGGGGTGTAGACGAGCGGGATCGAAAGGTCGAGATCTTCGCTTCCGCGCACGGAGAGGGAGAGGACCTTGCTTAAGTACTCATCGTCCAGCGATTCCGGCAGGACCTCAATGAGACCGGCGGCGATTCCCTCCTCGAGGGACATCTTTTTGATGCCGGTGAAGTAGTCGTGGCTCTTTATGCACTCGTAGATCGCATCGGCAATCTCGCCGCTGATCTGGCAGCCGTCCTCCCAGTAGAGCTTCATCCCGTTGTAGTCCTTCGGGTTGTGGGAGGCCGTGAGGTTCACGCCTGCGATCGTCCCAAGCCGCGGGACCAGGAAGGCGAGCTCCGGCGTCGGCCGAAGATCCGGGAAAATGAAAGCCCTGATACCGTTTGCCGCCAGGATCCCGGCGGTGAGGTTGGAGAATTCTTTTGAATAATGCCGCGGGTCGTGCGCGATGACGGCTCCTTTTGCCATGGCTTCGGGGCCTTTTGCGACAATGTAGTCGGCAAGTCCCTGGGCGGCGCGTCCCACGACCTGATAGTTCATGCAGGCGGTGCCGGCTTTTAATTTTCCGCGCAGGCCGGCGGTGCCGAAGGCGAGCTCGGCGGCGAAGCGCTCGCGGATCTCCGCGGGATCATCCTTTACGGCGATGAGTCCCTCGCGGAAGGGATCGCTTTCGGGAAGGCTGTCGAGCCAGTATGAAAGGCGCTCATATTCGACGGACATGGTGGATCTCCTTTCTTCAGAGGTTTACATTTTCTCAAGGCGCACAAGCTGCACCGCGTGGAGGAGAAGCTGAACGGGTGCGGGCATGACCGCGTCAAAAAACGCTTCGGTGAGGATCTGGGTGCGCATTTTCCGCTTGAAGTGCGGATGGAGGCCGCGCCTCTTGATCTCGCCTGCATCGAGGAAGGGACTGTCCGGCTTCGTGTCGGGATACTCTTTTGATGCGGGGATCGCCGTCCCGTCAAGCGCGGCCAGGGAGGCCGTAAGCCTGTCCGGAGGACCGCTGAAAAAGACGGCAATGCTGCCGGTATTCCGGTAAAAGCGCACATCCGTGACACCCTCGATGCCGAGGATGGCCAGACGAAGAGAACGGGATTCTTCGAGCGAGATCCGGTCGGCGGTCCGGATACGGATCCGGCCGGGAGTGGCGTGTTCAACTGCAAACCGCATATCTTGTATCCTCCGTTCATCAGATACTTTGATTGTAGCAAAGACGCGCCCAAAAGACAAGGGCGATCGGGAAAGGGCGAATAGGCGGTTGACGTATTTTTCAAAATATTATAAAGTTAAGGCATCCTGTTCCGGGCCGGCGGATTCCGGCGTGAGCAAATCGAAAGGAGCCCCCATGAGTGATCTGATTTTTGACTATAAGCGTTTTTCGGCCCTGGCGGCGCGCGTCGCGGCGGAGGGCTGTGTCCTTCTGGAAAATGAAAACCGTACTCTCCCCCTCGCAAAAGGCGGGAAGATCGCGCTCTTCGGGCGCGCTTTGTACAATTATTATAAGAGCGGCACGGGCTCGGGCGGCATGGTCAATGTGAATCATGTCGTCGACCTCCCCGAGGCGCTCGCTAAGGACGGGCTCTATGAGCTGAATAAGGAGGTCGATGAGACCTACCGCGAGTGGCTTAAAGAGCACCCCTATGACGACGGGATCGGCTGGGGCAATGAGCCCTGGTTCCAGGAGGAGATGCCTCTTACCGACGAGCTCGTCTCCAGGGCTGCGGAAGAGTCCGATACGGCCATCATCGTGCTCGGCCGGACGGCCGGCGAGGACCACGACAACGCGGCGGAGCCGGGCAGCTATCTGCCGACGGAGGCGGAGGAGGATGTGCTCAGGAAGGTCTGCGGGGCCTTCAAAAAGAGCGTGGTGCTCCTCAATATCTCCAATATCATCGACATGAAGTGGGTGAAAAAATATCATCCGTCAGCCGTCATGATCATCTGGCAGGGCGGCGAGGCCGGGTGCCTCGGAGTGGCGGATGTTCTCTCCGGGAAGGAGTCCCCGAGCGGGCGGCTCCCGGACACAATCGCGTGGGATATCGCGGATTATCCCTCGACAAAGTATTTCGGGGATCCGGTCAGAAATATCTACCATGAGGACATCTACGTCGGCTACCGCTATTTTGAGACCTTCTGCCCGGAGAAGGCAGCCTACCCCTTCGGGTACGGGCTCTCCTACACGACGTTTGACATTGAGACGGCTGCGTTTTCCTGGGACGGCACGGCAGAAGGCTGCCTGTCCCTGACCGCGCACGTCACAAACACCGGCGATACGGCCGGCAGGGAGACCGTGATGCTCTTTGCCGAAAAGCCCCAGGGGAAGCTGGGCCAGCCGGTCCGCTCGCTCATCGGCTTTGCAAAGACAGAGGTGCTTGCCCCGGGCGGGAGCGAGGAGCTTGTGATCAATGCGGATCCGTATCTCTTCGCCTCCTACGACGATGACGGGCGCACGGGCTTTACGTCTGCTTATGTTCTCGAGGCGGGCACTTATGTCTTCCATGCGGGCTGTGATGTCAGGCATACAAAGACTGCCGGGGAGGTCACGCTTAAAAAGACCCTTCTCGTGCGGCAGCTCGCGGAGGCGGAGGCACCCGTCACGCCGGCAAAGCGCCTTGTGCCGCGCTTTGAGAGAGGGCATTTTTCGGAAAATGAAGAGCCCATGCCCCTCCGCACGGTCTCCCCGCTTGCCAAAAGAGAAAAATGGCTCCCGGAGGGCACTTCCTCGGCGGGTGACCTCGGGTGGAAGCTCAAGGATGTGGCGGACGGGAAGGTTTCGATGGAGGTTTTCATTTCCCAGCTCTCCGATAAGGAGCTCTGCCAGATCCTCCGCGGGGAGGGCATGAACTCGCCCAAGGTGACCCCGGGGACCGGCGGCGCGATCGGCGGCGTGACCGAGGCCCTGAAGAACTACGGGATCCCGGTCGGGTGCTGCTCGGACGGACCCAGCGGGATTCGGATGGACTGCGGGACGAGGGCATTTTCGATGCCGAACGGGACCATGATGGCCGCCACCTTCAACACGGACCTTATCCGGGAGATCTACCGCTTTGAGGGGCTTGAGCTCCGGAAAAATAAGATCGACCTGCTCTTAGGGCCGGGCCTCAATATTCACAGGAGCCCCCTGAACGGGCGGAATTTCGAGTATTTCTCGGAGGATCCGCTCCTGACCGGCCGGATGGCGGTTTCCCAGCTTCAGGGGATGCAGGCGTACGGCGTTTCCGGCGTCATCAAGCATTTTGCGGGCAACAATCAGGAGTGGAAGCGGCACTCGGTGGACGCGGTCGTCTCCGAGAGGGCGCTTCGGGAGATTTACTTAAAGGCCTTTGAGCTCGCGGTGAAGGAGGGCGGCGCGATGGCCGTCATGAGCACCTACGGGCGGCTGAACGGGACCTACACATCGTCGAGCTACGATCTTCTGACCACGATCCTCCGGGAGGAGTGGGGCTTTGACGGGATCGTCATGACCGACTGGTGGGCGGCCGGCAGCGACGAGGACGGGCCGGGCAGCCTTCGGTATACGGCGGTCCAGGCCAGGGCTCAGAACGACCTCAACATGGTCAACGCGGATTCGCTCACGAACTCGAACGGGGATGATTTTGAGGAGGGACTCAGGTCGGGCGTCGCCTCCCGGGCGGATTACGAGCGGTGTGCGGCCAATATCTGCCGGACGCTGATGCGCCTGCCGGTCTTTAAGCATTTCCTCGGGGAGGAGGATGAGATCGACCGCGCGCTCGCGGAGTGCCCGGCGGAGGAGGGCGATGAGGTGCTGGCTCCGATCGGTGTCTACGGTAAGGGGGATGTGTTTGAGCTTGATCCGGGCCTTATTCCGACCCACAGAGGATCCAAGGTGCTCTTTAAGATCGATACCGAAAAATGGGGCCCCTTCCGCCTTGTCATGGACTGCTCGGTGAAGGACCAGAGCCCGCTTTCGCAGGTGCCCCTTTCCGTTTTTGTCGACAACAAGCTGGCCGGGATGATCAGCTTAACCGGGATGGACACGGAGACCCGCCGGGTGACCCTTGATCTTCCCATGATTGCGCTGAACGGCTGCTACATGCAGTTCTTCTTCGGGGAGAGCGGGCTTTCGATCGACCGGATCGCGCTGGAGCTGAAAGAGGATCTGACGGAAACGATCAAGGCACACGTCGCGAGGAACAGCTGAGACGTTTGGGGACGCTTCCTGGCGAAGAAACGTCCCCGTTCGCGTATGGAGCCCTCTTCCGGGTGGGAAGGGGGCTTCATTATTTTTTTAGTGGCATTTTTCCTCCCGGGAATATATAATAGAGTTCCTAAGGAGAACAACATCATGTACGAATTTACTTCCAACATACGCTATTCGGAATGCGCACCGGACGCCCGGCTCTCGCTGGCCGGGCTGGTCAACTACTTTCAGGACTGCGCGGTCTTCCACGCGATCGATGTGAACCGCGGGCCCGACACCTGGAAAAATGAACATTACGGCTGGATCATCACCTCCTGGCAGATCGTCGTAAACGAGTACCCGATGGTCGGCGAGGAGGTCACCACCGCGACCTGGGCCTACAAGTTCAAGGGCTTCGAGGCCAACCGAAACCTTACGATGAGGGATAAGGACGGAAAGCTCCTTGCCTACGCGAACTCGAGCTGGGCCTACTTTGACACCGCGGCCCTGCGGCCCTTACGAGTCCCCTCCTACGAGATGGATGCCTACGGGCTCGACCCGGAGCTCCCGATGGAGAACAAGGCGCCGCGCAGGATCCGCATCCCGGCGGAGAACTACCGGACGAAGCCGGAGATCCGTATCCGCGTGGAGAATCTCGACTCGAACGGTCACGTGAACAACGAACAGTACATCGCACTCATGATCGGGTGCCTGCCCGCCGGCCTCAAGGTGGAGGCGCTCAGGGTTCAGTATATCTCCCAGGCAAGACTCGGGGACACGCTGGTCCCGAAGGTCTGGCATGAGGGAAATGAATACATCGTCTGGCTGGAGCTGGACGGCAAATCCTGCTGCACCTCCTATTTCCGGATCAAAGAGGGCGAGGTGCTTGTGCCTATTGCCCCGGGAATCGATCTCGGAACCCCCGGGACGAAGACGAAAGAGGATATGTGATATGATAGAACTCGGAAAAATGCAGAAGCTGATCATCGTCCGCAAAGAGAAATTCGGCGTCTACGTCGGTGAGTCCGCGGAGGCGGGGCCCGAGGAGAGAGTGCTTCTCCCGGCAAAGCAGGTCCCGGAAGGCGCGAAGGAGGGAGATGAGGTCACGGTTTTCATTTACCGGGATTCCTCCGACCGCCTGATCGCGACAACCGTGCGGCCGAAGGTGCTGCTCCACGGCGTGGCAGCCCTCGACGTCAAACAGGTAACCAGGATCGGTGCTTTCCTCGACTGGGGGCTTGAGAAGGACCTTCTGCTGCCCTTCCACGAGCAGACGAGGCGGGTGCGCGAGGGCGAGGAGATCCTGGCCGCCCTCTATGTGGACAAGAGCGGGCGCCTTGCGGCGACCATGAAGCTCTACCCGTACCTCAGGCAGGATCCGCCGTACCAGATCGGGGACATGGTGACCGGGACGGTCTATGAAAATGCCCACAACTTCGGCACCTTTGTCGCCGTGGACAGCATGTATTCGGGAATGATCCCGCGGAGGGAGGCCCCGGACGGCTATCCGGTCGGCCAGGTCCTGGCGCTTCGGGTCACGAATGTCAAGGAGGACGGCAAGCTGGACCTCTCCGTAAGGCGCAAGGCCTACGAGCAGATGGACACGGACGCGGTGCGGGTGCTCGCGAAGATCCATGAGGACTATGAGGGCGTCCTGCCATTCGGCGAAAAGGCGGACCCGGAGAAGATCCGGGAGGTTTTCGGGCTCTCCAAGGCCGCATTTAAGCGGGCGGTCGGAAAGCTCTACAAGGAGAGAAAGATTGTCATTGAGGAGGATTCGATCAGGGAGATCTGAGGATCCGGGAAGGAGTGCGGCAGATGCAGGTGGAAATGCAGATCGAGAAAAGCCTTAATTTTGCGGAGAGATATCTGGAAGCGCTTGAGGAGCTGTTTCCTCAGTTTACCATGTTCGGGCTTGTCGGGATCGGACTCGGCATCCTGCTCGCGCTTCTCTTTACATTTTTCGGCTACAAGCTGATCCGCTTCCTTCTGGCGGCGGCCGGCTTTGTCATCGGGCTTGTCCTCGGCGGCAGCCTTGCGATCCGCCTCGATCTTGACGACAAGATGATCGTCATCATTTCCCTGGTTCTGGCGGTCCTCCTGGCCGTCGTCGTGGGTCTCATCTATAAGTTCGGACTGTTCGTGGTCTTTGCGGCGGCCGGCTACAACCTGGCGCTCATCATCCTGCCGGTCTTCTATTCCGGGGATTACACGAGATGGATCGCGCTCGGAGCGGGTCTCCTCCTCGGCGGCCTCTCCGCCTGGCTCGGGAAGGTGTGCATCATCGCCGCCTCCTCCGCCGCGGGCGGTCTTGCGCTCAGCGATATCCTGATCACGGAGGTGCTCGCACGCGTGGCGACCATCGAATCTTCCCGCACGGAGACGATCATCGTGCTGGTTTTAGGATTTATTCTCGCCGCAGCGGCGATGCGCTACCAGTTCTCTACCACCGAAGGGGATGAATGACATGCCTTTTACCCATCTCCACGTCCACACGGAGTATTCGCTTCTGGACGGCTCCAATAAAATAAAAGAATATGTTGCCCAGGTGAAAAAGCTCGGGATGACCGCGGCCGCCATCACGGATCACGGGGTCATGTACGGCTGCATTGATTTTTATAAGGAAGCGACGGCGGCCGGCATCAACCCGATCCTGGGCTGTGAGGTCTATGTCGCGCCGAAGAGCCGCTTTGACAGAGGTGAAGGCGGCAAAAATGAAGAGCGCTACTACCACCTTGTCCTGCTCGCCGAGACGAACGAGGGCTACGCGAACCTTGTGAAGATCGTCTCCGCCGGCTTCGTCGACGGCTTCTATTACACGCCCCGGGTGGACAAGGAGATTTTAAGGAAATACCACAAAGGGCTCATCTGCCTCTCGGCCTGCCTTGCGGGCGAGATCCCCAAGGCGATCACGCGCGGGGACTACGAAGGGGCGAAGAGGGCGGCCTTTGAGTACCGGGACATTTTCGGGGAGAACAATTTCTTCCTCGAGCTGCAGGACCACGGTATCGCGGAGCAGAAGCACGTGAACCGGCAGCTGGTCCGGATGCACGAGGAGGAGGGCTTTCCGCTCGTCTGCACGAACGACTGCCACTACACCTACAAGGAGGACGTGGAGCCCCACGACATCCTCCTCTGCCTGCAGACCGGCAAGAAGGTGTCCGACGAGGACAGACTGCGCTACGAGGGCGGACAGTACTATGTGAAATCCCCCGAGGAGATGGCGCAGCTCTTCCGCTTTGTTCCGGAGGCGGTCAGAAACACGGAGAAGATCGCCGAGCGCTGCCATGTGACCATCACCTTCGGCGAGCGCAAGCTCCCCGAGTATCCGGTGCCGGCGGGTTACACCGCGCTGGAATACCTCACGATGCTCTGCGAGGAGGGCTTAAAGCGAAACTATGAGGTCGTGACGGAGGAGCACCGCTCGCGCCTTCAGTATGAGCTCGACACGATCAAAGGCATGGGGTTTGTCGATTACTTCCTCATCGTCTGGGACTATGTCAAATTTGCCAAGGACCACGGGATCGCGGTCGGTCCGGGCCGAGGCTCCGCGGCGGGCTCGATCGTCGCCTACTCGCTCGGGATCACCGACCTTGACCCGATGAAATACAGCCTCATCTTCGAGCGCTTCCTGAACCCCGAGCGCGTGACCATGCCCGATATCGACATGGACTTCGGCTTCGAGCGCCGGCAGGAGGTCATCGACTACGTCGTCGAAAAATACGGGCGCGACCGCGTCGTGCAGATCGTAACCTTCGGCACGATGGCGGCGAGGGGCGTCATAAGAGACGTCGCCCGCGTTCTGGATTTCCCCTACAGCGAGGCGGACGCCATCGCGAAGATGGTCCCGAAGGAGCTCAACATCACGCTCGACAAGGCCCTCTCGATGAACCCGGACCTTAAAAAGAAGTACGACGAGGATGAGAAGGTTCACTTCCTCATCGATATGGCAAGGCGCCTTGAGGGGCTGCCCAGGAATACGTCCATGCATGCGGCCGGGGTTGTCATTTCCCGCCTGCCGGTGGAAGAGTATGTCCCGCTGGCGAGATCCCAGGACGGGTCTGTCACGACCCAGTACACGATGACGACGCTGGAGGAGCTGGGGCTTCTCAAGATGGATTTCCTGGGCCTCCGGACCCTGACCGTCATCCAGGACGCGGAGATGCTGGTCAACCGCCGCTATGAGGCGGAGGGAAAGCCGGACCGTCTCGATATCCGCCACATTGACTACAATGACCCGGGCGTCATGGACATGATCGGCAAGGGAAAATGCGAAGGCGTCTTCCAGCTCGAATCCGCCGGCATGAAATCCTTCATGAAGCAGCTGAAGCCGAGGACAATCGAGGACATCATCGCGGGCATCGCGCTCTACCGCCCGGGCCCGATGGATTTCATTCCGAAATACATCCGCGGCAAGGAGCACCCGGAGACGGTCACATACGACTGCGAGATGGTCCGGCCGATCCTTGAGCCGACCTACGGCTGCATCGTCTACCAGGAGCAGGTCATGCAGATCGTGCGGGATCTCGCGGGCTACAGCATGGGCCGCTCGGACCTCGTCCGCCGCGCCATGTCCAAGAAGAAAGCTTCCGTCATGGAAAAGGAACGCAAAAACTTCGTCTACGGAAACGAGGAGGAAGGCGTTCCCGGGTGCCTCGCAAACGGGGTGTCCGAGCAGGTCGCAAACCGCATCTTCGACGAGATGACGGACTTCGCGAACTACGCGTTCAACAAATCCCACGCGGCGGCCTACGCGGTCGTGTCGATCCAGACCGCCTACCTTAAATATTACCATCCGGTGGAGTTCATGGCCGCGCTCATGACCTCGGTCATCGACCACCCCGAGAAGTGCACGGAGTACATTCAGCACTGCCGGGAAATGAACATCCGCATCCTCCCGCCTTCGGTCAACAACGGCGACGGTCCGTTCACGACGGAGGAGGGCGCGATCCGCTACGGCATGTACGCGATCAAGTCGATCGGCCGCGGCGTCATCGACATGATCGTCTCCGAGCGCAGGAAAAACGGTCCCTACGGCTCGATCCGCGACTTTATCGAGCGAACCTACGGGAAGGATATGAACAAGAGGGCCGTCGAGAACCTGATCCGGGCCGGCGCGATGGATGAGATCCCCGGGACCCGCAAGCAGCTGCTGCAGGTCTACTCCAGGGTCATCGATTCCGTGGCGGCGGAGATGAAGGAGAGCATGACGGGCCAGATGAACCTGTTTGATTTCATGGACCCCGAGATGAAGAAGGCCTATGAGATCTCCCTGCCGCCGGTCGGCGAGTTCTCCAGGGAGGAACTGCTGGCCTTCGAGAAGGAGGTCCTGGGTGTCTACCTATCCGGCCACCCGCTGGAGGAGTACCAGGAGATCATCAAGACACGCTGCACAGCCTTCTCCTCGGACTTTGTGCCGGATGAGGAGACGGGCGAGGCGAAGGCGGAGAACGGCAAGTGGGTGACCGTCGGCGGCATCATCGCCGATAAGACCCTCAAGTACACGAAGAACAACCAGACCATGGCCTTCGTCACCGTCGAGGATCTTATGGGGTCGGTGGAAGTCCTTGTCTTCCCGAAGCCCTTTGAGAAATACCGGGACAAGCTCGAGGTCGACAGGAAAGTGCTCATCGAAGGTCGGGTATCCGCCGAGGATGAGCGGGCGAGCAAGCTGATCGCGGACAAGGTGACCCTGTTTACCGAGGTGCCGCGGGAGATTTGGCTGGCATTTCCGGACATGGAGGACTTTAAGGAGAAGGAACGGGAGATCAGAGAGGTGCTCGAGACGGCGGACCCGGGGGCCGACAGGGTTTTCATTTTCATCAGGAAGGGAAAAACCTACCGGGAGGAGACGGTGAACCGGACGATCGGGCTCGGAGAAAATGTCCCGCTCCTCTTTAAGAACCTTCTCGGGGCGGAAAATGTAAAAATCCGTATTTCCAAAAGATAAATGTGTTGAAAAAAAACGCCGGATGATTTAGAATAGAAAGGTAAACATGCACATTTATATGTGAAAATTCCGCGTATAATTTGTAAAAAATAGAAAAACCGGGAGGTCAAAAAATGGCTGAGACAACGAAAATCAAAACTATCGGCGTCCTTACGAGCGGCGGAGATGCTCCTGGCATGAATGCCGCCATTCGTGCCGTAGTCCGTCACGGTCTCTCAAAGGGCATGAAGGTATACGGCATCTACAGAGGCTACACCGGCCTTATGGAAGAGGATATCAAGGAAATGCGTGCCGGCGACGTCTCCGACACGATCGAGAAAGGCGGCACGATTCTTAAGACCGCGCGCTGCAAGGAAATGCGCACGCCGGAAGGCATCGCCCGTGCCGTAGAAGTCTGCCACAAGTACGGTATCGAAGGCCTGGTCGTCATCGGCGGCGACGGCTCCTACCGCGGCGCGGAGAAGCTGGCCAACGAGGGCATCAACGTCATCGGCGTTCCGGGCACGATCGACCTTGACATCGCCTGCACCGAGTACACGATCGGCTTTGACACCGCGGTCAACACCGCGATGGAAGCGATCGACAAGGTCCGCGACACATCTTCCTCTCACGAGAGATGCTCGATCATCGAGGTCATGGGCCGCGCTGCCGGCTACATCGCTCTCTGGTGCGGCATCGCGAACGGCGCCGAGGATATCATTCTTCCGGAGAAGTATGACTACGATGAGCAGAAGCTGATCGACAACATCATCGACAACAAGCGCCGCGGCAAGACCCACCACATCATCATCAACGCCGAGGGTGTCGGTCACTCCGCATCCATGGCGAGACGTATCGAGGCCGCGACCGGCATCGAGACCCGTGCGACGATCCTCGGCTACATGCAGCGCGGCGGCAGCCCGACCTGCAAGGACCGCGTCTATGCGTCCACGATGGGCTGCATCGCGGTTGACCTTCTGGCTCAGGGCAAGACCAAGCGCGTTGTTTCCTACTCGAACGGTGCGTTCCGCGACTACGACATCAACGAAGGTCTGGCCATGACCAAGAACATCGATGAGTACCAGATCGAGATCGCCCGCTCGCTGTCCCACAACTACTACAAGTCGGAAGCGCTTGCGGACGGCAGGGAGGCATAATTGCTTATCTCACTGAAGGACATAAAAAACCTTGTGAAAATGAAAAAGGCCCGCGATGAGCAGGGCCTTTTTGTGACGGAAGGAAGAAAGCTGTTTCTGGAGGCCCCGCGGGAGGATATCGTCTGTGTGGTTGCGACGAAGACCTATGCGAAGGAGCACGAGGCGGAGCTTAAAGCCCTGCCGAAAGGAGCCGGCCTCATCGCGGATCTCGACGAGAAGCGCTTTGCCTCTCTCTCCGACACGAAGACCCCCCAGGGGATCCTCACGGTCATGAAGAAGACCTCCTTTGACATGGAGAAGGTGCTGGCCGTGCCCTCCCCGCTCTACCTGCTCCTCGAGAATCTGCAGGATCCCGGCAACGCCGGCACGATCCTCCGAACCGCGGAGGCGGCGGGCGTGACCGCGGTCTTCCTCACGGAGGGCTCGGTCGATTTCACCAACCCGAAGACGGTCCGCTCCACCATGGGCTCGATCTTCAGGGTGCCGCATTTCTATGTGGATGATGTGGATAAACTGCTCCTGCGGTTCCGCGAAAACGGCGTCACGACCTATGCGGCCCACCTTAAGGGCGACCGGAGCTACACGGATGCCGCCTGTCGGAAAGGCACGGCGTTTTTCATCGGAAATGAAGGGCGCGGTCTCACCGATGAGCTCTCGGATAAGGCGGACGTCCTCATGAAAATTCCGATGTCCGGGCAGGTCGAGTCCTTAAACGCCGCCATGGCTGCCGGAATCTTAATGTACGAAGCGAAAAGACAGAGAAGCCTGCCGTGAGGCGGGCTTCTTAGATAATTTGTAACTATTCAGCACCCCCATTCGCAGCCGCTGCGCGGCTCGCTCATGTGGCGGGTCAGAGGCGCTTCGCGCCTTGCCCGCCCCGGAAAAGAGAACCGCTTTTGGTCGGAACGTAAACGTCCCGACCTGCAAGACGGTCTCTTTCCCGGGGTGCTGAATAGTTATCATATTAAGGGGTTTTCATTTCCTTAAAAATACGGTATAATTACCGCTATCTTTTTATTGTTTTTCACGGGATATAAGGAGTATGATTATGAATCTGCACGGAAGGAGCTTTCTCACATTAAAGGATTTCACCCCGGAGGAGATCGAGTATTTCCTCGACCTCGCCTCGGAGCTCAAGGCGAAGAAGAAGCAGGGCATCTACGGCACCAGCCTTGCCCACAAGAACATTGCGCTGATCTTCGAGAAGCCGTCCACAAGGACCCGCTGTGCCTTCACGGTCGGCGCCCAGGATGAGGGCGGAAACGCGGAGTACCTCGGTGTGCACGATATCCAGCTCGGCGGCAAGGAGAGCGTCAAGGACACCGCCCGTGTCCTCGGCAGAATGTTCGACGGCATCGAGTTCCGCGGCTTCAAGCACTCGACGGTCGAGGCTCTCGCGGAGTTCTCGGGCGTCCCGGTCTGGAACGGCCTCACCGATGATTTCCATCCGACGCAGATCCTGGCGGATTTCCTGACCATGCGCGAGCATCTGGGCGGGATCAGGGGCAAGAAGTTCGTCTTCGTCGGCGACGGCCGCAACAACATGGCCAACTCGTTCCTGGTCGGCTGCGGCAAGATGGGCGTGAACCTTGCCATCATCGCGCCGAAGGAGCTCTGGCCGGCGGAAGACCTGGTCGCGCTTGCCCGCACCTATGCGGCCGAGGCGGGCTCCGAGATCCTCATTTCCGATGATGTGAGGGATGTCGCGGGTGCGGACGTCATCTACACGGACGTCTGGGCATCGATGGGCGAGGAGGCCAAGGCGGCCGAGCGCATCAAGCTGCTCACTCCCTACCAGGTCAATTCGGACCTCATGAAGATGACCGGCAAGGACAGCACGATCTTCATGCACTGCCTGCCGGCGGTCAAGGGAAATGAAGTGACCGAGGAAGTCTTCGAATCGGCACAGAGCGTCGTGTTCGACGAGGCCGAGAACCGCATGCACACGATCAAGGCGGTCATGGTCGCGACGCTGGGCGAGTGATGGAGACGAAGGAAAAACGCGACATGCGGGCAGGCCGCGCGGCCGACGAGATCCTGTATGTCGTGATGTGCGTGCTGTTTTCATTTTTCATCATCGCGGCCGTGTTTGCGATGCTCATCCTGCCGGAGCAGGCTGAGCTGATCCGCCGGGTGATCTTTATGTTCGGCACCTGCCTGAATATCCTGGTGGCGGTCAGGTTTTTTACCCATGCATTAAAGCTCCGCGGCTGGATCTTTGCCGCGGCGGCAGCCGTATGTGTGGTTTTAATCTTTATCTAGGACGGACTTTATATGGAAGAGACAACGCTCCTTGGGGCGAGCTGGTACAATCAGAAATATTACTTCAACGAGGCTTTCGCCGGGCTCCCGAAGGATGTGCAGGATGAGCTGCACATCCTCGCGGTGGAGTTCACGGAGGATGTCGGCGGCGTGTTCACGATCTATTTCGGGGAGGACGCCTGCCCGCACTTCTCGGTCCGGTCGGCGGAGGGCGATCAGCGTTTCGACGAGATCGGCGCCGAGCTGCTCATCAAGAAATATCAGCGCGAGAAGGCGGACCTTATGTCCCGCCTCGCGGTCTTCTACCGCATCAGGATTCTAAAATGGGACGCTGCCCGGGCGCTTGAGGGCCTCGACATCGATCTGGAGGGCCCGGATGAAGCGTGAACTTCCCCCGATCGGCAGTGTGAAGCTCGATAATCCGTTTATTCTGGGCCCGATGGCGGGTGTGACGGACATGCCCTTCCGGATGATCTGCCGGGAGATGGGCGCCGCCCTCGTCTGCATGGAGATGGTGAGTGCCAACGCGGTCTACCACGGGAACCGCACGACCTGGGAACTTGTCGGTATCTCGGAAAATGAACACCCCGTATCCATGCAGCTCTTCGGATCGGATCCGGAGGTCATGGCCTTCGCGGCGGAGAAGCTTAAGGGCGTGCCCTGCGAGATCATCGACATCAACATGGGCTGCCCGGTCCCGAAGATCGTAAAGAACAATGAAGGCTCCGCCCTGATGCGGGATATCCCGCGGGCGGCGGCCATCGTAAAAGCGGTAAAAGCGGTCACGAAGAAGCCTGTCACGGTGAAGATCCGGGCAGGTTTTTCCGCGGAAGAGATCAACGCGGTCGAGATGGCCTGCGCTCTCGAGGAGGCCGGCGCGGACGCAGTGGCGGTCCACGGAAGGACCCGCGAGCAGTACTACTCGGGGAAGGCCGACTGGGGGATCATCAGACGGGTGAAGGATGCGGTGAAGATCCCGGTCATCGGAAACGGGGACGTGACCTCGCCCGCGCGGGCGGCCGCGATCATGGAGGAGACCGGGTGCGACTATGTGATGATCGCGCGGGCCGCCCAGGGGAATCCGTGGCTGTTTCGGGACTGCCTTTCATTTTACGAAAACGGGACGATCCCGGAGAGACCCTCGAAGGAGGAGGTCGTTTCGCTCATGCTCAGGCACGCGCGGATGCAGCTTGCCTTAAAGGGCGACCGGCTGGGGATCCTCGAGATGCGCAAGCACGTCGCCTGGTACACCCAGGGGTTTGAGAACTCCTCGAGGCTCAGAGCCCGAATCAACGAGGTGATGTCCTTTGAGGAGATGCAGGATGTTCTTAACGGCTGGCTTCGCTCATAAAGAGAGAAACAAAGCCTTATTTTGCTTGACATTGTGAAAGTTCGTGATTATAATTCACTAATGCACAATTGTCGGGATTCAGGTACGGAGGTGGATAATGGCAGAAGGAGTAAAGAAAAATATACTCACCTATGCCGGGCTTAAAAAGCTCGAAGACGAACTTACTGATCTGAAAGTCAACCAGCGCAAGATGATCTCCCAGAAGATCAAGGAGGCGCGCGAACAGGGCGACCTTTCGGAAAATGCAGAATATGACGCAGCAAAAGACGAACAGAGAGATATCGAGGCGCGTATCGAGGAGATCGAGAAGATCTTAAAGAACGTCGAAGTCGTCGTCGAAGATGAAGCCAGCATCAACACGATCAACGTCGGATGCAAGGTGAAGCTCTACGATGAGACATATGATGAGGAAGTCGAATACGCGATCGTCGGCTCCACGGAGGCGAACAGCCTGAAGGGTCTCATTTCCAATGAATCCCCGCTCGGCCGCGCCCTCATCGGCGCATCGATCGGCGACACCGTGGATGTTGATACACCGCTCGGCGATACGGATCACTACAGAGTCCTCGAGATCACGAGAAACGTTTGAATTTATGCCGCGGATAAACCGCGGCTTCTTTTACATATAAGGAGAGAAACAATGGCAGAAAATGCAAAGAAGGCGGCAAACGCTCCCCAGCAGGATTTGAACCAGCTCCGCAAGGTGCGCCGTGAGAAGCTCGCGGAGCTCGTCGCGGCAGGGAAGAACCCCTACGAGATCGTGACCTATGACCAGACGGAGCACACCCAGGATATCAAGGATAACTACGAGGCCTACGAGGGCAAAAATGTCTCCATCGCCGGCCGCCTCATGGCCAAGCGCGTCATGGGCAAGGCCTCCTTTGCGAATGTCCAGGATCTTAAGGGTAACATACAGGTTTACATAACCCGCGACGACCTCGGCGAGGAAGCCTACAAGGACTTCAAGAAGCTCGACATCGGCGACATCGTCGGCGTGAAGGGCTTTGTCTTCACCACCCAGAAGGGCGAGCGCTCGATCCACGCCAAGGAGGTCACGCTCCTCTCCAAGAGCCTGCAGATCCTGCCGGAGAAGTTCCACGGCCTTACCAACACGGACCTTCGCTACCGTCAGCGCTACGTTGACCTCATCATGAATCCGGAGTCGAAGGACGTCTTCGTCAAGCGTTCCAAGATTATCTCCGCGATCCGCCGCTACCTCGATGAGCGCGGCTTCATGGAGGTCGAGACGCCGATGCTGGTCGAAAATGCCGGCGGCGCGGCAGCCCGCCCGTTCACCACGCATTTCAATGCGCTGGACGAGGACAAGAAGCTTCGCATTTCCCTGGAGCTCTACTTAAAGCGCCTGATCGTCGGCGGCCTTGAGCGCGTCTACGAGATCGGCCGCGTCTTCCGCAACGAGGGCCTCGACATCAAGCACAATCCGGAGTTCACCCTGATGGAGCTCTACCAGGCATACACGGACTACGAGGGCATGATGCGCCTGACCGAGGATATGTACCGCACGGTTGCGCAGGAAGTCCTGGGCACAACCCTCCTTCACTACAAGGATCATGAAATCGACCTCGGCAAGCCGTTTGCCCGCATGACGATGACGGAAGCCGTCAAGCAGTATTCGGGTGTTGATTTTGATGAAGTGAAGACCCTCGAGGAAGCCCGTGCCCTCTGCGATGCGCGCGACATTCACTACGAGAAGCATCACAAGATCGGTGACATCCTGAACCTCTTCTTCGACGAGTACGTCGAGGAGCACCTGATCCAGCCGACCTTCCTGACCGGCCATCCGATCGAGATCAGCCCGCTGACCAAGAAGGATCCGGCAAACCCGGGCAAGGTCCTCCGCTTCGAGATGTTCATGAACGGCTGGGAGATGTGCAACGCCTACTCCGAGCTCAATGAC
>JAEEGL012747749.1_pt1 | contig 20602 bp, 6 predicted proteins | sample 9134231 | NCBI WGS metagenome assembly JAEEGL01 (sample SAMN16246548, study PRJNA631951) | gut metagenome | biome: gut microbiome; feature: rumen; material: fiber-attached | host: Bos | place: Iran: Karaj | collected 2018-10
AGTCCAGTTTTTCGAACAAAGAATAAGGTAGTAATTGTTCGAAAAACTGATGATTGAACGCGAAAGACACCCCTCCTGGGTTTCTTTCGCGCTATCTTCCTTCCCGGTTTCGTTACGTTTCCCGGTTTGTCTACAGTCTGAGGAACACAGGTCCTTGTTGGACCTGTGTTCCTGCTGTTTTCTGTCGATTTCCCTGGGAAGCCCCGTGGGGCGGCACGGAAGGCGGCGTCATGACCGCGCTTTTGCTTGCCGTCCCGGATCAGGGTTCAGCCTGGGTCTTTCTCTGTTCGCTGATGGTGACTCCAGCCGCATTGACGGTGAGGGTGTACCACCAGTCGTGGTTCGTATTGTCGCTTCCGTACCCGGCGGGAGCCGCCTTCTCGTGCAGCAGATAGACCCCGAAGGGCAGCTCGCCGACCCAGATCACGCCTGTTTCATCCGTGGCCAGGTCTTCCAGAGTCACATTCTGCGCAGGCGTTTCTCCTTTGATCACATAGGGGGCGCCGTTCTTCTTGCAGATATCGAACGTTGCGCCGGACAGCAGATTGTTGAGCTGATCCACCTTACGCAGGATGACCATGCGGCTGCCGGTGACGCCGCTCCACATGACCAGGGATTTCCCCGTTCCGGGCAGTTCCTCTCCCTGTACACCGTACAGATAATCGGGGAGCGTTCCGTTTTCCGTATTAACGTCGTCCCGGGCATTGCGGAATACCCTGAGGGCATCTTCGATCTCGCTCTCTCCCAGGCCGGTGAACAGGGCAAACTGCAGATTCTGCTTATAGTGGTTTTCCGCCGCTGCCCACACCCAAATGGACCCGCCGTCTCCGCCGACAGCTGCTCTGCCATCCTGCTTCGAGAACGCACCGTCCACCACCAGGGACTCCGCCGTGATGTCTTCTCCCGAATACCCGGCGATCAGGATATCCTGGCGGATCTTGTACTTGGTCGTGTCTTCGCCGTTAGAGGGGTACTCTGCATCGCCGTTCGTCCACACACCCGTACTGGGTTTATCCTTTACCGTGGTGTTGTCCGCGAACCAAACCCGGCCGGAAATGTGCATATTGCTGCCCTCCGCCAGATATATGCCCGGACCATCCCCGGTACTGGTGTTATTCTCGATGCTGCCGCCGGTCATGGTCAGGCTGCCGCCCTCATACACGTACACCGCACCGGCCGTTCCGCTGTTGCCCTTGATGCTGCCGCCGCTCATGGCCATGCTGCCGCTGCCCTGCACGTACACGGTGCCGACAGTCCCGCTGTTGTTCTCGATGCTGCCGCCGCTTACGGTCAGGCTGCCGCCGCCATACACGTATACCGCCGCGCCGAAATTGCCGCTCACCGCGTTTTTCAGCACCGCGCCGTCCGCAATGGTCACCGTTCCGCCCTTATTGTCCGACGCCTGGTCCGATACGCGGACAAGGCTGCCGTTCTGCGTTGCGGTGGTCACAGCGCCATTGCCGTCCAGAATGATGTTCTTCAGGGTCAGCGTTCCCCTCTTCACCACTTGAAGGAGCGAGGATGTGAAGTCTTTGGCGCGTTTGATCGTGGCATGACCGGCACCGGTATAATAATACCCGTCCGTATTGGTATCCCTGGTTTCCGCCGTGGTGAGCGTGACGGTTCGATTTGCCGCAACACCGCTTCCGCCCAGCGTCACGGTACTGCTGAGGGTATAGTTGTCCACCAGCATCTTCACATAGTAATCGCCGTCATACGCTGTACTGCTGCCGCTTTCCGAATACAGATTCTTGTTGTTGATGTCCTTGAACGCCTTGCCCAGGTCCGAATAGACCGCGAGCTGATAATTCTTGCTGCCCAGTCTGTAATAAAGCAGATTGCCGTTTGTATCCGTGATCTTGCAGACCGCATGGATATTGCTGAAGGTTACTTTGGAGACGTAATTCTTTTTGCCTTCTTTGTTGTTTTCCCCGATCTGCCCCCGCTCCGGCGGGTCGTTGCCGCGGTTCGTATTCTCCGCGAGTTCCATATAATAGCCGTCCTTCCCAGCGGGGGGAGTCTGCTCGATCGTATAGTACAGTCCCTCCGGCAGGCTGTCCGCCTCCTTGAACTCTCCGGATTTCAGCTTGAAGGTTGCGACGCCATTCTTAAACTGCATGCCGGTGGACGTCTCTCCTACGTTCTCCGGCGCGGCTCCGTACCAGCCGTCCGGAAGCGCCGGATTCGTGGAAGCCGTTGCCGGTATGGTCCGATTTGCGTCTGTGTACAGAGTCACCGTATACGTGAAGATATCATCCTGATCCTCCGCTTTGTCACTCAGCACATTCATCTCCACCCGCAGGGTGAAGATCTTGACCCAGTACGCGGTATTGTGCGAATACGCACCGGAGGTCGGAACGCCGCCCTTCAGGCCGTTGCGGTCGTTGATGAAGCAATAGAGGTACTTCTGGTCCGCGTTATCCGCAAAGTTCGCAAAGGGCTTATTCGCGTCGCCGTGCTTCCCGAAAAGTGTATATGTTTGATCAGAAGGAATCGCTGCGTCTGAGACATATATGCCGATGTTTGCGCCATTTCTCAGTCCGGCAGCCTGGATCACCGTATTGGCGTCATCCACCAGCTCCACATTGCAGGCGTCTTTATTCGCCAGCGTATTCCCCGTGACCTTCGCAGTGCCGCCGAAGTAGAGCCTTGTGGCGACCTCCCCAGCGGACGTAACGCCGGTGGTGATGCCGCCGCCGCGCAGCGCCGCCTGGTTGCCGGAGATCGTTCCGCCTTCCATCCGCATGGTCTGCCCGGCGGCAACGTAGACGCCGCCGCCGTCTTGGGTGGCCGTGCAGCGCTGGATGCTGCCGTCCTTCATGGTGAAGCTGCCGCCGCCGACGTATACGCCGCCGCCGTTATTCGTTGCCCGGCAGTTGATGATGCTGCCGGAATTCATGGTGAAGCTGCCGCTGGCGACATTGACGCCGCCGCCATCGGAAGCCGCGCAGTTCTGTATCTCGCCGCCGTTCATGCTGAACGCGCCGCCGCTGACGAGGACCGCGCCGCCGTTTGTAGCGTTTTTCAGCCGTGCGTTCGCCTCCAGGGCGACGTTTCCGCCCTCCTTCACCTCCAGGAGCCGGCCCGCCTGCGAGGCGCCGTCCAGCTCGATGTTCCGCAGGGTCAAATTGCTGTTCACCGTCAGAAGCGACTGGTCGGAGGCCATTCCGGCGTCACGGCGGATGGCGGCCCGGGACCCGGAGGTCCCCCGGTAGGGATAACCGTCGCCATCCGCGCTGGTGGCGGTGGTGAGAACGATGTCCGGCGAGATCCCCGCAGTGGAGATGGGGCTTGCCGCCGTATACGTCTCCACCAGCAGCTTCACATAGTAGGGACCGGGCACCTCGTCCCCCTGGTTGTTATACAGCTTAAGGTCTGTGCTCCGCAGCAGGCTGAAGGCGCTGATCCGGCTGCCGTCCGCCCCGCCGTCCAGCCGGTCGAAGATCGCCGGGCTGATGATGGTCGCATTATAGGCCAGATAGAGGAGACTGCCGTTTGCGTCCGTGATCTTGCACATCGGTTCCCCGGCCCAGACCAGGTTCGTGGCATTATCCAGCTCCTGGCTTCGATCCAGGATGCCGTAGAGGGAGCCGTCGTCCGCGGTGAAGGCGTGGTTCAGGTCCATGAAGCCGGAGGGCGAAACGAATTTTCCTGCTCCGGTGGTTGGATTGGTGGTGCCGAACTGCGTTCCCTGGGACTTTGCGTTGACGACGCCGATCGTCCCGCCCATATGGCACTTCACCTGAACGCCCGTCGTTTTGTTGTATTCGTTCTCATCGTCCATGGGAAGCCGGAGGTTGGAGGCCTTGCCGCTGCCGGTATAGTTCTCGCTGACCCTGGTATTGTTCGTCCCCTTCTTGCCGGAGACTTCATCATCGGCCTCGATATACAGCGTACCTTCGTCCGACACCCAGACGCCGGCGGCATAATCCACGCTCGTCCGGGAGAGCCGGTTGCCCATGATCACGTTTTCATTGCGCAGGGTGACGCTGCCGGCGGAAAATACGCCGCCGCCGCACTCTCCCGCCACACTGCCGGTGACCACGCAGGCGTCCAGCATCACATGCGTCTTGGTGGACCCGAGGGTGCGGGCCGCGCAGATCCCGCCGCCGTTCAGGGTGGTGGTGTTGTTCTGCACGGTGCAGCTGACCAGCTGCACCACTGCCCCAAAGGAGTATATCCCGCCGCCGCCGTAGGCCACGCCGTCATCCGGCGTGGGTGTCGCGGGTGTGGAGCGGCAGCTGCTCACGGTGCAGTTTTCCATGTACAGGAGAGAGTAATTGTGATCCCTGTAGTGCCAAACGCCGCCGCCGCTCAGCCCGGCGGTGCAGTTCATGAGAGAGCTGTGGACACCGGCCTCCGTATCGATGATCCTTGTCTTCAGGGCGGTGCTGTAGATCCCGCCGCCCTCCTGGGAGGCCTGGGCGTTCTTGATCACGCAGCCCCGAAGCAGGGCGACATCCGCATTCAGGTTGGAGCAGGCGATGGCGCCGCCCCGGTTGGAGGATACGTCGGTGAAGGTGCAGTTCTCCACATAGGTACGCTTCGCGGCGCTGCGGAGACCGCCGCCATGGTAGGTGACGGTGTCGATATTATCCGCGTGGCAGTTCGTAAATTTGCTGTCCTTCACCCAAACCAGGGAGACGTCTTTGGAATCACTCTTGTTATTGCTGTAAACGTTGAAGCCGCCGCCGTTTCGGAGGACCGCCCGGCAGTCGGTAAAGGTGCAGTCATTCACCTTGACGATGCTGGCGTCCGTTTCCATGCCCCCGGCCGCGCCGCCCTCACAGCCGGTGAAGTCGCAGCGCTCGACCTTCGTGATGGTATAGCCGCTGTTCTGTCCCGATGTTTCTTCCGTGGCCGTATATAAAGCTGTTCCATCATCTTCCGCGGCATCGGGGAAGGTAAGCGTCGTCGTCCCCGTCAGGAATCCGTCCACACGGTGGAAGATCGCGCCGCCCTGGTCATAGGCCGTGCAGTTCCTGAAGGTATTCCTTTTCCCCGTGTCTGCCGTGATCTCCAGCACACGGGCATTGGTCCAGATGGCGCCGCCCCCCTGCCGTTTCTTTGTAGAAACGGACCGGCAGTTATCGAAAGCCACGTTCTTTACCGTAAACCAGGCGTTGGTCAGTCTGGCGTCCAGGGGATACGTATCCTTATCTCCGACGATTCCAAATTCCACAAATACCGCGCCGCCGTTTCCGGCGATGAAGTTCTTGAATTCGGCGTTTTCCAGCGCCACCGTCCAGTTTTTCGTGTTCAGCGCGCCGCCGTCATCGCTGCCCGCCAGGTTTTTCCCGTCGAAGATCAGGTTTTCCAGCTTGATCGTGTGATAGGAAACTACCTCAGCCGTTGCCGCTGTTGCTGCCTCGGCGGTGATGAAGGAGTTGGCGTTGCCGGAGTCCCGGCTGATGGCTGCACGGCCTCCGGCGCCTTGATACCAGTATTTTCCGGTCGTCGCGGTGGTGAAGGTAAAATCGATATCGATACTCGAAATGTTTTTGCCATACTTCTCGTTAAACTTAGCCGCGTCTATCTCCACCTTGTCCGTTGAAGGCAGAAGATAATCCTGGAGCATTTCGATGGTGACGGTGGCGTTTTGCGCGTTGAAATGCGTAATGGCAAAGTCCACCGCGTCCGAGATCCTGGTGAAGAGGTATTCATATTTCTCTGGGTCTTGCTGAGCAAACGACGTATACAGCTTTCCATTGCTTCCTTCGGCCGACTGAATGGAATCATGCTTATCGGCAGTGACCACGATCTTGCACTTCGGCTTCATCCCGCCGAACAGGATCTCATATGTACCGCCGGAGGCGGTCAGCAGCGTATTCCCAAGATTCACGGAATCGAGATACTCCGGCGTCGGCGAAGCATACGTGCCCTCGGTGCCAACCGTATAAAGCACCTTTGTTGGGTCGGAAGGTTTTACCGTGCCGGTAGTCGCAGCGAGACTTGCGGTGAACGAATACTGCAGGCCGCAGCCGCCGGGGATCATCAGCTTGATGGACTCCCCCGGCTCCAGCACCAGTCGATTATTCTGCACCAGTCGATTATTCTCATCCAGGGGCAGCAAAGCGCTTTGGGTCTCGCCGTTTGTGGCCACCACGTAGCCATAACCGATCTGGCCCAGCCCGTTAAAAACGCTGTATTCGGTCTCGCCGAAGGTCAGAGACAGCTCGGTGACGGTAAGGGTCCTCGGGTCGGATTCCGGCAGATTCGTATTATTCTCGATGGAAATATACGCCGGCTTCGCGTAGATCACTCGCAGGCAGTTTGTATTACTCGCAAGGCTCGTGGTTCCGTCCCGCTTGGTGAACTCCCAGGCACCATCCTTTTTGTTCCACCGGTATTCGGTCAGGTATTTTTGGAATTCGACCTCAGTTATTGTACTGTTTCTGCTATTGAACGTTGTGTCTGTCGCCAGGAAAGCGCTGCCGAAGGCCAGGAGCGAAAGCGTAACGCTGTTTGCCCCCAGTCTATCCTTGAACTGGCTGTAGAAGCTCTGGGCAAGCTCGGAGACCGCGCCGGAGCTGGCGCGGGGATACACGTCGTACGGCCCCCACTGCCTGTTGGCGTCTTTTATCGGGTAGCTGGAGGTATAGTCAGTCTGGTGATCCTTGTCGATCTGCCGGTACACCTCCAGCTTCAGGGGCATGCCCCAATAGAGCTTCTTCGCGCTCAGGTCTGCCCGGGCCTGGAAGCCGGTGTAGCGGTCATTGACGAATATGCCGTTATAGCTGTCCTCCGCGGTGATGGTCACAAAGCCGCCGAAGAGGGAGCCGGGAATGCCCCGCTTATCGATCAGGGAACCCGAATCCGGCACATAAATGCCGATTTTCGCTTTATCATTCCCGGTGATGGTCAGGGTGCTGGAAACGTAGATCACCTCGTCCGAATCCCGGTCCAGGCAGAGGTTTGCCTCTTTCGTACCGTCCGACGCCAGGTTTCCGGTGATCCGGATGCCGCGGTCGAGGGTGATCCGCACGGCGCTGCTGCCCACGCCCACCGCGCCGCCGTTTTCATCGGTGGCCTTGTTCCCGGTGATCGTGCCGCCGGAGAAGGCGGCGGTACCGGTGTTGATGTACACCGCCGCGCCGTTCTTCGCACTGTTAGCGCCGTCCTCACCCAGGGTCCCGCCGCTCATGGTCAGGCTGCCGCTGCCCACGTAGACCGCGCCGCCGTATTCCCCGGCGGTATTTCCGGTCATGCTTCCGTCGGACACGGTGACCGTGCCCGTACCCGAATAGATCCCGCCGCCTTTTCCGGTGACCTTGTTTTCTTTGATCGTGCCGCCGGAGACCGTCACCGAGCCGCTCTCCGCGTAGACCGCGCCGCCGCTGATGGCCGAGTTGCCGATCAGGGAAACAGTCTCGCTGATATTCACCACGGCCCCATAGGCATAGACCGCGCCGCCGTAATTCGCCGCCGTGTTGGCTTCACCGTCTCCGGTTCCGCCCACGGCGCCGCCGGTGAGCTCCACCACGCCGTTCACGGCGTAGATGGCGCCGCCGCTGCCGTTTTCCGCCGTGTTCCCGGTGATGGTACCGCCGGATACCGACACCGTGCCCACGCCGGCATTATAGATCGCGCCGCCGCTGCCCACCGCCGTATTCCCGGTGATGGTACCGCCGGAGACCGTGATCATGCCGTTTCCGGCATTGCAGATCGCGCCGCCGGCCGCGGCTTTGTTCCCGGTGATCGTACCGCCGGAGACCGTCAAGCTGCCGCTCCGCACCAGGACCGCGCCGCCCTGGTCGCTGTTCACCGCGTTTTGCAGAACTGCGCCATTGATCTCCAGCGTTCCCTGGGTATCCACCAGGGCGCGGGCGGCCTTGACTTCGCCGCCGTCCAGGACGATGTTCCCCAGGATGAGCTTGCCGTAATTCAGGAACAGGGGGCCATCCAGGAAGGTCTTGTACCGGGTGATCTTAGCGGCGGTGCGTTCCGAACCGTCCGTCGGGGCAAAACCCTCTGCCGTCGTGATGGTCACGGTAAAGCCCTGGGGGATCTGAAGGGCATCCGCCTTGGGCAGGATGTAGTCCTTCAGCATTTCGATCGTCGGATTATAGATATCATGATCCCGGGCATACTCCATGGCCTCGTTGAGGCTCTTGAATTCCTCCGTCCCGATCCGGCAGATGGGCTGCGGTGTGCCGACGTTTTTGATGGTCCAGAGGGCATCGTCCTGCAGGGTATAGGTATCCGTCATGTCGCTGTTTTGGCTCTCCAGGACGATGTAATACCAGGGTTTGCGTACAACCTCGCCGTTATCGTTCAGCTCCAGATACTTGGCCTCCAGAGAACCCACCAGCTGTTTCCAGGCATTGCTGGTGCCCAGGCGCACGCCCACCCGGACGAGCTCCGCGCCGTTATTCGTCAGGTAAGCTTCAATAACGTCTCTATCCAGACCCAGGTCCGCCAAAGCCGCAAGCTGTTCGTCTGTGAAGTATGCCTTTGTCCTGTAAATATCGAAGGTGATATCCGGCAGTTTGGCCAATTCTTCCCCGGAGATCTGATAGATGGACCCGGACTCATACCAGACCTTCTTCACGGTGATCTTGGTGCCGTCCCGGTTCGTCACCACATGCAGGTCCGCGTCTGTGACGGTGCAGCTGGGAGCGTACCGGTCGATCAGGTCCTCTCCCCCAGCCGTGTATACGTGCAGCTCCCGGAGGGTATAGGCGATCTTGTTCCCCAGGTTGTCCTCCGCAGCCAGATTCACGAAGGTCTGATTGTTGAAGGGCTGGGCTTTGGTCAGGCTCACGGTGAGCTCCTGGCCCATATCTCCCAGGACCGGGCTCTCCTCGCCGCCGTTCAGGGAGGCAAAGAGGCCGATGACCACGCGGTCCACCCCATCCGGCCAGGCGGACCCGGTGGCTTCCAGATCCCAGGCCACCCGGACGGGGATATCCTTGGCGCTGGGCCGGTCCTCGATGATCACGGAGTCAAAGCCGGCGGAAAGGTCCACCGCGGTCTTCCCCTCCGGCAGGCCCGCCGGGACCCCGCTGCCCTCATAGGAGAAGTAGAAGTATACCCGCTCCGGCTGATCGGGGAGGACGTAGCCCGCAGGCGCCTTGGTCTCCGTGATATAGTACAGGGTATCCCAGGCATAGATGGGTTCCTTGACCACATTCAGCGTACCGGTGGAGGGATCGTCCTTATCGCCGCTCTTGGTGGTATAGGTCTTCACCGTCTGGTCCGCCGCGTCGTATACCGTGAAATTCGCGCCGCCCAGGGCCTTGCCGTTGTCCTTATCCACCTTTTTGACGGTGAGCTTCTTCTCCACGAATTCGTTGATGCAGAGGATGTCGATACAGTGGGTCAGATTGGATGCCGTGGCGGTGAATTCGGCGAAGTCTTCGTTTTCATATGTTTCCGTGAAGTATTCCCCGTTCTCGTCCACCGTAGTGACCACCCAGGTGGTTTTCAGGGTGACCCCGCTGTCCAGAGTCAGGCCGCTCACATCCTCCGCAATGCGGTAGACGCCGCCCGCCGCAAGGGGGGAATTCTTATTGCCCGCTTGGAATTGCTCATAACCGTAATAGAAGGTATATCCAGTAGATGTTTCTTCTTTGTATTTTATTGTTTCGGACCCGGTATCCCAGGACAGGGTGAACTGGATCGTCTTCTGCTCTGCTTCGGTGGGGGTATAGTTCCCGGTGAACCGCAGGCTGATGAAAACGCCCTGCTCCTCCTCACGGTTGCGGATCTTGAGCACGTCGTTGTTGTAATAGACGTAAACGCCCCCCGCGTTGTAATTGGGATTATCCGAAATGACAAAGCTGTACAGGGTGTTGTCCCGCTTGTAATAGCTGCTGCCATCAATGGGCGCACGGGTCTCCTCCAGGTAATAGACCGTGTTTTTCTTCAGACCAAAGCCGGTCTGCGCCTGATCGAGCCGAATTGTCACGTAGCCGTCAGGGCCCGTGGTGAACTTGACCGGCTCGCCGTTAAGACCCGTGATCAGGTTCATGTTGGCGTCGTGGAGCAGGAATTCCGCGCCTGCCAGTCCGTATTCCATATGCCCTTGGGCATACTTGAACAGGCGGATATAGTTATCCCCCTCCGTTCCGGTGAGATCGTCCGCGCCGGGATAGATCCACCGGTCCGCCTCGATCAGTTTCCTGGTATAGGTGGTGCTGTCGCTGTTGGTAAGCTCCGCGGTATTGGAGAAGGTGACCGTGCTTCCCCCTTCCCCGCTCACCCTGGTGCGGTAGGTGATGATGATATGCCTCCCATCCGGCACCTGGAAGGTGCCGGTATATCCGCTGTAATCGTAGGAGATCCCCGCAGCACGAAATTCGTCCTTGCCATCCAGGCAGTTGTCCTCCAGGTATACCCGAATGGAGCTGTAATCGATGGACTGGGACACATAATTGGGATACGCTGCCAGCAATGCCTGGCCCTGCTGCGTCTTATCATCGTAGTAGAAGGTATCCTTCAGCGTGAGGCCCGCCTCGGGATCGGCAGAGAGCGGGTTCAGGGGCAGCTCGTCCGGGTTCACGTCGATCCGGTAATAGGCCCAGTTGCCGTCCATGCCGGTGAGTTCCTTCCGGATGGGCACATATTCAAAGACGTAGTCGGCGGTATCGGCGTCTGGCCCGGACTCGGTCTCGTGGTGCCAGGAGGTCAGCGCGGCGCTGCTGGTAAACACCTGCTTGCCCACGTCGTCCGCTGTCTCTCCGGCATCAACGTCCACCTCCACCGCCAGTTCTTTCAGTTTTCTCAGGGCTTCGGCGTTCTTCGGGATGACGTGGAAAACGATCTGGTAATGATCCCAATAGCTGTGTTCGTAATCATTATTCTTTAACTCCGGATCCAGGGTAAAGGTGATCACGCCGTGATCGTCACATACGGCGGTAAGGCCCCCAAGCGCCTTGGCGGCAGCCGCAGTGGGATAGGCCCCGGTGCTCGTGCCGTATACCCTGGGGTTCAGGCCGTATACATCGGCATCCGCATCGACCTGATAGATCGTCCAGTACGCAGCCTGGTCATCATCCCCGGCAAGGGTATCCGTGATCACAAGCCTGCCGCCTTCCAGCATGCTTTCCGTTACGCCCCCCAGGGTGAGGACGAAGGCAAAAACGGGATAGCTGACGCCGTCGATGCGCACTTCCCGAACCTTGAGGCCGGGTTCAAGCTTTTCCCCGTTCTTCGCCGGGTAAAGGTCGAGATAGGGCTTCTGGGGGGTGGCGGCAGCCTCCGCCTCGGCATAGACGTATTCGTCCCCCCGGACCTCCACCCGGTTGGTGTGGACCTTTTCCTCCCATGTCAGGCCAGGCAGGTCAAGCCAGGCCGCGTTGTTACGCGTGGTCAGGGTGATGACGATCTGCCGGGCCCCGTTCGCCAGCAGGCCCTCGTCATCATCACAATAAAACTTCAGCTCCAGGAGCGCGTTTTCCCAGGACTCCCCGGGCGTTGCCCTGACCCGGTAGGTCTCACGACCCTCAACCAAACCGGTGACGGTAAGGTATCCCGCAAGATCCGCTGCGTTATGCCACGCGCCGTCATCCAATACTCCAGTAAGGAAAGGCGAGTCCTGATACCATGCTCCGCCCTTCTCCAGCATGGGCAGGATATCCCGGACCGTAAAGCTGTCATACGCTCCCGGCACGGAAACCGTGATCTTCCAGGTCACCTTCTCCGCGTCCACGTATACCGCTTCCTGGGTCACCTGAAGCGTGTCCAGTTCATCCTTGACAAAAAACTTCAGCTTGGCCGTCGCCTCGGCGCTGCCGGTGTGACCCGTGATGGTGTTCGTCACGTCGAAGGGATCGTCGTAATCCTCCGATTTGAGCTGAAAACGGGTGGTGAAGCGGAGGGTGAAGGTATAGTTCTGCCCCTTGTAAGCCTCCGGCACGGTCCAGTGCCAGTTCGCAAGTCCGTCTGCTGTGTCCCATTGCAGGTCCTGCGCCGTCAGTTCTGCGATCAGTACGTCCTGGTCATTGCTGACCATGACCACCGCGTCCCCGATCTGTCCGGCAAAGCCGGCCGGTTTAACGGTGTAATCGATCGTGCCGTAAATGCTGCCGCCCTGGGGAAGGGCCTTCCCCGCGTTGCTCACCACCGTCCAGGTGATATCCTGATACGGCCAGTCGTTTTCGTCCATCCCCCGCCCCGTGGTCTCGCCGGAGGCGGTCATATCAGCAGGAAGATGGATATTCATATCCCGAATATCCTGATCGGTTACCGTTTTTGTATCGTCACCGGTCAGGTTGAAGTGGTTGCCCTCGTTCGTCAGGCTTGCCGTGATCCCGAGTTCCGCGGCTGTGGGCGTCGCCAGATACGCAACATCCCCCAGGTTCACCGGGAAGGTGAAGGTGAAGGTTTGCGTTGCTCCATTGGCCATGTCCGTATTGATCGTGTAGGATGATGCCGCGGGCGCATCTAAGGCCGACCCAGGGGAGGAAACGGAAACCACAACGGGATAAACGCTTGCGTTTACGCTGCCATCGGCCTCCACAGTGACGGTATAGGTGATCGTATTATTATCATTATACGTCCCGCTCACCGATGTGATCATGGGATTGTGGAGGGAATCCGCACGGAGGATATGGTTGTTGCCCAGATCGGCTGCCAGGGGCAGATCCGCAACAACTGCCTGCACGGGGAGCTCCAGCCAGAAGCCCGCCTGCCTGATGGCTGCCCAGGCATCCTGCTTCTGCTCGTCTGTCAAAGTTCCCCAATCCCAGTTTAATGTGACCTTTCTCGTTGTGCTGTCGTAAGAATAGCCGCAGCTGACCCCTGCATACCCGACCGTGACCGTTCCTTCGTCGAGCAGGGTGAGTCCCGCCGGCAGCGTATAGGACAGGGGCTCCTGCATGAGCAGATATTCGTTTGTCTCGGCAAAAAGCAGATGCAGATGCAGGACATCCGTTTCCGGTTGGTTCAGAACCGCCGGAGCGCTGATGCTGTACTGCGCCGCCTCTCCGTTGCAGGTATAATAGGAGCCATCCTGCAGGAAGCGGTTAAGGTCAGAGAAATACTCCTCATTGCATATCAAGGACACGCCTTCGGGAACCGTAAATCCCTTATCGTTCCATTGGCTCAGTGTCCCGTCGAAGTAGATCGTCATGCCCGCCGCACAAGTCGTCGGCAGGGTAAGACTGGTAATGCCGTTGGGAAGCTTCAGGGTCGTCAGCTTGGTTTTCCCGGTCAGGTCCAGCGCGGTCACACCGGTGCCGGTGAGCTCCAGGGTCTCAAGCGTATTCGGAAGATTCGTCAGCGTGGTCAGATTGGTGCAGTTGTTCAGCTCCAGGGTCTCAAGCTTGCTGAAGTCACTAAGATTCAGCGAAGCGAAGCTGGTCGTACAGCCGTTTGCCTTTATGGTGAGCAGGGAGCCTTTGCTGGTACCGAAGCCCGTATTTTCTTGCCTGATGTAATCGGCGCTTATCTTTGTTCCGGAAATATCCAGGTATTGAATGGTTCTGACCGTGGAGAATGCATTGCTTCCAAATCCCGTAAGTCCAGGATTTCCAGAGAGGTCCACGCGATTCAGATGACCGGTACCGCTCTCACCTCCGTAATTGTTCATTTTGAAAAGGTCGCCACCGGAGGTGCCCTGCAGCGTCCCGCAGTTCGACAGATCGATCTCCGTCAATTGGTATGCGCGGGTCAGCATATTCTTGGAAAGATAGGTGATCCCGCTTTCTACCACAACTTTGGTAATGTAAGGTGTAGTAGTCTGCCTATATTGATTCCATGGCGTATCCGTTACACCGTTGTAATCCGGCATTTTTCCGGTGCCGGAAATGGTCAGCACGCCGTTTTCGTCAATGGTCCACGTGCCTTTGTTGTTTTCGTCCCTTTTCCATTCTCCACTGTCCACGATCGCGGGTTCCGGGTCCCCCGGGGCCGCAGCTACATAGAGGCCGAGGTTTCCCACGTCCGTCATCAGTATGCCCAGCACGCACAGCAGCGAGATCAATCTTTTCATGAATCTTTTCATGGTATACTCCTTTTGCTCCCCGAAGGCCGGGGAGAACGCCTTGGAACAGGTATGATCCGATCGGAAAGGGTACAACGCTCAGCTCTGTTTCACGTTGATGACCCACAGCTCGGGGCAGGGCCAGTCGCCATAGTGGACGGCGACAAAGTCGTCACTCGTCACTTCGCTTCCCAGCTGCGCGGCGCCTTTGCCTTTGCCGCCCAGGCTGTAAACGATGCGGCTTTGATCCCGGTAATGCTTCACCAGCTCGCTGTCGTAGGGCTTGGCGTTTCTCTGCTCCGTGGGTTTGCCGATAAACTCTTGATAGCCTTCCTTGTTCCCATCCAGAGGTACGATGGCGGCGGTATAGCCCTCGCTCGGGGTCCCCTCAAGATAGATGATCTTCTTTCCATCATCGGATTTGCGTTCATTGACGATCTTGTAATAACGGCAGGTCGCTTTTCCGTTGGTATCCGGGACGCAGACCGTGCCGGTCAGGCTGCCCGCAAAGGCCCCCTGCGCCGCCCCGGACTCCCCGCCCACCAGGCCGACGGCATAGGCGTTTCCGATCTTGCCGCCTTTCATGCTGCCCACCAGGCCGCCCGCCGCGCCGGAAGCGGAAGCGGCTTTGGCGGAGCAGGTGGAATAGCTGTATTCGATCCAGGTGGTGGCGGTGTCAGACCCGCCGGAAACGCCGTTGACCGTGCCCACCAGACCGCCGGCAGACGCGCCGCTGACATTGTAGATGGGGGTCTTCGTGCTGCCCTGGACATGCTGATATGCGCCGTTTTCGGTCTGCCCGCCGGAGTAGCAGGAGCGGATATGGGACGCTTTGGCCAGGCCCGTATCATCGATGCTTCCGATGAGGCCGCCCGCGTTTCCGGATGCGGTAACGGTCAGCGCCGCGGCGCACTTCTCCACATCACAGCCGACGGTGCGGCCCGCCAGGCCGCCCGCGTCAAACGCCGTTCCGGCGGCGGTGATCCCGGCGGTACCCTTTTCCTTATCATAGCAGGCGAGCACGTTCGTGACCGAGGATTTCTCCAGACTGCCCGCCAGCGCCCCCGCGTGGGCCGCAGCGTTCACCGTAAAGTCCACCAGCTTCAGATCCTGAATACTGCTGTTTTCCAGAACGCCGAAGAGGCCCGCGCCGGTGACCTGGCTGCTGTCTGCCTTGGTCACCGTCACGCCGGTATTGACCGTCACGCCGGTGACGGTATGCTTTCCGCCGTCATAGGCCAGGGCGTGACCGGGGGTAACGGGGTAGAAGCCGTTGCTGGTCAGGGGGGAGTCGGTGTCATTCCAGCCATAGATCGCGGGGAAGTTCACCGCATCCCAGGTCAGGTCGGCGGTCTGCCGGGCCTGCACCTGTTTGTTCGGGTCGTCTTTTTTGTAAGTATATACCGTCGTCTCGGACTTGACATATTCCGTTTGGAAGTTGGAAACCTTGGGGTCCAGGTTCTCCAGATGCCGGAAGCAGGCGATCTTCGCGGTCTGGGAAACCGAATCGTCGTCATCCTTGTTGTAGGCGAAGAGGCTGTTGGTCCGGTAGACCTCCGCCGAGACCAGGGGCGTGGTCTCCCCCTTCGGCATCAGGCTTGCGGTGACCCGGATATCCTCCCCGGGGATCAATCCGCCGCCCAGGAGCGCAAAATTCTTTCCGGAGTCGGTGATGTCGTCCAGGATGATCTCATAACATTCATTCGTCTGGTCCCAGGTCACGCGGGGCGAACGGTCGGTACCGGCGTTGAGGATAAGCGACAGGGTCTTTTCGCTGGAAAACCCGTAGATCTCCAGGGACAGGGTAAAGTCGTCGGAATGGGCAAAGCCGTAAGGGTTATACTCACCGGTGAGTCCGGTATCGCCGTTCTCCGGCCACACCCTGGCAGACAGCTTCTCCCCGTTGACGACCTCCAGCTTCGGCGGGTTCAGGTCCTCGCTCTTCAGCTTCGGAAGCGCCGAAGGTATCCCGCTGCCATACCAGCCGATAATGGCGTTACCGCCATATTTTGCACGGGCTGCTTTCTTATCCTCACCGACGTAGTCTTCCATCAGCTCCGGCACATCTGTTTTTCTGAAATTCCGCCCGAAGCCGGTTCCCGAAGCGGAGGCATAAAACACGTCCAGCACGGTCCCCGTGCCCCTCTGGTACAAGATCACATAGCTGCCGCTCATGCGGACCGTTTCTTCCACGGCTCCAAAGGGCAGCATTTCATCCAGGAGCGTTCCGCTGTCATAGGCGGTGATATCTGCCGGAAGCCCCTTACCTACCACAAAATAGTAAATATCCTCATATTTTGGCTTGGATGCGTCCTTTTCGTTCACGCCGTACAGCGCTTTCACCGTATCATCGTCCAGCTTCGTGCCATACCAGCCGGAGGTATCTTCCGAGACCGTCAGATACCCCATACCCTTGGCGATGGACAGGTGGTTCTGCGCGGCTACGAAAACCTCCTTGGCATAGCCGTCCATCTCCAGCTGATGCATGCTCCGCTGATACCTTGAGACGCTGACCGCCGACACGCCGGCCAGGATCGCAATGATCGCCACAACGATCAGGACCTCCGCCAGCGTAAATCCAGTCTGCTTTTGCTTTGTCCTCATGAGCGCCGTTCCTCTCTTCGATCCGGGATGCTCTGCTGCGTTCATACCGTCCCCAAAATGGTGACCGGGTTGAGCGGGCGGATGATGTATTCCGTTTCCCCCTCTGCGTCTCCGGCCAGGACGGTCCCCGACGCGTTTTTCACCACCAGGCCCTTGATCTTGAATACCCCGTCCTGATACACGATGCTGCCGAACTCCGTATGCAGCCGCTTCGTGGCCGCCGCCCGGGAGACAAGGAGCATCGGTTCCGATCCCTCAATTGGGGGCACCACCTGTAATCCTATTCCGTCATTACTTACTTTGTCACCGTCCGTAACGGTCACATTCACCAAGCGCATATAACAGCGCCGGCTCACGCTCTCGAAATAATCCACTTTATTCCCGTCCGTCAGGGCAACCTTCTCCACGGTGTCCAGCTCGCTGCGCAGCGCCGTCAGCGTGGTGGAGAGCAGGACCTCCGCGTTCGCCCCGTCCACGATATCGGTATACGCCCGCTGTGCTACGGGTATGCCCGCAGTCACCACCGCCGTCACCATCACCAGGATCAGGACGGTCATCATCACCTCAGCGAGGGTGAAGCCCCGGCAGTCCCCCAGGGGAACCCGACTTTTTTTACGCATATCGTCTCACGTCCAATCACACTTCCCGGCAGGGATCACTTCAGGCGGTAGGCGATGACCGTATCGCCCGTTTCGGTATTCTCATACCAGTAAACGCTGATGCTTCCGTCAATGGCGTTGATCGCCTGGTCGGGAGTCAGCTTGATCTCGTCCCCGCCCATGGTGAGCTTGATCTTGCCCTCATCGCCGGTGGCGCCGGGTTCGGGCGTCGCCATCGCGTTAAGTCTGTTGCCGGCTTCGTCATACTCCTCCATCGCAGTCCGGCTCTTCTTGACCAGGGAGGAGGACACGGAGATCATGCTGGCCAGCAGCACCAGCGCCACGGCGGAGATGAGCAGCGCCACCAGGACCTCCGCGATGCTCTCCCCCCGTCCGGAACGGAGTTTTTTCCATACCCGTTTCACTTCGCAGCCCCCTGTCTGATGGATGAGGCGGTCCAGGTGACGTATACGCTGTTATCCGTGCATTGCGTATACGCCTGGGTGTAGGTGCAGATGATCACCTTTTCTCCCGTGTCCGGATCGATCTCGTCCCCTTGTACGGTGCTGATCGTCAGCTCGCCATCCACCCTGTATTCCTGCGGCGTGCGGGTGTATTGCCAGGTGGGCTTCAGGGTGAAGCTCAGGCGGTATTTTTCGCTCGCATCGGCAAAGGTGAAGATCAACGCCCCGTTTTTCATTTCTACGGTCACATTCACCTCAACCAGATCCACGCCGTCCTCCACAGGAGAAACCGTGATCTGCGCGTAGACATCCTTGCTGCAGTCCTTGCCGGGGGTATGGGTCAGGATAGTTTCTTTTTCAGCATCCGTCGTCGCGTTTCGTTCCAGGCCCAGAACGTAATCCAGGACCGCGGTCTCCAGAAAGCTGGTGTCCACGGTATTCCCCAAAACATATTGCGCGCCTGCTAGATCGGGAACAGGAGCGCCGGGCTCTGCCCCGTCCGTCCACGTTACCGTAAATCCCTGGGTCTTTGTCCGGATGACCGTTTGCTCCTGTCCGTCCAGCGTCTGGCGGAACAGCTCCGCCGCGCTCCGCACCGCATAATACCGGCGATCGGCGGCCGTCAGACCGCTGAGCCGTCCCGAGGCGGTCGTCCCCGCAGCCAGCACGACCACGCCCAATACCGCGCAGATCAAAAACAGGAGAAGCGCCATAAGCAGGGATGCTCCCCTGTCGGAGCGCAGCTTTGATATGATACGTCCGCGCACGATCGTCCTCACCTTCTATCCTGACACACCCTGGAGGAGTATCCAAAGTGTCGCTAACATCCCATGTTAATTCAAATTATTCTATCAAAAAAGCGTTTGATTTTCAAGAGATTTATGCCTGTCGGCGTATACATTTTTGCGGCTGCTCCTCTCATCCCCTCCGGAAGCGCCGGAATAACATCAATATTGCAAAACCGTTCCTTTCCCCCCTTGCAATCCCACATGGATTTAGGTAAAATCAACATACAGACGGGGGACTGTGTTCCCCTGAGAACGACGGAAAAGAGAACGCGAATGAAGACGAAAACCGCCGCCCTTCTCCTGTGGGGCAAGCGCCTGCTGGTCTACGTCCTGGGCCTGTACATCATGGCTGTGGGCGTGGTATGCTCCTCCCGCTCCGCCCTGGGGGTCACCCCTGTGAGCTCCCTGGGGAACGTGCTGTATCTCATCGGCTCCGCCGCGGGGGCGCCCGCCTTCGTGAATCTGGGCAACTGCACCACCGGGGTCTTCTGCCTGTATCTTCTGGCGGAGCTCCTGGTCCTGCGCCGGGAGTTCAAGCCCGCCATGCTGCTCCAGGTGGCGGCGGCGCTTCTCTTCGGCCAGCTGGTGAACCTGGCCTCCGCCACCCTGTTCTTCCTGCCGGAGCCGGGGAGCTACCCCATGCGCCTGGTGTACCTGCTGGTGAGCATCCCCCTGGTCTCCGCCGGGGTCATGCTCTACCTCTCCCCCAACCTGCTGGCCATGCCCGGGGAGGGGCTGTGCCTGGCGGTGGTGAAGAAGACGGGCAAGAGCATGGGCACGGTGAAGACCTTCTTCGACTGCTCCGTGGTGCTCCTCTCTGCCGCCGCCTCCCTCCTGTACTTCCGGGGGCTGGTGGGGGTGCGGGAGGGCACCGTGATCTCCGCCCTGCTGGTGGGCTTCGTGCTGAAGCTGCTGCAGAAGCCCTTCCAGAAGCCCCTGCTCCGCTTCGTGGAGCGGGAGAGCAAGGCGGACCGGGCCCTGGAGGCCGCCTCCCAGGGCTACCTCACCGACGCCGCGGGCAATCCCAAGATCATCATCACCATCGGTCGGGAGTTCGGCTCCGGAGGCATGGAGATCGGACGGCGGCTGGCGGAACGGCTGGGCATCCCCTTCTACGACCGGCAGCTGGACGAGATGGCGGCGGAGAAGAGCGGACTGCCCCTGGAGAAGGTGCAGGCCATGTCCCGCCACATGGAGCGGGCCGTGCTGAGCGGCTTTACGGACGGGGCCTACGCCATGTCCAACGAGGCCCTCTCCCCGGAGGAGCAGTATTTCGTGGCGGAGTCCAGCGCCATCCGGCAGGTGGCATCCATGGACGAGAGCTGCGTCATCCTGGGCCGCTGCGCGGACTATGTGCTGTACGATGATCCCAACTGCTTCCGCGCCTTCATCCACGCCCGCCAGGATATCCGCATCAAGCGGATCATGGCCACCATGGACTACACCCAGGATGAAGCCCGGCGACTGACGGAGAACACGGACCGGGCCAGGGCTTCCTACTACAAGCGCTATACCGGCAGGGAGTACGGCAAGCAGGAGAATTACCACCTGGGACTGGACAGCGGCCTTCTGGGCACGGAGGAGAGCGTGGAGTGCATCGTGACCATCCTGCGGCGCTGGTGCGACGTGCGGGGCACCCATCCCCTCTATCTCCTGGAGAAGAAGGAAGACTGACCGGGCCCGCGAAACAAAGGCCAGGGAAATCAGCAATTTACGGATAGGACAGAATCAAAGAGAAAAGGAGAATAAAGACATGAAGTGCTTCCACTGCGGAAAAACCGTTTCCGACGACGCCAGATTCTGCAAATACTGCGGCACCCGCCTGCGCCGCACCTGCGCCGTTTGCGGCGCGGCCCTGGACGACGACGCCCGCTTCTGCGCCGCCTGCGGCGCCGAGGCCGTGGCCGAGCTGGACCTGACGAAGCCCGTGCCGGAGCTCACCGCCGCGGACTGGTCCGCCGCCCTCCCCTCCCGGCCCAATCCCCTGGGCTTTTACTTCTCCCGCCGGATCAGCCGGCAGAACCGCAGCGCCGTGGACAACTGCTTCGATATCTTCGGGGACGTGCTTATCTTCACCGAGTCCCAGAAGATCAACTGGCTGCGGATGGACGGGAAGGAGCCAGTCCTGCGCCGGATCGACGTCTCCCTGGACAGCGAGATCAAGGCCCTCTCCCGGGGGGAGGACGGCATCCTGGCCGCCGGGTTCGACTGGCGGGGCGG
>JAEEGL010718531.1_pt1 | contig 20601 bp, 17 predicted proteins | sample 9134231 | NCBI WGS metagenome assembly JAEEGL01 (sample SAMN16246548, study PRJNA631951) | gut metagenome | biome: gut microbiome; feature: rumen; material: fiber-attached | host: Bos | place: Iran: Karaj | collected 2018-10
CTTAGAAAAAAAGAAGCATGTTTTTTATAGATGTCGGTACGAGGTGCCATGGACGGCACCGAGAACACATAACCGAAATGGACTGAGATTGTGTGTGGTACCGACATCTAAAAACATGCTTCGTCTTTTTTCTTAGCAAGCGGTGACTTAAGCCGGCTCACCTTGAGTTTTGAAAAGTGCTAAGAATAAACAACAAGTCTTTGTCCTTGGCACACACTTGCTTCGAACTGTAAATTGTTGTCCGGACACAAAAAGGATGCTCGTATTTAGCATCAAGAGTTTCTAACATCCTTGCAAAATGGCAGCAGGCTGGTAGGACAGCACAGGGGGGAGGGATAGCAAGAGGCTGTGAATGGTAACACAAAATGGGGATTATCAATTGTTCCTCCCCACCATATATGGTATAATTTCATATTATCAGAGAGCATAAAGGGGACTTTCATTATGAAAAGAATTGCAAAAAAGCTATTGGCAATGGGTTTGTCCATAGCTATGATATTTGGTTTTACCCAAGGGGTATCCGCTACGGATGCAGAAATCGCCGCTACGGATTGGATGGCAGAGGTTTCCGATGACACCTTCTTGTCCTCCGTTACTGTACCGGGTACACACGACAGCGGAACAGCCTATATTTTTCCCAGTTTCTTTTTACAGTGCCAATCACTGGGATTTTACGATCAGTTAAACGCAGGCTACCGCTATTTGGACATCCGCCTTGCTTTGGATGAGTCCGAAGAAAGTGGCACAAAGTTAAAATTTATTCACGCTTTTGGAACCTGCAAAAAAGAATCCAGCTTCTTACAGCTGTTTTCCGATACGCTTTATTTAGAGGATGCCTTAGATGATGTATATACCTTTTTAGATGAGCATCCCACCGAAACCATAATCTTTAGCGTAAAAGCCGAAAACAAAGAAGATGACCTTTCTGTTTTTGAAGACACCTTCTTCCAGATTTTGGATCAACATCCGGAAAAATGGTATACACAAAACGCCATTCCTTCCATGGGTGATGTTCGAGGAAAAATTGTTTTAGTCACTCGTTTTGATGATGTAAATGGCGAAGGGGAAGGACGCATGGGATTGCCTTTCCACTGGTCACAGCAGGATAATACAGAAGCAGTTGTGGATACTCAGGAAGTTGTTATGGTAAATGACACCAATCAGCTTTGGGTACAGGATCGTTACAAATACAATGTTGAGACAAAATGGGATGCCATTGTGGAAAGTTTGGAAAACTGCCAGGCCGGAGACGAAACCTTTTCTCTTAACTTCTGCTCCACCGCAGGAAACGGTTATGCCGGCCATCCCAAAAAATACGCCCGCATTATTAACAAAAATCTGTTAAATTACGAGCTATCTTCTCAAACTAGTTATGGAATCATTGTAGTGGACTTTGCAAAGGAAAACTTGGCCCGTCACATTTTTGAGACCAACTTCTAATCACAACAGCACTACAATAAATATATAAAGTGAGGGTAACAAATGGATCATATGATGGAATTCTTCGACGCTGATGAGTTAGAAGAAAAATATGACATCATCACAAAAATGCAAGTGCAGGAAGAGTTAAACGATCACGTAATCGACAACTTTGCCGCATCCTTGGATGTAGTCATTGACGACGGTGACTTGGACAAGCGCATTGATGATTTAAAAAACTGCATAAGAACTAAGATGAAATATGAAAGCAGCCGGTTTCGCTAAACCGACTGCTTTTCTTTATCTTTTCCAATCTTCTTTTTCAAAGGAATGCTCATTCATCCAATCCACAATGGCACATAAGCCTTCTTCAGAGAAATCCTCCCTATGGGTAATCTTTTTCTCATCATCCGTCTTTTCAAAACTGTAGGGCTCCGGCCAAATGGTAGCCTGAAAATAAGGATCCTCCGGTTCTGCGTCCTCAGGAGCATCCTCCGGTAATTTCGGAACCACTTTTTCGATGCGATAGCGAAGATTCCTTTCACTATCGCTTCCGGAAAAGTGTTCCTTATTGTAAAAGGCCAAGGCCAATAAACGTTTTCTTTCGATCATGAATCTGTCCTTTCTATGGCGTAGTAGCCAAAGGCGCAACCTGATAGGTCACGGTTTGGGATGTGGTAGCTCCACTTCCCGGGTTTGTAGCAGTATAGGTAATTTCGTATCGTCCTGCATTTTCAAAGGTATAGGTCGCATCCGGTCCTGCTCCTACGTAACTAATCGTAGTAACAAAGTGGCTGTTTCCATCATCGGATACATAAACGACGTCAGCCTTCAAAGAAGAACTTACATCTCCACCACTCTTTAAGGTGGCAGTCACTCCATGAAATACGGATACACTATTGCCCTGTGTCGCAGTCTGAGCTACAACAGCCAAACCTGAAATCGCGGGTTGTGCCGTATCTTTTACATAGTATATCTTTGCAACTTTGGTTTCCTTTTTACCGGTAGGGTTGGAAACCGCATACACAACTTCGTAGGTTCCGGGAGTAGCAAAGGAATAAATTCCTCCGTTGGCAGCAGGATGATTGCTTTGTTTTACTACTTCCACTGCACCGGTAGACTGATTGGTTACCGTTACTTTGATTCGGGTAGTAACATCCTTACCACTAACAAGTTTAGCTCTCACTCCCGTCATAAGATTTGCGGAAGTACCTGCCTCTAGGGCTACGGTTTCTCCCGTTACACCTGTCAACTTCGGAGCCTTGGTATCCTTTACCACAACCTTCATATACTTGTTCGTCACCTTTTTGTTGTAAGGATTCTTAACCGTATATTTCACTTTGTAGGTACCGACTCTACCAAACTTATACTTTCCGTTGCTGCATTTCTTGTACTTGGACTGACCGGGTTTTCTCACATAGATCTTCATCTTGGAGGTAAGCTTCTTACCGGAGACGGCAGCCGCTTTTACCTTGGATTTCAGATTCAGTGTCTGGTTATATTCAATGGTTTTTTTCGATTTAACACCGGTAATTTTTGCCTTAAAGGTATCCTTTACTTCTACAACTACGGAAGCTTGAGCCGTTCTCCCCAAGACATCGGAAGCCGAATAGGTCAGGGTGTATTTGCCCAGCTTTTTGCGGTTGATTTTTCCGGATACATGAAGGCGGTTACTAATATCATTCCCACAGGAATCATAGGCCTTCGCCATAGCATCGCCTGTCCACTTCTTACCGTAGGACAAGGTTCTTGGAACCTTGGAAACATCAATAATAACACTTCTGGTATTGTAAGGATTGGCCTCGTCCGGATCGGTAGGATCCCAATCCATCTTTGAAGCAGTGCTCACTTTGATGGTCTCCGGCTTTCCCAGAGGATCATTGGCGGCGCTTCCTGCAATAATACGAATGCTGGTACCCATTCCACAGTTGTCGTAAATCCACTTTGCATCTGCAGTGGTTAATCTGACACAACCGTGGGACGCAGTGGTACCAAGTTTATTGAATTCTCTGGTCGACTGGGTGGCTGGATTTTTTTCGTAGTACCACACAGAATGGAATAAAACATGACCTGTAATACGGGAACAATACTGCCCGTAGCTTGGTCCATCCAACTCCCACCAACGATATTTCCCACAAATGCCAAAGGACCCCAAAGGGGTGGCATAGCCGGTGGAACAGGTCATCGCTTTCACAGGATTTCCTGCGGCATCAAATACCGTCACCACGTTGGTTCCTTTATTTACCTGCAAAGAATACGCTCCTGCAGCTTCCACTACTGACCCATCACCCTGAATACTTCCAAAGGAAGTCAAAACCATGGCCATCACCATTACATTTATAATGATTCTTTTTAATTTCTTCATAAATATGTCTCCCAAAATCGGTTATCCTTTATGGCCTCCTACTTGTCCATTTCTTTCTATGGTCATGGCACCCTCCTCAAAATTGGTGCCACGCAAAATAGCATTCTTTCCATAACGCTGCTTAATAGCCAGCATCGCCTCCTGTAAAGAGTGCTCTTTTTCCAGTTGTTCTTTTTCTTTTTCATCCTCAGCATCTTCTGTGGCATCGAAAATCGTCATCTGACGATAGGAGGTTTTCTCTGCTTTTTTCGCAGCCTTTTCACCAATAACATGGTTGGCCACCACCGTCACTCTCCGCACCAAAAGGGAAGCATCGGTAATCTCCTCAAACAACTCTGTCATTTTTTCAATTATCATTTTAGATGAGGATGTATAATAAGGCAAATTCTTTGTGCCGTGACCATGTTTTGGAATCAATCTCCCATAACGGTCTGCAACAATTTCTCCATGATAGGCCTTTTTCCTGTCTGGGTCAGTTAAATTCTCCACATCATAGCCAATGGTAAGCACCAGCTGATTGGTAACAAAATGCTTTTCCACCAAATCAAGAGCCAAAAGCTCAGACATTTCTTTTACAATTACTCTGGCCTTTTCATGCTCGTAAGGCGACTGAAGCACCTGTCCCTGGCTAAGGGAATTGGTCTCCGGGCGATAGGCTTTCACCTCTGCAATAGTACAGGGCTCATATCCCCAGGCATGATCAATTAAAAGCTCGGCATTTACCCCAAAAAGTTTATAAAGAAGCTCTTCGTTGTAATACTCATCCTCTTTTCCCACGGAGCAACGGGCCACATCTCCCATGGTGTACATCCCGTATTTTTCCAACTTTTTGGCGTATCCACCGCCCACTCTCCAAAAATCCGTCAGCGGTCGGTGATTCCATAATTGTCTACGATAACTCATTTCATCCAAAGATGCAATTCGAACTCCATTTTCATCTGCCGGCATATGTTTTGCAACAATATCCATGGCGATCTTGCAAAGATACATATTCGAACCGATGCCTGCTGTGGCGGTAATCCCCGTTTCTGCCAAAACTTCGCGAATCATGGTTCGCGCCAACTCCTCTGCTGTCATCTGATAGGTATTCAAATATCCCGTCACATCCATAAAGCACTCATCTACAGAATACACATGCATATCTTCCGGTGAAATGTACCGTAAATAAATATCAAAAATCCGTGTGCTGTATGCCATATAGAGCTTCATCCGAGGCGTCGCCGTAATAAAATCGATATGAAACTGCTTGGCCTTTTGCTTTACCTCAAATAATCTGGGGCGGCCGGGAATGCCATATGCCTTTAGGGCCGGAGATACAGCCAGACAAATGGTCTTATCAGTTCGACTTCCGTCTGCCACTACAAGTCGTGCTTTCAAAGGGTCCAGCCCTCTTTCCTGACATTCTACGGAGGCATAGAAAGACTTCAAATCTATAGCTATATAGGTTCTTTGTTTTTCCATGGTTCCTCCTTTCTGTCATGACTTCCTATTGAACTGATTTCTCCGCCATCTACTTCTTTATATTGGACTTATTATAACACAGGAGTACAAACTTGTGTTCTGTTTTCATTTTTTCTTTTCGAATATATTTGTTCCCATTGGAGTTTATTTTGATGCAGCAGGAGGGCAGGGCAGGCGGGCTGATGCAAAAAATATACAATGAATGGTAACTAATTATCCGCTATAATAGATATGAATAATACACACCAATATATTCGGAGAATCAGCATGGACGAGATCAAAAAATACGAAGACATCATAAATATGGAGCATCCCACTTCCAAGCGGCACCCCAGAATGGATGCCATTAACCGGGCAGCTCAATTTGCTCCCTTCAAGGCTTTGACCGGCTTAGAAGATGAAATCGAAGACACCGCCACGCAAAAGGCAGAGGATGTTGCAAACCTCATTCAACGAGAGATGGATGGTGACTATATGGAATATCTCCACAGAGAAAATAGCGGCTTCACAGAAAGCGAGTAAACGTTTCAAAGAATTCCTTTATAGGCAGAACAATTAGCGCAAACACCTTCTTTCGAACGTGTTGCGCTAATTATTTCATTTCATGAGGTTGTGAGGTTCTTTTATGGTTTTTGGGTTACTTAATCTATATGAAGACCTTTTAGTCGTCTTCTCTCTTAACACGGTTTGTTCTCATTCCTGCAACTCCAACAACGATGAGTGAAAGTAAGCAAAGCATTAATACTCTGAATAAATCGCTTTCACCAGTCTTTGGTGCCAATGCTACGGTTGTTACTGCTGCTTCTTCTGTTGAAGTTGTAGCCTTTGAAGATGTCTTGTATGCAAGGCCCATTACACAAAGCTTATTTGTTGCAATTGTATAAGTTTCGTCTTTTCCGTCTCCATCATTCAATGTGTCTAAGCTTAATGTACCATCTTTTTCATCATGAGATCGAATCAGCTGTAAATACTTCTTTTTAATATTTGCAGGAAGTTTAATACTAATATCAATATTGCTGTCACCAAACTCTGTAAGCTGTGTTTTTGCTTCATTGTTACGTTTCATGAACATATCAACATCCATATAGTAAACAACTACATTTCCATTAAATTTCTCTTCTGCCTTTGTCTTGATTCCACGCTTTACACTTTCTTTTATTTTTGAATAATCGGACTGAGCAATCTGAAGTGTAAGTTTAATATTATCATTTCCTGTTAAGGCATCTACCATTTCCTGTCCGGTTAATACTGACATTAATACTGCGGTCTTATCTACAGATGCACTTACCTTTGTTGCATCTACATTCTTTACTACCAAACCAAGGTTTCCACTGTTCTGTGCTGTCTCTACCAATGCCTGTTTTGTTGAAGAATCATCGGATGCCAAAGCATCAATCATTTCATCAACGGTCAATCCAATAACGTCACATGCTGATCCTGACTGAATAACTGTATCTGTATTGTTTGTCTTTAATGTTTCTGTATCTACTCCACCGTCTCTTCCGGATACGGTTCCCACTACAGGAATGGCTGCAACTGTTACTTCAACACATGCAGGCTCTGAATTGTCATGATTTTCATCACCAATAATCATATACCATACATAGTAGGTTCCAGGTTCTGTTGCTGTAGGAATCTCTTTTGTATAAGCGTCTTCTGAAGGTGCTACATTTTCTGTAGTAATTGCATATACGATTTCTCCACCTTCTACATCACCTACTGTGATCAATGGCTGACCTACTTCTGTTGCTACCAAGCCGGGCTTTGCAACCGGTGGTACTACTGTTGTTGTCTCTGCCTTTTCAATTTCAACTGTGAAAGATCCGGTTACAGGCTGAGGCTCATAATTTCCTGTATAAATATAGTAATAAACTGTTGTTGTTCCAGCTTTTGTAAATTCAGGAACTTTTGTGCTTCCTTCTTTTTTGAAATTGTCTTTTGTTAATTCAGTTTTTGTGCCGTTCACAACTTATAGTCGCAGTATACGGGTTAGATAGTTACATATCCGACACAAAAAGGGGGCAAATTAGACACAATACAGACACAAAATAGACACACTCTCAAAAAAAGTATAGTTTTTACACAATGCTGTATTTATACCCAAAAAATAAAAAAAGAGGACAAAAGCCCTCTTTTCCTTATATTTACAGTGTTTTCTTTACAACTATTATTATCGATGAAAACCCTAGGGTTCCACCTCTTCTGAATCTCCAGAAGCCATATCCTTTACTTTTTGGATCTCCTCCTCAGGGATTTCTCTCACCTCGTCCTCACTCAACTTCTTTCCAAATACATAAAATCTTTCATTTGGTCGCTGTGAAACACAGGTAGACAAACCAATCACTGTATCACTCTCTTCGTCTACTGTGATGTCTTCATTGAAGTTTCCGGGATAATTTGACAAACTGTCCAAAAACTCTGTTAAACTGCCTTCTTCGGTAAAATCCTTGTAGTAATCCAAAATCAGGCGATTATCATACCAAACTGCAGCAAATATTCTATATACAATGGTTTCCTCTTCTGTACTTATATAAATATAGGGATTTTCCCGGAAAAATGTCTCCTCCTCATAAGAATGAAGACTGGCAAACATGGTGCCATTTTTCATATTATGACCATAGAGCACCGTTAAAGGATCGGAATAATCCTTTTGGTTTCTTTTTTGAATGTAAATACAACCGGGATAGCCTGCTGTACCATCCAAATTTGTATTTAAGTAGTAGTCGGTATCCAATTCTTCCGGGCTTTGCAATACGGGATAATTAATGGATGTTCCGGGAACAAAAACCCAGGAGAAAATATCCTGATTCACTTCGTGAAGAGCGTCAAAATCAACGGCGATTTCTAAGGCCGGCGTAACTTCCGGTTCTTCCTCTTCTTCATCTGCAACGTCTGCCGGGTCCGTTTCTTTCTCTTGAACCACTTCCACTTCAGTGGAAACCTGTTCCATTTGTCTTTGTGCAGCCCGCTTTTGGAAGTAATCAGACAGTAAAGTTAAAGAAAGAATTAACAATAGTGCTATGCAAATCGCCATATACATCGGACTACCCACAAATCTCATCTTGTTCTTTTTCATATCTCTTCTCCTTATATGCCTTAGATTCTAAGTACTAAGACTATCCCCAAAACCTGCTGTTTCTATGTTATGCCCTAGGCAGCTTCCATCGGAAATGTGCAGCCAATCCGCGAAGAAGCACAACCACTGCTGCTCCCAAAATCATGGCTGCTACTTTGCCGGTAAAATTCCAAACCACCGCGCACATAATAGAGCCGATAATAGAAGCACAGGCATAAAAATGCTTTACAAAAACATAAGGAGTATTCCCGGCTAAAACATCCCGAAGAATACTACCGCCCACTCCGGTAATCGTTCCTACAAAGATTGCCAAAAACAATCCGCAGTCCGCTACTGTTGTTTTACATACGGCAACTCCAACAACGGTAAAGACGCCTAACCCCAGTGTATCCATAAGCAAAAGTGCTAAATCAAACTTTGTTTTAATTTCTCCAAAGAATTTCCGAACCCTTGGTAAGAAAACAATCAAAGAAGTGATCAGAGCAATAACTGCATATATAGGGTCCCGAAAAGCCGCCGGCGGAATGTTTCCGATTAATATATCTCTGATCACACCTCCACCTACCGCTGTAGTCAGGCCCATGAGCATAACGCCCAAAATATCCATTTTTTTCTCTACTGCAACGAGAGCTCCGGATACAGCGAATGCAACAGTTCCTATAATTTCAAATATTAGTATGATAATATCAATCATGTTCAATTACTTCCTGTCTTCAATTTCTCTCTCATCATACAAAATATTTTTCTCTTTCACAACAGATGGATTCTGTATATATTTTCAACTGAATGTGTATGTTTATACATTAATGGACACCGACGAATACGTCAGTGCCCAATAATTACGTATCACAAAAATTTTATTGTAATGCTGCAGCATCTTCCTCTGCTGTCGTTGTTTGTTCTTCAGGCTCCGCTTCCGGTAAGCCTGCCTCTGTGGTTTTATTCACCAACGTCTCATAGAAGGTAGCATTTGCACTCACATTTACCGCTCCGGTCAAAGCAGTGTTTGTATCTACCGGCGCACAGCTTACATCTGAAATCAGACATCTATATTTGCACTGTGAAAGCTGTTTTAATAAATCCATAGCTTCTGAATAACTGCCACATGTATAGGCAAGGGAAAATTCTCTTCGAACCTGATTACCTTCTACCGTAACCGGTGAAAAACCAATGGAATAAGCTGATGTTTTGGCCAACAAATCATTTAAAAAGTTAATTTCATTGGTACGATTGTTGTAGCTTTCCATACGGCTGGCATTGGCATCCAAATTCTTAAGGGTCTCTTCCATCTTTTCGTATTCTGCCACCTTTGCCTCAGCAACTTGCACGTCTGTTTCCAAAACGGCCTTTTTCGCATTCAAGTTCTCTTCCTGATTTCGAAGGGGCATATCCACTGCATAATAATAGAACACCAAAACCAAAAGTATGGCTAAAATCACCAGAAGAATTTTTTCACGTTGTGTAAAATCTTTGCTTAAAAACTTCATTTAATCCACCTCACTTTCTGTAGTATTTTCGGAGGTAGAATCTGAAGTGTCATCTTCCTGTTCTACGTCTTTAAGATAAATTGTAACCTGAGCTGTAGCTCCATCTGTTCCGCTTAATGCTGACATGTCTGATGTAGCTGAATTATAAACAATGCCGTTATCATTGGTGGAGGCAGCAATTACTTCACAGTGATCCACCATGGAGTCCTCCTCAATCTCGGCAACAATATTTCCGATTTCCTGGAAGGTAACTCCCGTGATTGGAATGCTGACCTCATTTCCGGAAATGGTCCAAGAGCCCACTTCGGCCTTGTCCAGAATATACTTATTAATCAGGTTTACAATGTCCACACGGTTTTGCAAAATCATCTCCTCTGTAGTCATACCTGAATAAGTATAATGGGAATACTCCTCTTCCAGTTCTCCGTAGGATTCAATCTTTGTATTTGCTTCATCTAAACGGTTTTCTAAAGAGTTCACTTCTGACGCCAGTTTGTTGTAGGCCACCAAGCGATCCACTACGAAAAACTTGGAAAGTAGGCAAGCACATACAATAATAAGCACAATGGCGGGCACAAGTACCTCAATCTTCATGGGAGCTACTCCAACATCCGCAAAGTTAATCTTATCCTTTGTGGGATAGCTTACCTTCTTTATGATTTTCCCTTTCGTATTATTTTGTTCTACTTTTTCTTCTACTGTTTCGTTGAAATTATCCATTTACACATCCTGTAAGATTCCCATAGCCTGAAGCAAAGAATCTCCCTCTTCCACATTCTTGTTTTCAGTTCCAACAAACTTATCCCAAGCCGAAAAAACCGGCATATCCAACTGCTCCGAAATAGCACTTCTAAGGTTTGGAATATTGGCTCCACCACCACAAACCCAGATTTCATCCAGGTTGTTATCCTGCATACTGTATCGCAAGAAGTTCATGGTTCGCATAAGTTCCAAAGCAATATTGGTAAAGGCATTTTTACACTCATCACTATCCTGACAGTTTTTATGGTTGGTTATAAGATAGGTGTGGGCAATGTGTTCATCCACTCCCATACTCTCCGCCAAAATCGAATCTACGGTGTATAAACCGGTATCCAAAACGTGGGTGGTTAAGTATTCAGATCCGTGGAATACATCCATACGTATGGACTGATATCCAAGGTTCAAAATACAGTAATCTCTTACTTCATGAACTGCTTCGTATTTTTTAATCAATGCACGGTAAGCGCAGATTAAAGGTGCTGCTTTCACCAGTTTTAAGCCTGCTTTTCGAAGAATAGCTCTGGAGGAATCCATCAACTCCTTTGGAACTGCTGCCGCCAGCACTTCCATTGAACGCTCTTCCTCATCTACAGAGCGGATTGCATAATCAAAAATGTAATCCTTCAACTCCTCGGTGATATAATCCCTAAACTCATAAGGGAGGTTGTACAATAGCTGTTCTGCTGTCATAAGAGGCATCGTTACATTTCGAACGTAAACCCGCTCTCCTGTCATAACCAAAGCAGCCTTTGATGCAGACAATCCATTTTCCTTCATGGTCTCCCGCAAAAACTCGCCCATGGTCTCCTGAGAAACAACGATACCATTTTTCACAAGATTTTCCGGCATCTCAACCACAACGCTTTTTTTCACTTTTCCACCGGACATTAAAACAAGTTTTAATCTTTCGTGTCCGATGTCAATTCCCAATAAATTCGCCATATCTCTTCTCTTTTCTTAAATGTAAATATAATAACTATATCAATAGTAAACTCATGTACCAGTTCACCAATGGTTCACCAAAAATCAACATACACCAGGTAGCAACGGATATAAAAGGACCAAATGGAATTTTCTCTTTTCCTTTTGCAAATACCAATCCTACCAATGCTGCTAAAACTACGGCAAACATACCGCCGATCACTCCCAGGTACAATCCGGAAACAAAAAACAGCTTAATGTCTCCGCCACCAAGGCTTTCCTTTTTTAGAACCCTGTCCATTATAAGGGAAAGGGCCAAAAATCCGATTCCAAATAAAAATGCTGCACCAATATGCCCTAGGATATACATCCAGCCCACATTCAAAAATGGAAGGGAAACCGTCCAGGCCACCAAAGAAATCAAAAGGCAACCATCGGGGATTTCATAAATCTCCAAATCCACCAAACTCAGGCAAAACAGGCAACAGGCAAATACAAAGTTTCTTAAGAACAGTACGGAAATACCGTTTTGAAAAAACATCACAAGGGCTGCTGTTCCAAATAAAAACTCTGTAATCGGATATCGAGGAGAAATCTTTTCTCCACAATATCTGCATCTGCCCTTTCCAATGAAGTAACTGACAATGGGAATCAAATCCAAAATCCCCAACACATGTTGACACTTCGGGCAAATACTTCTGGATTTTACAAAATCCATCTTTCTGGCGATCCGCCATGCCGCACAGTTCAAAAACGAACCAAAGACTGCTCCCAATATGAAAACCAGTACGGCAAAATAAACAATCATCCAAGTCTCTAAGTCACTAAACTCTATTAATCTCATAAATGGTTCAACTCTATTTATATTCTAGTCTTTCTATAAATTCTACATGGAGCCATACATACTAAACATAGCCACGTAAATGGCAATTACCACATATCCTGCAAAGGCTGCTATTACTACTAAAATCGTGGGCTCCAGCTTTGCCAGCGCTTCACTGATGGCTGTTGCAAGCTCTGAGTCATAATAAGCGGCAATGGTAGATAAGGTCTCGGATAATTCTCCCGATTCCTCTCCAACTGCTGTCATATCAGTGAGAATGTCCGGCATACAGCCACTGTCTCTCATAGCATCCCCAAGGGTATGACCCTCTTCAATCTGACCGGTCATCTTTCCTACTTCCTGGGAAATATAGTAATTGTCCAATGCTTTTGCAGTAATACTAACCGCCTTCGTTAAAGGAAGTCCTGCATCAATCATGGTTACTAAAGTATTGGAAAACTGAGAAGCTGCATTTAGTTGCTGAATATTTCCAAGCACCGGAAGCTTTAGGCTATTCTTAGCCAGTTTAATCCGTCCTTCCTCTGTATTTCCATATACCTTATATGCAATAAATCCAACGATGGCAATCACTGCCAACAGCGCCCAGTAATGTTGGAAAAAATTGGATACCGCGATTAAGGATTTTGTAATGGCAGGCAACTCTGCATCTAATCCATCAAAAATATTTATAAAGGTGGGAATTACCTTTACCATCATAACGATAACTACCACAATTCCCAAAACAAGAACGAATGCCGGATACATCAATGCACCTTTTACCTTGGCTCCGATTTTCGTCTGCTTATCGAAGTGCTCATACATAGACTCAAAAGCAGTATCAAGATTTCCTGATTCCTCTCCGGCACGAATGGACTCGATAAATGTCTGAGGAAGAAGCCCTGCGCCGTTTTCTTCAAAGCTGGCTGCCAGAGAACGTCCACCCTCCACGTCAGTTGATACTTTCTTCAACAACTTCTTCAAAGCTTTATCCGTGGTCTTTTCATACACCAATGTCACTGCTCTTGCAATAGGAATACCGGACTTGATAATAATCGCAAACTGAGAGCACATAACGGTGAATTCTTTATTGTTTAATTTGGTACCGCCCAATTCTCTTGTGAGAATGCTTTCCTTGGCTTCCTCCATGGGGGTAACTTTCAAAACAATATCATAATCCGCCTTGATGCGATCGATGGCATCCATTTCATTGTAGCCTTCGATGACTCCGTTTACCTTCATTCCATCTTTTGAAACTGCGGAATACTTGTACGTAATCAAATCAATCTCCTCTTTCCGTTAAGCTAAATTGCATTTTTCTTCACATATGCTTCATCATGAGCATAAGAAAGTGCTGTCTCTTTTGTAATATCACCGGAGCGAACCAAGCGAACCAAAGCCTGATCCATTGTCTGTCCACCAATGGCTGCAGAAGTAGCTACCGCGTTGGCAATCTGTGGTGTATTTCCGGAACGAATCAGATTTCGAATGGCATCTGTCACCTGCATATACTCTACTGCCAGGGAACGTCCGCCGCCCTTTTTCGGAACCAACTGCTGAGTTATAACCGCTACCAAACACATCGATAACTGAAGTCGTATCTGATTCTGCAGTCCCTCCGGGAATACCTGTACCATACGGTCAATGGAATCCGAAGCCGAACCGGTATGAAGGGTTCCAAATACCAAATGTCCGGTTTCAGCAGCTGTAATCGCTGTTTCAATGGTATCTTTATCTCTCATTTCACCAATAAGAATAACGTTGGGGTCTTCACGAAGAGATGCTCGTAATCCCTCTGAAAAGCTTGCAGTATCTTTTCCTACCTCACGCTGATTAATGGCACATAAATCAGGTTTGTAGATGTACTCAACGGGATCCTCAAGAGTAACAATATGGCTCTTATGGGTGTGATTAATCTTGTCAATCAAAGCTGCCAAGGTGGTAGACTTACCGGATCCGGTTTCACCGGTAACCAACACAATACCTTTGTGAAGGTTTACCAATTCCATAACAGCGGGAGGAAGTCCAAGACCTCCCAAATCCGGAATATGTTCACTTAAAAGTCGAAGGGCCACAGAGGGAACTCCCTGCTGTTTAAAGATATGAATACGACAACGGTTTCCTGCAAATGTACCTGCCGCATCTAATTCTCCAACCTTCATAAGGGTCTCAAAGCCCTCTTCGCCTCCCAATACTTTTGCATATTGAAATGCATCTTCCTCGCTGATCACCTCAGGAGACATGTCCTCGAGGCCACCACTGACTCTGTATTTCGGAGGAAGGCCTGCGATCAAATGAATATCAGAACCTCCGTCCTGTTTTGCTTTTGCCACCAGTTCATCTACTGTTATCATCCTTTAATCCTCCTCATTTGTCACTCTCATTACTTCTTCTGAGGAGGTGATTCCCTCCATCATCATACGAAGTGCATTTTCTCTCATAGAAACAAATCCTGTTTGTGCGGATTTCAGTTTTTCTTCAATCACGGAACGCTTCTCTTTTTCGGAAATCAGTTCTCTTACTGCCTGATTCATGGGAAGCATTTCAAAAATAGCTGCTCTGCCACGATAACCTGTGTTAAAGCAATTCGGGCAACCGGTTCCACGATAGAACTTCATACCCGGTTTTTTGGGAAGTCTTAAATCTTCAAGTTCCTCTTCGTCCGGCGTATACTCCTCTTTACACTCAGGGCAGATACGGCGAACCAAACGCTGGGAAATAATACCACGTAAAGCGGAAGCGGTCAGATAAGGCTCAACACCAATATCCTGCAAACGCTCTATCGTACCAACGGCATCATTGGTATGAATGGTAGAAAGAACCAAACGGCCTGTAATAGCAGCTCTCATAGCAATCTCTGCTGTTTCGCCGTCTCGAATCTCACCTACTGCAACAATATCCGGATCCTGTCTTAAAATAGCTCGAAGACCGGCAGCAAAGGTCATACCGGTTTTTTCATTAATCTGAACCTGATTTACGCCATCAACGTTGTACTCTACCGGATCCTCCAGCGTAACCAGATTTACCTCCGGTTTGTTTAACTCGTTAATCATGGCATACATGGTAGTGGTTTTACCGGATCCTGTAGGTCCTACCAAAAGAATTACACCGGAATGCCACTGCATCATCTTGTCAAAAATCTCTTCATCCCTACCGGTGAGACCAACCTTTTCTTTGGTCACTCTGCCGTCCGACTTATCCAAAAGACGGGCAACAATTTTTTCACCGTAAACCGTAGGCAAAGTAGATACACGTAAATCAATATCTTTTCCTCTGGCATGAACATTGAATCGTCCATCCTGAGGTACTCTTTTCTCTGCAATATCCAAACCGGATACCACCTTAATACGAGAAATAACAGAATTCTGTAAATCCTTGGGCACGGTTAAAATCTCCCGCATAAGTCCGTCTATTCTCATTCGAACGTAGAGATTCTCTTCTCTAGGTTCGATATGAATATCACTGGCTCTTTCGTCCACAGCTCTTTCAATAATGGAATTCACCAATCGAATGGTAGGAGCATTGGATACAGAATCATCTCCTATCACATTGGCAGAAAAAGCGGATGCGGTCACCTGCTGTTCTGGTCCACCGGATGCAGCCGACTCCATCTTCATCTCCTCAATGGCTTTGGCAGCACCTTCGTTTCCGTATAAAACCTGAATAGCGTATTCAACGGAAGAAGAACGGGCAACCATAGGTATGACTTTTTTACGGGCAGATTTTTTTACCTCTTCAATGGCATAAAAATTCAGAGGATCGCTCATCGCCAAATAAATCTCATCCCTTACAATCTGTACCGGAACCACGTTATATTGTTTTGCAATGGTTTTCGGCACTGCAGAAGCCAGCTCGATTGGAATTTTCACCTGTGTTAAATCCACATACTCAATACCCAGCTGCATCTGTAAGGATTCAATTAACTGATCCTCTGTAATAATATTATTATCAATTAAAACTGTTCCCAGTCTGTCTTTGGATTCTTTTTGAATTTCCAATGCACGGTTCAACTGTTCTTCGTTGATGGTACCTGCTGCAATAAGAAGTTCACCAAGTCTTCGATATGTAGCCATACACTTTCCCCTTTATTATGATTTTACTAAGACTGTATATCAGAATATTATATTAATTCTATTTTACCCCATTTTTACAAAAATTCCAAACAATACGCTACTATTTTTACTAAATTTATCAAATTATCTGTAAAAAAAGCGAAACGCCCGAAAGCGTTTCGCTAACTAATCTTATCGAACTGTTATTTTATCCAGTTTCCAAATATCATCTACATACTCTTGAATGGTACGATCAGAAGAGAATTTTCCAACGTTGGCAACGTTTAAAATTGCCATCTTTGCCCAACGTTCTTCATCCTTATATGCTTCTTCAATCTTTGCTCTGGTTTCCGCATAGGAACGGAAATCCAAAAGATTAAAGTAAGTGTCCGCATACTGAGTATTTTGTGTATTCAGCAAAGAATTGTAAATCGGTCGAAACAGTTCCGGATCATTAGGTGAATAGAATCCATTAATCAACTGCATCAATACCCGTCGAATATCCTGGTCGTTGTTAAAGATACCCATGGGATCGTAGTCACGATTCTGTTCGTGGGCAATGACTTCATCTGCACTCATACCAAAGATAAATGCATTTTCTTCGCCCATTTCCTGTACCATTTCCACATTTGCTCCATCCATGGTACCAATGGTAACCGCACCGTTTAACATGAACTTCATGTTACCGGTTCCGGAAGCCTCCTTAGAAGCAGTGGAAATCTGTTCTGAAACATCTGCTGCCGCAAAAATCCATTCTGCATTGGATACCCGGTAATCTTCAATGAATACAACCTTTAACTTTCCATTGATGGAGGGATCATTATTAATTACCAAGGCCACATTGTTAATCAACTTGATGGTAAGCTTGGCAATCTGATACCCTGCCGCAGCTTTTGCTCCGAAAATAAAGGTTCTGGGATAGTATTCTCTCTCCGGATGATCCTTCATTTCATTGTACAAATACATGACATGCAAGATGTTCAACAACTGTCTCTTGTACTCATGTAAACGTTTTACCTGAACATCGAAAATGGAGCGGGGATCCACTTCAATTCCGTTGTGTTCCTTAATGTACTTAGCAAGGCGCACCTTGTTTTTGTACTTAATATTCATAAATTCATGCTGGGCTTTTTTATCTCCGGCATAAACTTCCAACTTCTTCATGTTGGACAAATCCGTAATCCATTCCGGTCCAATGTGGTCAGTTACCCACTCTGCAAGCAAAGGATTTCCGTGAAGTAAAAATCTTCTCTGGGTAATACCGTTCGTCTTATTGTTGAACTTCTCCGGGTACATATCATAGAAATCCTTCAAAGACTGCTTCTTGAGAATCTCTGTATGCAAGGCAGCCACACCGTTTACAGAATAGCCGGCGCAGATTGCAAGGTGTGCCATCTTAACCTGACCGTCGCAGACAATGGCCATACGCTGTTTCTTATCATAGTCGCCGGGGAATTTCTGCTCAATGTCCAGGCAGAAACGACGGTTAATCTCTTCCACAATATTGTAAATACGAGGAAGCAAACGAGAGAAGATTTCAATGGGCCATTTCTCCAATGCTTCCGCCATAATGGTATGATTTGTGTAAGCCACACACTTTGTGGTAATCTCCCAGGCTTCATCCCAACCCATGCCATGCTCATCCATTAACAATCGCATTAATTCCGCAACAGTTAAGGTAGGATGGGTATCGTTCATCTGGAAGGTAACCTTTTTCGGCAAATCATGTAAATCTTTGTGATTGCGCAAGAACTTGGCAATGGCTCTCTGCAATGAAGCAGACACAAAGAAGTACTGTTGTTTCAAACGAAGTTCCTTACCGGAAACGTGATTGTCATTGGGATATAATACTTCCACCAAACTTCTGGCCAAGTTTTCATCTTCCACAGCCTTTTGATAATCACCTTTATCAAAGCTCTCCAAAGAGAATACCTGCTTGGGAACCGCATCCCAAATCATAAGGGAGTTCACGACTTTATTGCCATATCCCACAATTGGCATATCATACGGAACCGCCATAACGGAGCTGTAATCCTTTTGAATGAATTCAATTCTTCCGTCGCCCTTGTCCTCAGATACCACGTAGCCTCCGAATTTAACTTCGTATTCATATTCAGAACGCTTCAGTTCAAAAGGATAACCGTTTTTCAACCAATCATCTGGAATTTCCTTTTGATTGCCATCTTCGATTTTCTGTTTGAACATACCATAGCGATAACGAATACCGCATCCGTAAGCTGCATAGCCCAAGGTGGATAAAGAATCCAAAAAGCAGGCTGCTAATCGACCAAGACCACCGTTTCCAAGTGCCGGATCCGGCTCTTCGTCCTCGATGTTTTCAAGGTCGAAGCCCAATTCGTCCAAAGCTTCTTTCACCGGCTGATAAGCCTTTAAATTGATCATATTGTTCCCCAACAAACGACCAATCAAAAACTCCATGGACATATAGTACACAATCTTCGGATCCTGTTCGTTGATTGCCTTTTGTGTCTTTAGCCAGTCATCAATCACATAGTCTTTTACAACCAGTGAAACTGCCTGATACACTTCCTGATTGGATGCTTCATCCAAATCTTTTCGGTACAATCGACGAACATTTTCCTTGATTTCTGATTTGATTTTTGCTTTATCAAAGGTCGTATTCTTCATAGCTTTATCCTCTCCCTCTTTCGTATTTGTCAGTTGTGCATTATCCGTTGTTTTTTGCAACGCTGAGGTTGACCTTTTCCCCATTAATATTCCAAGCTTTATCATATCCCCCTACGCTTCCCTTCTGAAGGTTTGTTGCCAAAACTTCCTCTGCAATGCTCTCTCCGTACTTTTCGAAGATTTCTTCAATCTTTGCAGAGCCTTCGTAGCCAACGCTGATATGATCCATAACTTCGAATCCGGCTTCTTTTCTCATCGTCTGAATCTTTGAAATCAATTCTCTTTCGAAACCTTCCTCTAAAAGTTCATCTGTAAGATTGGTATTTAATACAACGGTCACTTCGTTATCTCCGTCAGAAACAAATCCACTCTGAGATTCCTGGGTAATCAACAAATCTTCTTCTGCAAGCTTAATGGATGCATCCACATCAGGAAGGGTAATAAATCCTTCGTTCTTTAATGTGGCATAAGCTGCATTTCCATCCAAAGAAGCCAAAGCTTCCTGAATGCCCTTTAAGAATTTGCCGTACTTCGGTCCAACGGTACGAAGCTGAGGTTTGAAGGAGTATGTGGTAGCTGCAGATACGTCTTCAGAGAACTCTGCATGCTTCACATTTAATTCGTCCTCGATAATTTCAACATAGTATTCCGGTAACTCATGTTCCGCTTTGATGAACATTTCACCAATGGGCTGACGGTTTTTGATGTTTGCAGCATTTCGGCAAGCACGTCCAAATACTACAATCTTCAAAAGTTCCTTCATGTTTTCTTCCAACTCTTCGTCAATCCAAGCTTCTTCCACAGCAGGGAAGTCACACAAATGAATAGACTCGGGAGCGCTCTTATCCAATGAGCGAACCATGTTCTGATAGATTTCTTCTGTCATAAACGGAATCATAGGTGCTGCTGCCTTTGAAATAGTAACAAGGCAGGTATAAAGGGTCATGTAAGCATTGATCTTATCCTGCTCCATTCCCTTTGCCCAGAAACGTTCACGGCTACGACGAACATACCAGTTAGACAAATCATCCACAAAGGAATCCAGTGCACGAGCAGCTTCCGGAATCTGATAGTTGCCCAAACGATTGTCTACTTCTTTTACCGTAGAATTCAAACGGGAAAGAGCCCATTTATCCATTACGGAAAGCTTGTCATAATCCAAGGTGTATTTTGTTGCATCAAACTCATCAATATTTGCATAAAGAATAAAGAATGCATAGGTGTTCCAAAGGGTTCCCATGAACTTTCTCTGTCCTTCCTGAACTGCCTTTCCGTGGAAACGGTTAGGAAGCCATGGAGCGGAATTGATGTAGAAATACCATCTGATGGCATCGGCACCATAGGTCTCCAATGCATCGAAAGGATCTACTGCATTTCCCTTAGACTTAGACATCTTCTGTCCGTTTTCATCCTGAACGTGTCCCAAAACGATAACATTCTCATAAGGAGCCTTGTTAAACAAAAGGGTAGATTCAGCCATTAATGAGTAGAACCATCCACGGGTCTGATCCACTGCTTCTGAAATAAACTTGGCAGGGAACTGCTGCTCAAACTTATCTTTGTTTTCAAAAGGATAATGATGCTGAGCA